>Ga0179587_10000043_pt1 | contig 60332 bp, 53 predicted proteins | sample CZODoug2_1_08_16_FD_185932 | JGI IMG/M metagenome (GOLD analysis project Ga0179587, IMG submission 185932) | Vadose zone soil fungal communities from Angelo Coast Range Reserve, California, USA - CZODoug2_1_08_16fungal | ecosystem: Environmental > Terrestrial > Soil > Vadose zone | place: USA...
CAGTCACGTGGGTGCGGCGCGATCAGCCGCACCTGCCCCGCCCGCCGCACTCGCCCGGCCCGCCGTACTCGCCCGGCCCACCGTACTCGCCCGGCCCGCCGCACCCTCCCCGCCGGCTGCACCTGCGCGGGCCGCCGCACCCTCCCCGCCCGCCGCACCTGCGCGGGCCGCCGCGCCCTCCCCGACCGCCGCACCTGCGCGGGCCGCTGCGCCCGCCCGGCCTGCCGCGCCCGCTGCGCCTGCACCCCTTGAACTTGCGGAAAAGCCGCGGCCGCAAAAAGGTATTCCCTCCGAGATCGACCGGCTAAACGCCGCGATACGCAAGAACCCCATTGCGCTGCATGTGCAGCGTCTGGTGCCTTTGAGCAAGGGCAGCCAAATGAAGCGCTACGAAGTATTGCTGCGCTCCGGATCCGAAGACGCACCGAACGCCGCGCCGCATGCGATGTTGAAGGCCGCCGTCGAGAACGGCTTGGGTTCCTTGCTTGATCGGCGTGTCATCACGGAACTCATCGGCTGGTTGATTCATCACCCGAGCACCTGGCAGAGCGGCGCCATCATGTTCTCCGTGAACCTCACCAGCACCGCGCTGCACGACGAACATTTCATCAAGTTCATCGAACTGTGCCTGGCCAAGTCCTCCTTGCCCAAGGGCACCATCGCATTCGAAGTCGATTCATCGACGGCACTCATGCTGGCGGATAAAATGAGCGGCGTGGCCGCCGCGTTGCATCGCCTGGGCTGTCCGCTGGTGCTCGATGACTTTGCGTTGCGCACGGAATGCTTCGAGCTGCTGCGCTTGCCCGGCGTCCGGTATGTGAAGCTGGCACCCGAAATCACCTCGAAAATGCGTACCGACAAGATATCGCAGGCGGCCATCACCGGCGTGGTGCAGATGGCGCGCGTCCTCGGCATGCACACGGTAGCCAAACACACCGACACGGCAGCCGAGCAGGAATGGTTGACCGCACTCGGCGTGGACTTCGTGCAGTCGAATGCCTTATCGCCTGCGGCCGCCATCGATTCCCTGCACATGACGGCCGGCGCGAAGGGATAGGCACCTGGAAATAGTCAGCGAGGCTCCTGGTTGCGCCGCGAAACCGGCGGCGCCGGCTGGCTCCATCCGCCGCCCAGCGCCTTGACCAAAAACACTGCGTTGGCGAATTGCTGGCCCTGGATCTGCACCGCCTGGCGCTGATTCGTCAGGAGCGTCTGCTGGGCCGTGATGACATCAAGATATGTGTCCACGCCGCCCTTGTAACGGTCGCTGGCAATGTCAAAAGCCCGCTGCGCACTGCGCACGCTGGCGTTCGCCTGAACCTCCGCGCGCTCGAGCGAACTCGAGCCGGTGATGCCGTTCTCGACTTCTTCCATCGCGTTAAGCACGGTTTGCCGGTAAGCAGCCACGGCTGCCGTATAGTCCGCATCGGCGAACCGCACATTGGCACGGGTCTTACCCGCATCAAACAGAGTCTGCGAGGCGGAAAGGCCGATCGACCACAACCGGCTGGGCGCCGTGAACAAGCTCGCCAGCGCGCTGCTCTCCCAGCCCACGCTCGGCACGCCCAGACCGGGCGCAAGATCGATGCTCGGAAAGTACGCGGCGCGTGCCACCCCGATGCGGGCGTTCGCCGCCGCCATGGCGCGTTCCGCGAAAGCCACGTCAGGACGGCGCTGCAACAAGTCGGAGGGCAGTCCCACCGGCAGCACCGGCAAGGGCGGCACGGTCGTGACAGGTGCAAGCGCAAAGCCCGGTGCAGGCGTGCCTATCAGGGTCGCGATCGCGTGCTCGAACTGCGCGCGCTGATTTTGCAGAAGCTCGAGCTGAGTCGCGCTGGCATCGAGCAGTGCCTGCTGCTGCGCCAGATCCAATCCCGTCGCGAAGCCCAAATCATGCCTCGACGAAACAAAGGCGAGCGCGTCGCGCTGCAGATCCAAACTACGGCGCACCACATCGATCTCAGCGTCGATCTCTCGCAGGGAAAAATAATCCGTCACCAAGTCGGCCATCAACACCAGCCGCGTGTTTTCGAAATCCGCCTCGGCCTGCTCCGCGGTGGCTCGTGCGCCCTCCACCTCCCGCCGCACTCGCCCGAACAGGTCGAGTTCATAGTTCACCGAAGGTCCGATTCGAAAGTCGTTCTGCACGGTCGACTGACTCGGTACCGCATAAGCCCCCAGCGGGCGGTTCGCGGAGTCCTTGCTGCGCAATGCTGACGAAGAGAGATCGACGGAGGGGAACAAGGCCGATCGGGCAATCGTGACCTGATCGTGCGCCTGTTCGAGGCGCGCCGCGGCCACGCGCAGGTTCTGGTTGCCGGTGAGAGCCTGTTCCACCAGCGGATTCAAATCCGGATCCTGAAACAATTCCCACCAATTGCCCTTGAGCGCCGTGTCGCTCGGCATGGCTTCATGCCATGGCGCCTCCGGCTGCCATGCCGGCGGTATATCGGCGGCAGGCCGGTGGTAATCGGGTCCCACCGCGCAGCCGGTGAGCAGGGCCATCACGCCGATTGCCCGTGCCGATTTTGCAAACCCGCCGCCCATCGCTATCGCAAGGACACGACGTCGCCGTCAGCCAGCGAGTCGGCAGGATTTAGAATGACGCGGTCATCGGCTTGAAGACCGCTCTTCACGGCCACGGTGCTGCCAAAATCAGTACCGAGCTTGACAGTACTCAACCGCACCCGCCCTTGCGCGTCGACGATTGCGACTCGCGGGCCGTCGGGCCGGAACAACAGCACGTTGGTGGGGACGAGCAGTGCCGTACCGTCTTGCTTGATCGGCAAATTCACCTGTACGTAGGCGCCCGCGATGAGCGCTTCCTTCGGGTTCGGCACCCTGATCTCGACCTGCATGGTGCGCGTGCCGGTGTCGATTGCCCGCGCCGTGCGCGCAATGGTGCCTTGATATTCCTCGCCTTGGTGCTCCGCCAAGTTCACCGTGACCGCATCGCCAACCTTGACTTGCCGGGCGTACACCTGCGGCACGAACACATAGAGACGCAACGGATCAATCTGCGCGATGGTAAACAAGGCCTTGCCCATGCCGCCATTTCCAGCATCGACCAGGTCGCCCACGTCGATATTGCGGCTGGTCACGACACCGTCGAATGGTGCAATCACCTTGTTGAAGCCCTGCAAATTGCGCAGCCGCGCGCTGTTCGCCTGGGCCGAGGCGAGATTGGCCTGCGCCTGAAAGTAGGCGCTCTGCCGCTCGTCCAAGTCTTGCTGCGTTACCGCGTCCTTTTCGCGCAGGCTCTTCCACCGCTCCGCCGTGCTTTTTGCGAGGGCTTCGCTCGAGGCCGCCTGCTGCTGTGCGGCCACGGCCTGCGACAATTCCTGATCGATTTCCGGCGCCGTGATCTCCGCCAACAGTTCGCCCTTCTTCACCGAACTGCCGATGTCCTTGGTCCAGCGCAGAATGTAGCCGTTGCTGCGCGCATACACCGTGGCTTCGTTGACGCCCTGCAGCGTGCCCGGCAGGGTCAAAGGCAGTCCTTCACCGCCCGGCCTGGGGTTGATGGTGGTGACGTACTGCTTGGCGTGAAGTTCAGTGGATGCCGCAAGCGCCGATGCCTGGAAGCCTCGCACCACGAAAATGATGACGCCTCCCACCAGCATGGCGCCCACAACCGCGCCGACGATGAACATTGCGCGCTTCACGGCCGGCACGCGCGGCGGTATTGACATACTAAATTATCCCACGCGCATGCTTGCGCTGTTCGAGACGCCGGTGCAAACCGGCGTATATGACCGGCACAAAAAATAAGGTGGAGACCGTGGCAAACAACAGGCCGCCGATGACCGCGCGGCCCAAGGGGGCATTCTGCTCTGCGCCCTCGCCCCAGCCCAGGGCCATGGGAATCATGCCGATGATCATGGCCAGCGCGGTCATCAATACGGGTCTGATGCGGGTCGCACCCGCATCGCGAGCGGCACTGACCGGATCCAAGCCTTCGTTCATGCGCTGCCGCGCGAACGACACGATCAAAATACTGTTGGCGGTGGCGACGCCCATGGTCATGATGGCCCCGGTGAACGCCGGCACACTCAAGGTAGTCGCGGTGAGGAACAGCATCCAACAAATTCCCGCCAGCGCCGCCGGCAAGGCGGTGATGATGATGAAGGCGTCGATCCAGGACTGGAAGTTCACCACGATCAATAAATACACCATGACGATCGCCATCACGAGACCCACGCCCAGCTCGACAAAGGAGGAGCGCATGGTCCGCGCCTGTCCTCTCACGGCCACCGCCGACCCTCGCGGCAATTGCGATCGCATGTCATCGACCAGCGCGTTGATCTTGACGGCGACGCTGCCCAGATCCTTTCCCTGCACGCTCACGAAGACATCGACGGCGGGAGTGAGGTTATATCTCGATACCACGGCGAGCTGGGCGGCGGGCGCGACGCTGACCAAATTACTCAGCAATTGCGGGGAACTGCCTGACGCCGTCCGCACCGGGGTACGCAGCAGCGCATCCACACTGTCGATTTGATACTGCGGCGACTGCGCCGCCAAATTGTAAACCACGCCATTCGCCGGATCCAACCAGAAGCCGGGCGATGTCTGAGTCGTACCGGCGGTTGTCGCGAGCAGATTCTGCGCCACATCGTTGGCGCTCAATCCCAATGTTTGCAGCTGTGTGCGGTCCATTTGCAACGCCAAGGTCGGTAAATCCAGTCTTTGGTGGATGTGGGTGTCCACGGCGCCCGGGATTTGCTTGATCTGCTTCATGATTTTCGCGGCGAAGCCGTAGTTGGTCCGCACATCAGCGCCGGTAAACATCACGTCGATGGCAGCGGGGAGTCCGAAATTCAAAATCTGCGTAACCATATCGGCAGGCTGGAAAAAGAACTCCACGCCCGGGAAGCGGGCGGGCAGCCGGCGCCGCATTTCTTCGACATAACGCTGGCTCGGCGCATGGCCTTCATTCAGCGATATCTGAATCTCGCCGTCCAAGGTGCCGAAGGCGCCGGCGTTGCTGTACGTATTGTTGATGCTGCTGACGGGGACGCCCAGATTGTCGAGCACGGTTCCGAGTTGGCTCGCCGGTATCAAGGTGCGGATGACGGCTTCGATCTGATCCGCCGCCCGTGCAGTCTCCTCGATGCGCGTGCCGGAGGGCATGCGCATGTGAAGTCGAATTTGACCGGCGTCAACGCTGGGAAAGAAATCCCGCCCCAATAGAAACACCAACCCGCAGGACAGCACGCAAAACGCCAGGAAGCCGCCGGCAAAGTCGCGCCGCCGCTCCAGCACCGCCGCGAGGATGCTGCTGTATCCGGCGCGAAGCCTTTCGAAGCGCGCGTCAAATGCCCGGTAAATCCGCCGCAGCAAGCTGACAGGTGCATCGGCGTGCGGCGGAGTGTGGTCCATCAACAGCATGACCAGGGTCGGCACCAGCGTGCGCGACAGCACATAAGAGGCCAACATCGCGAACACCACCGCCTCCGCCAGCGGCGCGAACAAATACCGTGCAACGCCGGTCAAGAAAAACATCGGCACGAACACGATACAAATGCACAGCGTGGATACCAGCGCCGGGACAGCGATTTCACCGGCACCATCCAGAATGGCCTTGTGCAGATCCGACCCTAAGTGAATATGCCGCTCGATATTTTCAATCGTGACGGTCGCATCGTCGACCAAGATGCCGACCGCCAGCGCAAGGCCGCCGAGGGTCATGATGTTCAACGTCTGCCCGACGATGTACAAGGTGATGATCGAGCACAGAATGGAAAGTGGAATGGACACCGCGATAATGCAGGTACTGCGCCAATTGCCCAGAAACACCAGAATCAGCATCGCGGTCAAGCAGGCAGCAATCACCGCCTCGCGCACCACGCTGCTGATGGCCGCTTTCACGAAACCGGATTGATCGAAAAGAGGCGTGATGACAATGTCCTTCGGCAGTATCTGAGCGGCAACCGGCAGGACCGCCCGCAAGTTACTGATGATGTCCAGGGTCGAGGAACCGCCATTCTTGATGACGGGCATCAACACGCCCCGCTGCCCGTTCTGGCGCACGATATTCGTCTGCGGCGAGAATCCGTCCCTGACGTGCGCGACCTCCGACAAATAAGTGGTGGCGCCGTTCTTGGTCACGACCGGGATGTGGTTGAGCCCCGCAATCGTATCGGGCGATCCGTTCAATGCTATGGCAAATTCGGTCGATCCGATTTTGGCGGTACCCGAGGGCAGGATGAGATTTTGCGCGTTGACCGCGTTCACGACGTCATTCGGCGTGAGGCCTTTGGCGAGCAGCGCTGAGGTATCGAGGTCCACCGAGATCAGCCGCGATTTGCCGCCGTAGGGGTAAGGCACGGCAACGCCGGGAATGGTCACCAGTCGCGGGCGCAGGAAATTGAATGCCGCGTCGAAAAGCGCCGGTTCGGTCATCGTCGGGCTGGAGATTCCGAGTTGAATGACCGGAATGGCGGAGGCGGAGTATTTAATGATCAGCGGCGGCAAGGCTCCAGGCGGAAGCTGCTTCAGTTGCTGCTGCTCCGTGGCCACGATTTGGGCGATGGCCGTCGGGATATTCGCGTTGGGCTGAAAGAAGACCTTGGTGACCGACAAACCGTAGAAGGATTGGGATTCGACGTGTTCAATATCAGTGACGGTCGTGGTGAGCGTGCGCTCGGTCACTGCCGTGATGCGCTGACCCATTTCTTGTGCCGATAGCCCGGAATAAGTCCATACGATGCTGACGACGGGAATATCTATTTCCGGAAAGATGTCGGTCGACATCTTGCGAAGGACCAAAGGTGTTGCGAGGAGAATCAGCAGCGCCATCACCAAGAACGTGTATGGGCGCCGCAGCGCAACTTGAACAATCCACATTAACTGAATGACCTCTTTTCAGCATACTTGCCGATACCGATCTCGAAATCAATACGCAGGACGCTGGGTGTAGGACCGACACCACTTGCAAATCATTGGAAACAAAGCAAACTACACCGGTCTGCTACGAGACACCGGGACCGGGCTAAGTGTTTTGTTAGTCCCATGAGGTTCGGTTCCGGTTCCCGTTAAGATCCATCGCCATGACATTCACCGCACTAATCGTTGTCTGCGGGCTCCTCGGTCTGCTGTTTTTCGTCGCCGCGATCCGCCGCCTGCGGCGCAGACGCGTCATGGGCGGCATGGCGCACGGCGCGGCTGCGCTCATCTTCTTCTTGGCTGCCGCCTGCGCGGTGCTCATCGGCAGCAATCTGCGCACTTACCAGCGCCTGAGCTACGAGCAGCCCGCGGCAGAGCTGCAATTGTCGCGTGTCGCGGATCGCCAGTTCGATGCGGTTTTAAGCTACCCGGACGGCGAACGCGCGAATTTTCCGCTGCGCGGCGATGAGTGGCAGGTCGATGCCCGAGTCCTCAAATGGCATGCGTTTGCAAATCTGGTCGGGTTCGATGCGGCCTATCGTTTGGAGCGCATCAGCGGCCGGTACTCGCGCATCGAGGATGAACGCACCGAACCGCGTACCGTCTATGACTTGCATGCGCCCGGCCGTATTGATCCCTGGGAACTGATCCATCGTTACCGCGCTTGGGTGCCCTGGATGGATGCGCTATATGGGAGCGCCACTTTTCTGCCCATGGCGGATGGCGCCTTGTATGAGATCAAGGTCTCGCAGAGCGGCTTGGTCGCGCGGCCGTTGAATCAAGCAGCCCGCGAAGCCGTCGGCAGCTGGCACTGAAGCAGAGCATCGCCATGAAGCGATTGACCCTCGTTGAAAAGATCTCGAGCATCGCGCTGGCTGTGTTGCTGATTTTGGCCGGAGTGGCGTGGTGGGAAACCGCGCCGCCTACGCTCAACCACAAGAAGTCCAAAGTATCCGAGGTCACTGCGACGGATCTGGTCGACCAAAACACCTACGCGACCGCGCAACGCCTGATGCGGACAGCGTTCACTCCGGAAGAACAGAGCTACGGTCAATCGGCCTTGCGGATCGCCGACCACGAGCTCGACCTCGCCTTCACGGAGGCGCTGCGCGATGTTGAAGCTCATCCGCCGGCATTGAATTCCGCGGCCGCCGCCATTCAAATCCGCATCCAGAAGTCCCAGGTACTGCTTACCGCGGATCAGCAGCGCGTCAATGACCTTACCGCCGCGCTGGCGCAAGCCAAAGCCGATCAGAAGGACAAGATCCAGGACCAACTCGACCTTGCCCAGTCGCAGATGGAGCTGGACAAAGACGAACTCGAGGAGGCCAACCAAAACCTGGTCGATGCCGGCGGCAATCCCCGGCAGCAAATCCAGGGCATGGTCCAGGAGCATGCGGCGCAAACCAAGGCACAACCGTCTGCGTCGGCCGCCAAGGCTGCCGCTCTCGACGATCAACACGGATCGATCGGAAAATTTCGCGACTGGCGCCTGCTGCGAAAGAAACAGGCGGAACTCGATGCGGCTCGATCCAACTCACAGGCCAAAGCGCAGGCCTTGAGCACCCGGCGCGCGGCCCTGGCGAGCGGTCTCGAGACCACCAAAGGCGGCATTCCCGAACTCGCCGGTCACGCAGCGGCAAGTCCCGACGTACCTGCGAAAACGGCGCCCACGGCACAGGGAGCGCCGCCGGCACAGGGAGCATCCACGGCACACGGAGCGCCAACCGCCCTAGGGCCGCGCACCCACGAAGACGCAGCCGCGCTGGTCGGCCGCACCCGCGCGATCGCCGCCGATCAGACTATATTGACGCTGCTCAACAGGCGCATCGCGGATCAAAACCAGCTCGCCGGCATATACGGCCAGTGGGCAGTTGTCGCATCGCTGCAGTCGCAGGTCCTGGCGCATGCCGTGCTGCTCGATGTGCTGATCGTGATCGGCGTATTGATCGTCTTACTGCTGCTCGACGGCTGGCTGCAGCATCTGCTAGACAGGCCGAAATTGGATCGGCGGCAAGTTGAAACCCTGCGCAGCATCACGCGCATGAGCTTGCGCATCGTCGCCGTGCTGATGATTTTGCTGATCGTCATCGGCATGCCCAGTCAGTTTGCGACCACGATCGGCATCGTCGGCGCCGGACTGACAGTTGCGCTCAAAGATTTCATCGTCGCGTTCTTCGGCTGGCTGGTGCTAATGGGCCGCAACGGCATTCGGCTGGGCGACTGGGTGGAAATCAACGGCGTCAGCGGCGAGGTCACGGAACTCGGGATGTTTCACACGGTACTGCTGGAAACCGGCAATTGGAGCGACTCCGGGCACCCGACGGGCAGGCGCGTGACGTTTACCAACAGCTTTGCCATCGAAGGTCACTACTTCAATTTTTCGACATCCGGGCAATGGCTGTGGGACGAACTCCAAGTGGTCGTGCCCGTTGGGCGCGATCCTTATCCCATTGTCGATGCCATCACCAAGCACGTGGTCGAGGCGACCCGCGAAAGTGCCCAGCAGGCAGAGCACGAGTGGCAACGCGCGGTGCCGGCGCAGCGCGGCAAGGCGTTTTCCGGAACGCCCGGCGTCAACGTAAAACCTGTCGTCGGTGGAGTCGAAATCGCCGTCCGCTACATCACGCGCGCCAACGAGCGCTTCTTGGTTCGCGCGAAGCTCTACCAGGCAGCGGTCGATCTGTTGGGTGCCAAAGCTCCCGCGCAAACGCCGTCTGAATGACGCCGCGAACGACAATTCGAGTCTCGCGATGGAATCGTCTGTCATAAATCGCCGTCTGGCCGGGTCTAACTACTCAACTAACACTGGAGAAAACAATGCGGCGAATGATTGATTGGCTGATTGCCTGGCCCGAGCGCGTCGCCCAACATTTGATGTGGCTGGCGCCGCTATTTGCCCGGATCACGGTGGGCTGGGTATTTCTCTTGAGCGGTTGGGGCAAGCTCAACAACCTTCCGCAGGTGACTGAGAATTTCATCGGGTGGGGCATCCCCTTCCCGCACTTTTTCACGCCTCTCACGTCAGGCATCGAACTCTTCGGCGGGCTGTTTCTGCTGTTGGGATTGTTCACCCGGATATCGGCGGGAGCCCTGGGCGTGACGATGATCGTTGCCATCAAGGCCGCGAAGTGGAGCGATGTCGATTCCCTCGAGACCCTGCTGGGTTTCGACGAATTTGAATATCTCGCGCTGTTTCTGTGGCTCGCGATCGCCGGCGCGGGCACCGTTTCGCTGGATCATCTCCTGATGAAAATGACCCGGCGGCCGGCCGCTGCTTAACACCGTGAAGTGCCGGCAAACGGGGTCCGCTATAATGGGTCCTGGGCTCCGCGCCGGCTTAGCACAGTGGTAGTGCAACGGTTTTGTAAACCGTAGGTCGGGGGTTCGAATCCCTCAGCCGGCACCGATTTATAAAAATTGTTTGAGTGCGACTAGGTATCGAATTAGGCATATTGATCGAACCCCCGACATAAAAAAAGTCGGGTTCGACAACTTGGGCGCAGCCCAAGTTGAACGCCGTAGGGCGAAGCCCGGAGGCGGCCCCGAAGGGGCGAGGCCGAAGGCCGAGTAATCCCTCAGCCGGCACCAGAAAACATCAACGTAATCAATATGTTACGTTATTTCTATGTCCCGGATAGCTCAGTTGGTTTGCTCGGAAGGAACCCACACTGTGCGCAAGACTACGTTGACGGATCAGCAAGATGACTGGATCAAGGCGCAGGTCGAAGGTGGTCACTACACAAACGATAGCGAATACATCCGTGACCTTATTCGGCGAGAACAAGAGCTCGGCGCAGAGATCGAGAAGATTCGCTCGGCCTTCGCCAGTTAGAAAGGCAACGTGGCTGAGTTGTCCCGTCCTCGCATCGGATTCCACTGATCTGTCTCCCGTGCCTCTCGCCGCGAGTTAGGCTCTCGGCTTTCTGAGTTGATGAGTGAGGTGCGCCTTAACGGTCGGCCACTCACTATCGATGATGCTATATACGCACGTGTCGCGCAGCGTGCCGTCGCGCGACTGATGTTGACGTAGCACACCATCTAATTTCGCCCCCAGTCGCTCGATGCCGGCTCGGCTTTGATGGTTGAAGAAGTTCGTACGAAATTCGACCGCAATACATCGTAACCGCTCAAATGCATGCGCCAATAGCAAGAGCTTGCATTCGGTATTCAATGCACTGCGCTGTACCCTTTTGCGATACCAAGTTGCTCCGATTTCCACGCGCCTATTTGCGGCGTCAATATTCAGGTAAGTCGTCATTCCGACTGCTTCCGCGCTGCGTTTCTCTATGACGGCAAAGGGCAGCATCGAACCGTGTTTCTGCAATTCAAGGCGCCGCTCGATTTCAGGCAGCATTTGATCGGGCGTTGGAATCGACGTGTACCACAAATCCCACAGCTCCCCGTCCGCTACGGCCTTAGCCAGGTCGGCAAGATGAGCGTGGGATAAGGGCACCAGCGCTCCATGTTCTCCGATCAAGGACACAGGATCCGCAAAAATCATCTTCCATCCTCCACTCTTGCACTCATGAAATCAGCTAAGGCTCTCTATGCTGTCAGGCGCACGGTCGCCCCTTCGCATCATAATAAGCGTCGTCTCGCGTAGTCAGCCCATACTCGACCGTCAGGAAATTCGTAAGATGCACTTCGAAGGCAGCAACGGGCTGGGTACTTTGAGCCCGTGGATACCGTTCGTGATCAGGCTCTTGCTCCTTAGAACGTGCGGCGAATATTGAGCCACATTTCCCGTGGCCGGGCATAGGTGGCCTGCGTGTAGCCGATGTTCCCTTCGTAGTGCTCCGCATTTCCCGCGATAATGTAGTGGCGGTTGGTTAGATTGGTTCCGCGAAAGGCGACATTCCAATGGCCATCTGCGGTGGTAAATGTCAGAGCCGACCCGAGCAATGTCATACCCGGCCGCGCCAATTCAGGTGAATCGAGCACATCGTTGAACATGTGTGACGTATAGCCGCCGTCAATGCGGAAAGAAAGAACGTTTCCTTCTGGAAGATCCCACTTGTGAACGCCACTGAGATTCAATGATGTGTGAGGCGATTTCGCCAAGCTGCTATGGAGGGTGAGAATCGGCGTACCATTAAGGTTCTTATCGTTCAAAGTATCTGGAGACAATGAGAGATACCGCGTGTCCAAAAGCCCGAGACCGCCTTGAATTTCCCAGTGACGATTCGGTAGAAAGTCAGCCTCAAGCTCACCGCCCACAATTTGAGCATTTCCCGCATTCCTGGTAACCGGACCTATGCCCTCAAATATCGGAGTAATTTGTACATCGTGATAAATTGTTCGAAACACATCACCGTTGATGCGCAGGCGATCGTTAAGCCCAAGCCACTTCAGACCCAGCTCAACCACGCCATCGGTTTCCGGGCCAAAACTGGGCGCCGGTATCGCGTCTGGCCCGTGGGGCCCGATTCGTTGGCTAAACCCACCGGATTTGAATCCGGTGGAATAGGACACATAACCCATGAGAGCAGCGGTGAATTTCTCCTGCAGAGAAGCCGTATAGTTGAGCCGTTTTGCCGTCGTTTTGTAGTCGCCTGGAATGATGAGCGGTAACACGGGTGGAAGCCCCAACGCCAGTCCATTAGCGTTGGACAGAAACTGCTGTGGGCCGCCATTGTAACTTGGAGTGAAGCCCTTCTTTTCATCGGTGTAGCGGCCACCCAGGGTCACGCCCAGGCTCTCAGTTATCTTTAAATTCGTTTGCGCAAATGCTGCGGCACTGTAGTTGTCCGTCGTGCCGCCGCTACCGAGGTCACCTATGGAAGTGGCGACCAAATTATAGTCGAGCCCCTTCTCCCCTAGGTAATACAGACCCGCCACATAGGTGCCTCGATCATTCGGAAGGTCGCCCAATAACTGAATTTCTTGAGACCACTGCTTGTCGTGGTAATCATCAAACGTGTCGGCAACCAGAAAAGGAGACGAAAGGGAGTCACGCGCGAACTCGCTCGTCAGATGTCGATAGGCGGAAATGCTTTTTAAGTGCATCCCTGCGACGTCGTAGGAGAGGGTCACCGACTCCCCAAGAATGTCAAAATTGGACATCGAGGGGCCTGCATAATAAGTCAGGTCCGGGTTCGATGTGATAAATGTACCATTGAGCAAACTTGCGCCGGTAAATTGACCGGCAAATCCTGGTCTAATCGTTGCGGTTGTGCCCGGAATGAGTCCCGCTGCTGCAGCCAAAAAAGGCGCACCGGTGTTCGGGTTGATCACGAGCACGGATTGAGCGACGGACTGTTCTCTGCCGCGGCTGTAATCTACAATGATGTCAGCGGAGAAATTGTCCACCGGTTTCCAGAGCGCGCGGCCCCGAGCAAGGAAACGGTTTACATCTCCGAGTTCCGGAGCGCTTGGGTCCAAGATCCGTTTCTGGTAACCGTCCTCCTGCAGACTAGCAACGGACAGGGAGGTAAGAAGAGTGCTGGAGATTGGAGCGTCAAGCGTTGCCTTCACATTCCGTCGCGCGAAGCTCCCGCCCTCCACTTCGACGTGGCCACCCGCTTGATCCGATGGTGCAATCGAAGTCACATTGATCGCGCCGCCATCGGTATTCTTCCCAAATAGTGTTCCCTGTGGACCACGCAAGACTTCGACAGACTGAATGTCAACTAGATCGAGGAGACTCCCAATCGAACGCGAAAGATAAACACCGTCGAGATATACGCCCACGCCAGGATCCGAGTTCGGCGTAAAGTCAGTCTGCCCTATACCGCGAATAAAGACTGTGGATGCTATTGAGGAACCAGAGACGGCCGCAGTTGAATCTATCGATAGATTCGGTGTAAAGCGCGCGACTCCCGATAGGTTCTCGACACCGCGAGCCTCGAGTTCTCTTCCGGTAAAAGCCGTTATCGATATCGGTACGTCTTGAATATTCTCACTTTTCTTACGAGCCGTTACTATGATCTCCTCAAGAGCGCCGCCGTTGGGGCCGCTCGTCGCCGTCGTAGTTTCTTGCGACCATACTAGCGTAGGTTGGGCCGCCCAAAGCGCAAGGGCAGCTGTCGCAACTAAAGCCGGGTAGTTTCTAAATCCCGCGTTCATTCTTTGTGCCCCTATTCGCGCCGCGCTCCAAAAAAAAGGGGCGGTCGTCTATCAATGGCCAAATGTAACAGCGGCTAACGCCGTCTTATATCCTTAAGCTGCACGACATATCCCGACTCTGCCTGCTGCTGCGCCAAATCATCTATTGTGGGCGGGACTCATCGTTGAATTGGAAGCGGACTCTTTTCACCGCGTCGCCCGCGGCGGAATGCGAACCCACATTTCGAATGCATTACCCTCGCAAAAAACAGGCAGAGGTGGAGGCATTCAAGAGTCAAGCCTTTGTTAAGTTTTGGCGCGCGGCGCAAATCGTGATGATCGGCCCGGTCCAGTTCTCGGGCGGCCGTTCGGTTCCACCCACGATGCCCGTTCACCGAAACGGCGAAAGCGGCGACGCTGCGCCGCCCCGCCCGAATTGCCAGGTATAAACCAGGAAATTTAAGTCTAATCGACTGTCGCCTGACCGCCGGTGAGCTTCGCGATAGCCGAACCCGCCTGCTCCGGCCCCATCGCGAGATATCCGCCCTCTACCTTCAACTCGCCTCCGGTCACAAAACTCGCGTGATCGGAGCAGAGAAACAGCACTCCCTCCGCGATCTCCTCAGCCCGAGCCAGTCGCCCCAGGAGATGAAATTCGGCTGCGACCGCGTCGGCCTTCTGCAGGTCACCACTCGATAGTGCTCGAATGGGATCGCTCACGGTCCAACCTGCAACGAGAGAGTTCACGCGAATCCGATCCCGCGCATAGTCCATTGCCTGCTGCCGCGTGAGATGCAAAATCGCTGCCTTGGATACGGGATAGGTCCAGCGACCCGTCTGCGCAGCATAGCCGCTGATGCTGCAGAGGTTCACTACTGCCCCGCCCCGCTGCGCCAGCCTGCTGCGCGCCATTTCTACAAGAATTGCGGAGCTCACGACGTTGACATTCAGTGTCTCGAGCCACTCGGCACGCGTCGAGGCAGCGCCCTTGTCGAGATAGGAGCAGGCGTTGTTGATCACGATATCGATGCCGCCGAATCTGGATACGGCAACATCAACCAACCGGCGCAGTTGGTCATCCTGAGTAATATCGGTCTGCTGAAAGACGACTGACGGGCCGAGCCGTTGCGCTAGCGCCTTACCACTATCAATTGACCGCGCGGCAACGACGACATTTACGCCGGCAGTCTGCAGTGCTTCAGTGATCGCCGCGCCAATGCTGACGGCTCCGCCAGTTACGATTGCCGTCTTGTGCTCAAGCCCGCGCATGTCTGCCTACCCCGTGTTATGACGTCGGCAACGACGACCGACGAATGATGGATACCACCGCCATCAGGAAATCCTATTGGCGACCATGAAGCCGGACATCCCTCCCAGTCCCGGCCCCGGGTGACTGGATGCCCCGATATGAAAGACGTTTCGAACCGGCGTGTCGTGATCCCGCAGGCCGGCAAACGGGCGCCACATGGCGAACTGATCGATCTCACAGGAGCCTGAATATGGATCGCCGCCGACAAGATTGATGTTCATTTTTTCAAGATCTGGCGGCGCGAACACCTTGCGGGACAAAATGGCCGCGCGCAGATTCGGAATCTCGTCGCACAGGCGCGCGACGATCCGATCTGCATAGGCTTCCCGCAGGACTTCGGACCACGCTCCATCGCTACCGCAGTTCAGCTCCCCAGCCGCATCACCGATCGGCGCCCGAGGCACCTCCTGCAACTGGATCCACAATATGCTCTTGCCAGGAGGCGCGCGGCTTGGATCCAGGGCCGTGGGCTGCGCGATGACGATGGTGGCATCGGCGGGGAGTAGTCCCCGAGTGCTTTCATTGACTGCCCTCGACACCGCGTCGAGTCCTCCTGTGACATGCAGCATGCCCACTTCAGCAAGCATCGCATGCTCCCATTGCGGTGGCCTGTCTAGCGCGAGATGAATTTGCATCTCTCCACGGCCATACCGATAGGCAGCGGCAAGCGACCGTATTTCTGGGGGCACCGCGCTCTTCGCCAATAGGCGGCCATAGAGCTGAGTCGGAGTTACATTGCAGACCACGGCTCGTCGTGCTTGAAAAACGGCGCCCTCTACCGTGACCACTTGCAATCCCGCCTTGCCTAAGGATCGGACTTGCGCGACGTCGACACCGCTCATCAGTACTCCACCGGATTTGCGGATCATTGCCGCGAACGCGTGCACGATGCGCGCACTTCCGCCTGCGACCATGGGACTGCCCGCGCCCTCGAGGGTGAACAGAATCAATCTCGCCATCAGCGCGGACGTGGCACTCTCCGGACCAAGCCCCACGTGCAGTACCCACGGCGCAATGAGTGAGCGCACAAGCTCAGAACTGAACGTGCTTGCCAACCAGTCACGGCAGCTCGTCATGGCGCCCGCGAAATACGCCGACACCCCTTGAAGACCGCCCGTCCACGCCTGCCGCGCCAGCAATTGGGCCGTCTGGCGGCGCCAGATCTCTGCCCCAAGCAGCCCAAATGTGAGCGGTGCGTGCCGCTCGATTTCCGCCAGCGCTTCGCCGAACTTCCTTCCATCCCCCGGCGCAATCGCCTCAAGTGCGGCGATGTTGGCGGCGCGATCGCGACGAAACACCAGAGACCCGAGCCGCGGGACAACGACGGCAGTCGGGACTAAAGTATTTACGAATGTCGCGCCGTGTTCCGCGAGTTCGTCTTTGAACATCGCAAAGTGTGGCGCAGACACAAACAGCGGATACAGTGTCGACAGGGTGTCGTGTCGAAAGCCGGGTAAAGTAAGTTCCTCGGTGCGGATACAGCCGCCGAGGGTTGCCGCGCGCTCGAGCACGCACACGCGCAGTCCCTTCTTGCCGAGAAGCGCCGCGCATACCAGTGAATTGATCCCACTGCCGACAATCACGACGTCGAAGGTGCTCGCCTGCATGGTGTTAAGCGGCGCCGGTGCGCTAGGCGCTCGCGAGGTAGCTGGGCGCACGCATCATGCTGCCGCGTTGATGAACCGCTCCGTCGCGGCGGGGTCCGCCAGCACCGGCCCGAAGCGCGCCGGATCATTGAACCCGTTGGCGAACCAACTCGCAATGGACGGCTTGGCGGCGGCGGCCGCCAACAACTGGACTGCATGTGGCGGGGGCGGTTGGAGCATTCCATTCGTCCAGCTTGTGACCATACGTGCATATTCCCAGAAATTCACGAATGTCTTATTCATCCATGCAGGATCGAAATCGCCACGGCCGTGAGAGACGATGCTCTTGAGATAGCTCGCAGCGCACTTGCTCGCGTTATTGGATCCTTGCCCCGTGATGGGATCATTGAGACACACCACGTCCCCCATGCCCAAGATCGGTCGCCCTGAAGGAAGCGATGCGACCGGCTTGCGGACTGTTGGCGCAAAGCGCCCCGATAGGATGGCGTTGGCGTCCGTCAGCCTCACCCTGGTCGCTCGGTCGTATTCCCACGGCAGAAACTGTTTCAAGATCGCCAGGCTAGTCTCGAGGTGCTTGTGCGGTGAAGTCGCATCGGTCCAGCAGTCCATGGGGCCGCCGGGCACACCCTCGAACACCATGATCTCGCACGACCCACTGGTGGTGAGTGCGGGAAACACGAAGTACTCACCCACGCCCGGAATCAGATTGAAGCAGACAGCCGAGTAGTCCTCGCGCGGCCGAAGGCCCTGCACATAGGTCAGCGCCAGTGCGCGCATCGGCTTGGCAAAGGGAGAATTCACCTCATCGCGCGTAAATAGCGCGGCCACCTCGCCCTTGCCCGCGGCAACGATGACAAGGTCATGCTCTTGCGCCAGTTGCTCGAGCTCCACCACTCCCGCCTGTTGCACCCGAAAATTCCCGCCCAACCGACTGAATTCCTCGATCCACCGCGGCATCTTCACGCGCTGATCCACAGACCGAGCCGGCGCATCCAATCTCGCCGCCCACTCAAATGCTTTTTGCGCCTCGCCAGTCGCAACGGTAAGCTGAATACCGCTGACGGGCGGGCAGGTGTCATCCCAGAAATTGGCCTGCACGTCGCGCTCGTGCGCCAACGCCGATGCGAACATGCACTGGCTGGAGGTAACGCGGCCGTCGGCAATCTGTTGCGGCGTCTGCGCGGAAATCACCGTCATCACATAACCCGCTCTCTGCAGCCCGATGGCAAGCTGCAGTCCGGACTGACCCGCTCCCACTATGGCAATCTGTCTCATGTCTCTCCACTCCAAAAGGGGTAAACACCTGCGGGCCGGCGGCGCCCCCGATTCATGCCCGCGCTCTGTCGGATCCGACCGGTCTGATTCCCAGGAGCAAGTGTCTGCTCGACCCCACGATACGATCGAGCATGTACTCGCGCTATCCGCATTGCGCCGAGGCTGTGCGGAAACTGCCGATTGTCCGTCGGACCTCTATTCGTCAGCAAAGTCCGGATGACGGGTAGCGACTCGATACCGGCCCGAATGGAAGACGAGGGGCTCCTTGTCATAGCGCTGATAGCGTTCGATCGCTCCGCAGAAGATCGTATGATCGCCGCCATCGTACTGCCGCAGGTTTTGACACTCGAACTGGGCTATCACACCGGGAAGCAGCGGCACGCCCCCGATGCCCTTGGCACACTGCAGTCCGTTAAACCGGTTTGCCTGAGGCGTGGAGAACTGACGCGATAGATGATGCTGATCATGTGCCAGGACGTTGATTGCGAAGTATCGTGCCGAGCAGAAATCCGGCAGGCTCGGCACTAGCTTGGAGAGGCTCCACAGAACAAGCGGCGGGCTTAAGGACAGCGAAGCGAAAGAATTAACCGTGACGCCGATTGGGCGACCGTCTGCACCACACGTCGTGACGACCGTGACGCCGGTGGCGAATTGACCGAGGGCCGTGCGCAGGTCACGTCGGTCGAAACGATCGGTAAGACCTTCCGTCACCTTCAGATCAATGAAGCGCTCTGCTTCGACAGGATCGAACCACCACGGGTAAAAAGTGCGGGGATCGTCGAAACCGTTGGCGATTGCCGCCGCGATTGAGGGAACTTCGGAGGCTTTTCGCAAGAGATTCGCCACATGCTCCGGGATTACGCCTAACAAAGAGTTAGTCCACTGCACAACCCACTGTGCATACCCGCGCCAGTAGCGATCGAACGTTGTCTGCATCCAAGACAAGGTGACTTCATTCCGGCCAAGCTCAACAATGCTCTGTAAGTAGATCGCAGCGCATTTTGCGGCATTGTTCGAGCCCTGGCCGGTGATCGGATCGTTCAGAACCAGTGCATCCGCCATTCCCAGCACCTTGGCGCCCGAGGGCAATGTGCCGATGGGCCTGCGCACGACAGGAGTCAGTCGGCCGACGAGGAAACCGTTCGTATCGGTCAGCACGCAGTCCTTCAGGCGCACGGCCTCTTCGGGCAGAAAGCGTCGCAGAACGTTTCGACACGTGGCCAGGTGCTCGTCAGCCGATGCGTTGGCGTTCCAGCAGTCCATCGGACCGCCGGGCACGCCCTCGAACACCATGATCTCGCAGGGGCCGCTGGTGGTGAGCGCCGGAAACACGAAGTACTCGCCGATGCCCGGCAGCAGGTGAAAAGTGAGCGTCGTCGGGGTTTCGTGGCGGCCGGGACTGCGTACATAGGCCAAAGCCAATGCTCGCTGCGGCTTGTGAAAAGGCGATTTGTCCGGATCTCGCGGGAAGAGGTTCGCGATCTCGCCTTTACCCGCAGCGACGATCACCAGATCGTGTTCCCGACTGAGCGACTCGAGCCCAACAAGCGTTGCCTCGTTTATCACGAGCCTGCCCCCGTCTCGCTCGAAGTGGTCCATCCACGATGGTACCTTCAGCCGCTGATCGACCGATTGCGCAGGTTGGTCGAGGGGAGCTTTCCATCGCGTCTCATCGGCGCCTTGTGCACCGTGCAGCGTGAGCACGATGTCAGTGATGGAGGGGCAGCGAGCTTCCCACTCGTGGAGAACGAGATCGCGTTCGGTCTGCAGTGCATCGTCAAACATGCATTGGCTTGAGGTCACTCGCCCGGTCGCGATCTCGTCCGGGGTTCGGTTCGATACGAGTGTCACCTCATAGCCGCTGCCCAACAGCCCCAGAGCAAGCTGCAAGCCTGACTGACCAGCTCCGACAATCGCGATGCGCCTCATATTTGACCCCCGCGACGTGCGATGCGCCACTTTCAGACTGCACATGATATGTTCCGAGCCGCATGTGCTGCCGATGAAGTTAGCCTGCTTTCCCCAGATGGCGACAATCCATTTTCCGCAGATCCTGTGCGTGGAATGCGACTTGCGGTAGGTCGACACGCGCGCAAGCATTTAGCGAAGGGCTATTGCAGCAGTGGGCTAAGGAATGCCGAATTTGGATATGATCATTGTCTCTTAGTCCTTATGCTCTGAAGCGCACTGATGCGCCCGGGATTATCTCAGGGTATGGGAGTGCGCATAATGAATCCTCCATTGCGCGAATCGCAGCTCTTACCCGCCGTTGCCATCTATGCCGGTGCGTTGTTGATCGGGCTTTCGCTGGTCAGCTTTCCCGCCAGCAGCGACATTCTGCGCATGAAGCACGGATTTTCCGACCTCGCGTACGGATCGATCTACCTTCCGCAGCTCTTAGCGGCAATTATCGGAGCGGTCGGGGGCGGTATGGCAGTGGGCCGCTATGGCCTGCGCGTCATGTACGTCGTCTCAATTGTGTGCTTCGCGCTGTCGCAGATACTCCTTGCCCTGAGCTGGCTGTATGCGCCCAATGTGGCGCTGTTGCTTGTCATGGGCGCGACTGCATTCTTCGGCTTTGGATTCGGTTTCGGTGGTGGGCCGCTGAATGGATTTTTACCACTGCTGTTCCCGCATCGAACCAACACGGCGATCGTTGCGCTGCACATGACGGCTGGGGCCGGACTGACTCTCGGGCCGTTTGCGATAGCCGCGTTGGCCGAGCGCGGTTGGTGGTTGGCCGCGCCGGTGAGCTTGGCCGTCTTTTCGCTGCTCGTTATGCTGCTTACGTTAGGCGTACGCCTTCCGGTGACTCCTCGAAGCGAACGCGCCTCTGAAGCGTGGCCTCTACCGGCGCGCGCTGCATTCTTTTGGGTTACGGCGGCGCTGGCTTTGATTTACTCCGTTGCCGAAGGGACGTTCTCGAACTGGGCGGTGATCTACATTCATGAAGAGAAACACCTGTCCGCTGGCGTGGCTGCGTTGGCCTTGAGTTCTTTTTGGGGTGCCCTGACGCTCGGGCGGCTCATCATTTCTTTGCTGGTACTATGGATACGGCCGATCCCATTGCTGATTGCGTTGCCCATACTCATTGCCGTGAGTTTTATGGCGGTTTCATTCCTGGATACCGAAGTTACGGCCTTAGCAAGCTTCGCCCTCGCGGGGCTCGCGTGTTCGGGTTTCTTTCCGCTACTCGTGGGGTTCTCGGCAGCGCGCTATCCGCGCTATGTCTCGTGGATCGCATCGATGCTCACGGCGTCAATGATGATCGGGGTGGGTATCGGATCGTATGCCATTGGTGCGCTACGAACCTCACTTACGATTACGACGCTCTATCGCTACTCGATCATCTATCCGATTTTGTTGCTCGCATTATTTCTGATCGCAGGTCGCCCGCAACGATCAAGCACCCAGGGCGTTGTAACCGAGGCCACACGCTGACTCTGATCGCATGGACGACGCACCGACCGGGCTCTCATAGCCTCTGAATGGATTCGGTCCAAGCTGCCCCAGGGCATCATGGGGGCGGGCCTCGACGGCGGCCTATCCCGACGCTCCCAATAGCGATTCCTGATCGATAGCCGCGCGCAACTCTGCGATGAAACGACCGAGTGACGCTGCGCCGTGCAGCGCAGCCTCGATGCACGCAGAGCCAACCACTACCCCGTCGGCACCCATTCGGATGGCCGCCGCCGCTTGCTCCGGCGTGCCGATCCCGAACCCCAGCGCGATGGGCAGATCGATCCCGGCAGCACGAAGAATGCGTAGCCTCTCTGCGTTACTGCTGTCCAATTCGGCCCTGACACCCGTTGGTCCGTCGTAAGCCTGTAGCATCACATAGCCATCCGCGAGTCGCGCACGCTTGATGAGGTGCGAAGAGAGTCCGGCGTCGACGAACCCGACACGTTTAACGCCTTCCAAATTCAACCACTGCCTCAAATCGGCGCTGTCACCATCGGTACTGGTGTCGGCGATGATCAAGCCATGTACGAGACCTTTTTTCACCTCGCTCGTGAAGGCTTTGAACGGCATCTCGCGATAGCCCATGAGAACCAGCTGCAACCGCTCGCGCATGAATTCGGCGTGAGCGGCGATGTTGTCGCGGATGACGTCGATAGGGTCCGTGAGACGCAGAGCGCGGCGCATTGAATCCGCAACCGTTTCGCCGTCTAGATAAGGATTCTGAGTGGGTACACCGACTTCCACTATGTTGACGCCCTGTTCCGCGTAAATAGCCAGCATATTCGCGGGGCATTGAGGGTCTCCCAGGGGCGCATAACAAATGAGCAGCGGCCGATCCGATTGCCATCCTCTGCCCGTCATATTGCTTTCATTCGCCGGGAGATTGGCCCGAGCGCGCCGGTGGCCTCCCGATACGCCTGATACATGCGATCGTATCGATCCCGGAAGTGTGGATTCGGTTCAAAGCGATCCTTCACCCGAGACATCGACCCGACCGCGTCACAGAGCTGGCGAAATACTCCAACCCCGACTGCCGCCAAAACGGCTACTCCGAGGCAGCCCACATCACCGACGGCAAGACGACGTAGTGGAATTCCTAAGCAGTCCGCGCGAATCTGACTCCATAAGTCAGCCTTTGAACCGCCTCCTCCGTACAGCAGGGTGTCCGGCTTCAAACCTGCCGCCACTTCGAGCGACGCGAGTACGAGCCGTGCAGACAGAGCAATCCCTTCCAGCACCGCAAGAGCCAACTCGGCATCACCCGTGCGCGATGAGATGCCTATAAAAGCGCCTCGAAGCGTCGAATCCCACAACGGCGCGCGTTCACCTTCTAAATGCGGTAGAAACAGAATGGGATCGCCCGACCGGTCGGCGCGTGTGGCGGCCGCGAAAACCTCCGCGGGCGGGCGCCCCGTTGCCTGAGCCCACCACCGGATGCTGTCCCCGCCGCTCTGCGTCGGTCCCGCACTGACAACCGCCCTATCGATTGAAGGAAAGGTGACGACTCCGGGCGCGCCGATCCTGTCGAACCCCACGAGCGCGAGAATCTCGCTGGTCCCGCTCATGTAAAGACCGCTCCCGGGACTGTAAGCCCCAGCGCCAAACAGGCTTGCCCACGCGTCCATCGTGCCCGTGACCACCGGAACGGGCCTTTTCTTGGAACCGAGCGACATCGTGCCCGCAATGGACTCGAACGGCTTGAGCGGTGGCAGCCGCTCGCTAGCGCCGGGTACTCGCCCGATGAGCTCGTCTATGTATTTCAAACAGGGATCGACCAATCCGACGGAGGAGATGGGGTCGGAAACCGCAGAGCCTGTCAGACGAAGAATGCAATAGTCCTTGGGCGAGAGAACGTAACGAGTCTTGTCCCACAACTGCGGCTGTCGCTCCCGCATCCATTGCATTCTCGGAAGCGCATGACTCGCATCGACGGGAACAGGCGAACTCCACCAGCGGGCCGCTTCGGCGCTCGTGATCGTCGCCGAAAGAACCGCAGCCTCTCCGGCGGCTCGTGTGTCCTGCCAAACAAACGCGTCCGCAAGTGCCACGCTATCGCCGCCGACGAATACATGGGTATTGACTTGGCTGCAAATGCCTACCGCACGTACGGCATCCAGGCCGACTTGCGACTCGAATTCCGCGATGGCAGCCGCAATGCAATCGAGCCAGTGCTGAGGATTTTGCTCAACGACGCCGCCGCTTGCACGGCGGGTCGGATAGTCACGCCCCCAACTCGCGACCAACCCACCCTGCTCATCGAACAGGCTCACCTTAACCGCGGTGGTTCCAACATCGATTCCGAGAAACAGCACTCATTGCCCCTAGACGTATCCGGCATGGCAGCATGCGGGCACGGTGGCGGACCCGTATATCCGGCCTATGCCTGATTTATCCGGGGACTGCAGTCAGCGGTTGATTTGCAGCGTCGCTGAAGGCTTTTCGCCGAAGCGCGCGGCATAGTCGTGCGAGAAGTGTCCCAGATGAAAGAAACCCCACTTGCACGCAATGATTGCAACTGTGGCATCGGGACCTGCCGCTAGAAGATCCTCACGCGCAGCCTGAAGCCTCAGGGAGCGGTGGTGGGTCATGGGAGAGACTCCGCGAAACTTCTTGTAAGTTGCGAACAGCGTTCGCTCCGGCACACCGGTCGCGTTGACAATATCCTCGACGCATATCGCATTCGCCAGATTCGCACGAATGTACGCTTCCGCCTGACGCACGCATTTCGGATTCACCGTACCGGCCCGCGATTCCAATTGGGTTGAATAGGTATGGCGTTGCGTCGTCAACAGACCGGTGATCACCGTCCGTTGAAGCTGTCGGCTCCACAGCGGAGCATGCCGAACAGCATCGATGTGATCGAGCTCGGCAACCAGAAACTCCACGAGCGAGCGGAAGCTGGCCCCCGGTCCGCGAGTGCAATCGAGCGCGGGGTCAAAACAGATTGGGCGGGTGAGATTGCAATCCAACATTTGGGCGAGCACCGTTTCCACAGCGCGCCGATCGATTTTCATTGTGATCAGCTGACTCTCTGGCAGCCACTCCGCGCGCAGGTAACCTCCCGGCGATGCGATCGAGCACTGACCCGCGGCACAGGAAAACTCGCTAGAGCGCACTTTGTAATTCACGGTCCCGGCGATCGGAAAATCGATCAAGAAGAAATCCGGTAGCTCGGGCACGTCCACCGTCAGACAAAGTCCATAGGTTAGAAAGTTGAATGAGATTGCCCCGAGATCGGCTTGATTGTGGCGGGCGGCAATCCGCGGCTGCCGCTCGGAGGTCCTAATGCCATGCCGACAATAGGCTTGGGTCATCGCCCCGCGGACGTATTCGAGGTCTTCGGTGACAAATCGCTGAAACTTGTTCAACGGCACTGGGTTCATTTAGAAGGCAAACCTGACAGTCTCTGTGAGCACGGTACCACCTGTCGCGCCTCAGCGTAAGACGTCACGCGGGCATTGCCGAACTGCCCCTGGCACCGGCAGACCAGATTACCCCCGTCAATTCGAGGCCACACGCAAGATCGCCGCAAGACTGCGCTCCACGTCCGCCTCAGTGGTTGCCCATGACGACACGCTGATACGCATTGCTGTGTGACCCTGCCAGACCGTGCCACCGCACCAACACGTACCGTCGCGTTGGACGCGCGCAATCACCTCGCGCGTGCGCTCCGGACTTCCGAACGTCACCAAGACCTGGTTGAGTACGGCCTCGTTTAGCACGCGGTAGCCTGCAGCACGGAGCCCTTCGGCAAATTGGCCCGCGTATCGGCATGTCCGTTCTATCAGGTCGGCAAGTCCTGAGCGGCCAAGATGGCGCAATGCGGCCCAGACCTCGATTCCACGGGCGCGGCGCGAGAAGTCGGGCGTATATTGATACGGGACGCGGTCTTCGTCTTGTGCGAGGTACGCGCCGCCAACGGACATCGCTTTGCGCAAGGCGTCGGCGTTGCGCGTAAACACCAAGCCGCTGTCGTAAGGGACATTGAGCCACTTATGAGCGTCGGTGGCCCAGGAGTCGGCATCTTCGACGCCGCGGGCTAAATGTGCGCGCGCGGGTGCGGCCGCGGCCCACATACCGAAAGCGCCATCGACATGCACCCAGGCGCCATACGAGTGAGCGCGCTCGCAGATCTCTGAGATCGGATCAAAGGCGCCGCTGTTCACGTTGCCTGCCTGCACGCACACAATCGTGCGATCATCGACGTCTGGAAAGGCGTCGAGGCGCATCCGCCCTTGAGCATCGACAGGAACACGCACAACCCTGTCGCGCCCAAATCCCACAAGCGAAAGCGCTTTCTGCGCGCTCGCATGCATTTCATCGCCGACCACAACCGTAAGCGCTGGTGCTCCAAACAATCCATGTGCTTCAACATCCCAGCCGGCGCGCGCCAACAGGGCGTGCCGCGCGGCCGCCAGTGCTGAAAAGTTCGCCGCCGTTGCACAAGTGACAAAGCCGCCCGCGCTTTGCACGGGCAGACGGAAAATATCCTTCATCCACCTCAACGACACGTTCTCGAGCGCGGCATTGGTGGGCGAAGTAACCACAAGACCGGCCATTTGATCCCACGTGGTGGCAAGCCAATTCGCGGCCACTGTCGCCGGAAGCGCCCCGCCAATCACGAAGCCAAAGAATCGTCCGCCGGCCGATGCCATTGTGGCCGGCGAACCGATTTCATCGAGCTCAGCGAGTACCGCCTGCGCGCTAGACGTGTACTCTGGAAAGGCCTGATCGAACCTGGCAAGTCCGGCGAGGGCCTCCTGCTCAGGTGCGACAGAGCGAGTATTGAGAGATTCAAGGTAGCGGCTTGCTCGTTTCGCCGCATCGTCCAAGAGGTCGTTCATAGTAGCGAGAAGTATAAACGCTCCTCGTTACGCGTTGGGCGTGTCACGGCCCCAAGCTGTCGGCGATGAACGGCAGTTTTGTGGGCGGTGCTGCTTCAAGACTTCTGCCTAGCGTGAAGTTGGCGGAGCACTTCGTCGACAGCGTCGATGACGGCCTGGGGCTGATCCCCCTCAATATCGTGCCCGCTATGCTCAACCACACGATGCACGCCGCGAGAAGAAAGATGCGCGAGAGCCTCGTGATGGGTGTACCACTGCTTTCTAAGGTCTCGCCCAAATGCTCCTTCCGGCCAATCCCGGTCGGGAGCGCGTGAAAGAACGACGAGCGGCTTGTCTCCGAGGTGGAGGTGGTCGACACCGTCGTAGCGGTGCGTAAAGGATGATGTTACCAAGGAAACATGAGTGCTTTCATAGTCCGCGGTGAAAAAGCGCGGCCAGATTTTCCGAAGCGCGGCCGGGGCGCCGTCAGGCAAAGGTAATGAGCAGGTTCGTGTTAAGGATTGGACGGGTCGAGCGGCCCGTGCGCTGCCAGCAAAGCGCATTTCAGCGCTGCCGGACCCTCACCCTCAAACCCCAACCCCTTGAAGCTCGGCATATTTGTTTGATCCAGAACCTGGCCCGCATAGCTGGTATCAAGCAGCACCATCCCTGCAACCTCCCCCGGCCACTTCTGCGCAAACACCCGCGCTTCGAAACCCCCGGAAGAGTGCCCCACCAGCACATAAGGCCCTGGTACATCTGCCGCCTGGAGCGCTGCATGCAGGTCGCTCACGACGTCGGCCATGATTTCAGGCTTGGACGCGGGGTCGCTGAATCCATAGCTGGCTCGATCGAAGGCGCAGACACGCGTCCGATTCGCAATCTCAGGCTGGGTCTTGTTCATCCAAATATTAGCAAGCTGAAGGTACCCAGGCGCGTTTCCGTCACCCAGGCTCAGAACGCGAGCGCCGAAGACCTTTTCGTAGTAGCGAGCCGATCGCTCGATGTCGGCGACGGTGAGAAAATGCGCGATGCTGATCCCCTCTGGCGGGGGCATCTCATAACTCTTCTGCCCGATTTGTACGCTGCTCATTGACGACTCCAATTCCGATAAACAATGTTCATCGTGCGCGAGGAAACATTCGCACCGGCGATTGATGTGGGTTATGACATCGGGAATCCAAACATCAACCACGACTGATTCTCTACCCACTATCCGAGCAGCTCCGCCTGGGCATTTCAGCGATAGCCGCAGCAAGAAACGATTCGCGCAGAGCTTCACCCGTCCCGAATGAGTTCGCGAGCTTGAGGGCGCAATCTTTAGCGCGAGCGCGATGAATCTCGACCGCGGCGTAATCTGCAATCTTGTCGTAAAAATTCCATGCGGTCGCGTGAACGCGCCACGCGGCCAGCGGTACACCGAAGCGTTCCACGATCGCCAGTGCCTCTTGAACACACTCACTCGCCTCGCGCTCACTATCGGTTGCGATTGCGACGCGCGCCTTAATCTCCCACGCCTGCGCTTGCAGCGTGGGCTCCGCAGTTCTCATGGAGGCCTCGAGCAAGTCGGCCGCTTCTGCTCGAGCAGAAGTGAAATTCCGGGACGCGAGCCACACATGAGTCAGTCCGAGCTGTGCCTGCAGGCGCCAGTACCAGTGCAGGAAGAACTTCGTGGTCGTCTGGTAATCGCGAATCTCCTCGAAGCACCGGACCGCCTGGTCGTATATTCCGTGTTCAAGCTCGATATATCCGCTGGCGAGTCGCGCGATCGTTTTCGGCTGAGCGGAGGGAACGTCCTCACGGGTACGAATGAGTGAATCGCATAGGACTCGCGCGCCGGCGAAGTCGAATGCGAGCGTGTGCAGCCAGGCTTCTCGGAAGACGAACAGCCACGGATCATTTCCGTTCTTTTCCGCCATCTCCCGGCCCCGGCGGATGATCTGCAGAACCTCGCCAAACTCGCCCAGAAATAGCAGCGTCAGCATCCTGGCTCCGACAGCACCCAGATAGGCCATGGGGCTGCTGGTTTCCTGCATCTTTGCGCTGGCAGATCGAGCTCCCTCAGCGAACTCGCCCCGCAGGCACTTCACATACACATAGAACATCTCGTCGTGCTCCGACAGGCCGCGCTCGTTCGGCAGAAACACCTTAGGAGCCAGAGAGGAACAAATCTCCCAGTCTGCTTCTCGCCACGTGTCATATAGAAGCCGTAACACGCCAGCCATGAATCGGGCACGATCATGGAGCGCATTGTCTTCGGTTCCCGCGCTGACTTGAACGGCGCGCTCGACGACTGTCACGGCCCGGTCCGGATCAATCAGCCCGAGGGGTGGTGCCTGACATATCAGGGCGTGCGCATGGGCCGCAGCGAGGCCCGCCTGCGCCGCACGAGTCGCTTCCATTTCGTACGCACGAGCGGACTCTGACATGGCTCCCAGGGCATAGTGCGCATCTCCAATCCGCTCGAGAGCTCGCAACTCCAGCAAGATTCCCTCTGTTGGCGCGACTCTGGCAATCAGGTTGAGCGCATGTTGAAGCAGCTCGATCGATTCGCGATACGCGAATCGATGGGCCGCTGTCTCTGCTGTCACGAGGAGGTAATGGACAGCGCGCGCGTATTCTCGTCCGTGTTCGAAATGCAGGGCAAGGGTTGGCGCCAGTTCATGCCGGTCAGGCGTATAGAGGGTCTCTAGCCGATGCGCAACACTCCTGTGCAGTCGAGAGCGACTGACCTCCGACACGCGCTCATAAAGAAATGTGCGATATAGCGAGTGCCTGAATTCGTAGTGCGCCGACACCGTTCCATCCGGTAGCTCGTGAATCCCAGCCGCTCGGATAAAGCGTTGTCTTTCGGCCAGGTCTTCGCTCAGCTGCTCGATACGTTCAGGCTCGCTCCCAACACTGGAGGCGATTGCCCAGGCCGAGAAGCGATCGCCAAGGACACACGCGCATTTCAAAATCTCCTGCTCCGGGGTGTTCAACTGATCGAATTGGACTTCCAGCATCTGCTGCAAAGTTGGTGGCACACTGGGTTCGATGCCTTCCAGAGGGTGGGTGAGCGCCCATCGTCCCAGGGGTTGAGCGAGGACACCGTTGCGAACGAAGTCCTGAACAATCGTCACCATGAATAAAGCGTTGCCTCCCGAGCGGTGGTGTACCAGCTGGGCCAGCTCCGCGGGAAAGCTGCTGCCTGGAAACTCTGATGCAAGATAGTCGGTGATATCGACCTGGGTCAGGCTCTGCAGTTGGCACTCCTGACACAGGCGATGGACGAGCAGGTCTTGTTTGAGGTTCTTCAAGTCACTCCGCTCGGTGGCGATTGCCTCAGTGCGGCACGTCGCCACGATCATCAGTTTCGCGGACCCACGACGGCGAGCCAGCGCGGAAATGACTCGGAGTGTGGATAGATCCGCCCAATGCAGGTCCTCGAGAATCAACAGCAGCGGATGCGCCGAAGTCATGGACTCGAGTGCTTCACAAATCTCGCGCACCATCCGCTCGCCCATGGTGCCGAGCACTTCTCGCTGAAGAGCTTCCTTCTGCTTTGCGCTCAGCAGTGCGGGAAATTGGATCATCCAGGTGGGGGCATGTTTCGCCAAAGTCTGAACCACTGAGGAAGCGTCGGCGGAGCGGATCAGCTGCCCAACCGCTTCGAGCATCGGATAGTAGGCCTCCTTACCACCGAAGACCTCGATGCATTGTCCGCGCGCAATCCTTGCGTTGGACCTCATAGCAGATCGGTGCTGAAATTCATCGATGAGAGCTGTCTTCCCGGCGCCGGCCTCCCCCATGACGAAAATCATCTGTCGGATTCCCTGGAGTGCCCTCTGCAGAGAAGTGTCTAACTGTATCCGTGCCGTTTCTCGTCCCACGATTCTTGTCGGACTGCCGGCAAGTGAGTCGGACGTAATCGACGCGTTTTCGTCGCGCACTGGCGCCACGAACTTGTAGCCTCGCTTGTGCACCGTCTCGATGAACACCGGCTTGTCACGCCGATCACCCAGGACCTTGCGGATTCCGAGAATGTATTTCTTGACAAGTTCCGGATTCACGTAAGATTCGGACCAGAGGGCCTGGAGGATCTCCTCCTGGGGAACAACTCGATTTACGTGCTCGACCAGGTAGCGCAGCAGATCGAACGCCTTCGGGCTGAGCGATACGCGCTCCTCGCCACGCCACAGACAGTGGTTGATCGGGTCGAGCCGGAATGAGTAGAACGATTTCACCTGTGTGGATCCGAAGCCCGGTGCCCAACCGGGCTTGCCCGCTGACGAGCACATCTCAGCACGCGCTGGCTACGGTGTCACCTAAATTGGACCGAAATGGGACCGCGAAGGCCACTACGGTACCCGATGGCATCGGTATTCTGCCGCCCGCCGGTCCCTGTCGGGTCCGGTCGGATCAACCCGTTAACCCGATGAGAGGATAGTCGTATGAAGAAGTTATTGCCGCTGGCGCTATTGTTGTTGGCCCCAGCCGTTCTGTTTGCGCAGGATGCCGATGACTCGATTGTGAACTGGAACCGGATAGTAGGCGTCATCACTGCCCCAAACGTTGACAACCCCGTGGCCGGTATCAGCGCCGGAACCCTCCCGTGGACCACCCGTGTAGGACGGGCCCGCGTTAATCTCGCGACTGGCGAGGCCAGGTTCGATGTGGAGGGCCTGGTGTTGATCGGCGGGAACGCGAGCGGCACCGCGGGTCCGGTCAAGGTAGTGACCGGGACTCTCGTGTGCAATCCCGGCACCGGCGCACAGGCAGTCCTCAATTCCCAAGAGGTCAGCTTAAGCCTACAGGGCAATGCGCACTTTCACGGCCAAATCAATGGAATACCGGCCACCTGCGCCGCCCCGCTGTTTTTGGTCCGCATCGGACCCAGCTTCCCGGTTCCCGGTGCGGTTGGGCTCTGGCTCGCAACGGGGGCGATCGGCCCCGTTGGCGACGATAGCTGATACGTCCAACGCAATGGCAGTGAGCATCGCGGACGAGGCCGGGCAACCGGCCTCGTTTCTGATCGTTCGACCAGCCTAACGGGAAGGCCATCCATGGATCGATTACACGAGACAGCATCAGGAGGCCCGACACAATGAATTATCAGGCATATCACAACTCTCAGTACAGCAACGACTGCATCGCGCCGGGGGCGCGTTGGAAGCGTTTTCTTCTCGCACGAGCCTCGGCGTCGCGGCGCGAAGCAGCCTGCCTGGGCAGCATTCTCGCGCGCAAATGGAGAGCTTTAAATGTGTGACCGCCCTCAGTCCCCCAACGCAATGATGCCCGCGTTCATCGAGCAACGATTTGCTGCTTCAAGCGTTTGATGGGATCGGATACGAAATCAGTTCTATAGGCTCTATCTATCACGGGCATCACTTCAATCAATTGGATGTTAGTGGGCCGTCGATAGCGTACGGACCCTTCCGCTCTTACTCAACGCAGCAGGCGGGAAATTTTCGAGGACGATTTGTCGAATTCCGGTCCGGCCGTTCGTCTATGTAGTGAAGGCAGGGCAACCGCCCGGCCCGAAGAAGCGGCCGAGCGACCGGCCGTGGGTGAGTTGGGCAGATCGCTAGTCGGTTAAGGTTTTCTTAACAGTCGGTGAGATAGTGCGTTTGTTGTGAGTTGACGGAGAGCGCAATCTCTTGACTGTTCGATCGATTGCAGTCAACGGAGCATTCACATGAACATGGAAACATATCTGCGTGTCGGGCAGGGGCTTCTCGCAGTTGCGGCCACGGGCGTTACCGCGCTGGTTTTGCAATTGGCGATGGTGGCGGCGTAACGCGATGTCGCAGCTCATTGCGAAGCTTAAAGATATCGCGCCGTATGTGGCGCTAGAACTCGTTGTGCCGGGAGGCTCGGTGATGGCGCTTCTGTTGTGGCTTTATCGGCGGCAGAAGAAGGGTGCGGTCTTGTCGGCATGACTTCAAGAAGCGGATCAGAACGTACGTCAGCGGCGTTGCACCACCACGCAGATCAAATTGACATGTCGGGAGTGCGAGAGCGCAAGCGCAAGATGGTGCGTGGCATCAACGACATGTATTTGGAAAATTACAAGAACACGGGAGCGGAGTTCATCCTAGGGACGGGAAAGTTCATAGCTCCGAGCATGGTGGAGGTCGCGCTCGCCGACGGGACGACTCGTCACTTGCGTGGCACGAATGTGATCGTCAGTACTGGTACGCGGACCACGGTGGAACAAATTCCCGGGCTTGCAGAAGCGGCGGGGATAGGCAAACCCTGTCAAGCCTCCGGCGCATCGCCGTATCGAGTCGCGTAAATTAGTCTTGAGCCCGAATTAGCTGAACCCCCTGCCTCGTGCATCAGGCTCTCGGCCATGTGCCCGCAAGTCATGAAAGTGCAGCGGTGGGAGTCCAGCCCTACGCAGGGCACGGCGCACGATATGACGCAGCAAGATGTCCGCGTCGATCGGGATGGTTTCTCGGCGGGGTAACTTTTGGGGTAACTCACTTCCAGTTGATTCTGCAACTCAATAGAATCAACGTGTTACCGCGCCTATTCGAATCCCTCAGTCGCACCAGAAAACTTAAATATAATCAACGTGTTATGTAATTTCTGTGTCAGGTAGCTCAGTGGGTTTGCCCGGAAAGAACCCACACTCTAGCTTTCGGCAAACGGATCAAAAACCTTGATTCCCGGCCTCTGAAAATCCTTCACGTTCCCAGTAGCGATCGTCAAGTTGTGGCGGCGCGCGATCGCCGCGATATAGCTGTCTTCAATCGGCATAGGTTTGCCTGCCGCTTGTGGCTGGTATTGCTGATCCGCCCACACATGAGCGACCGACACGTTGAATCCAAGAATCCGACCGTGCATAGCCTCGACCAATTCCGTCAACCACTTCTGCAAGGCCACGCGCTGCCTTCCGCGCTTGGTTCTCACCCAAAACGCCAATTGAGCAATGACAATTGAACTGGTGTAGCACTGGCTTTGATGCTTTTCGATCCACTTGATGACACGAGGGTCGCCGACTTTCTTTGCAGGTTGGCTTAGGACGTCCGAATCGAGCAGCCAGCTCACAGCTTAAGGCGCTTGGGAAACTCGCGGCGCCGCGACGGAAGATCGTCCATCCTCACTGGGCAGGCCTTGAGCACGTTCAACCAATCCGCATTCCGGGCTATTCGGCGGAAAACCACGGCGTCTTCATCGGGGTCGAACTCCGCTTGGAAATGATCGCCCGGCTGAGCGGGTACGAGACTCGCTGGGAGCGTCAGGCGGCGCTTGGCATCGAGGGTAAGTATCATGGGTGGGATTATCCCACCCCGGTCAGTATTGTCAACCAACTGGATCGTGTGGGGGTTGAGACTTGGTTATGTATGACACCATGCGCCTTCGATTCACCTGCTTGCCGGTTCAAGTTCAACATATACCAACTCCTGAGGGTGGGCTCGCGCGCTCATCGCACAGCAGCGCGTCAATGAAAACGCGACGCCAGAATTCGGCGGGTCTTGTTTGATTGCAAAACTCCCGAGGCCAGAGGGCGCCTCGGGAATTATTCGCGTGGACTCGGATTCTGTTACGGGTTGCCCTGTCCCGAAAGCAACGTGAGTTGGTACCTAAGTGGCTGAGACCCATCCGGTCGCTTGAAGCGCAAAGTCTGCACCGTGCTCTGGCCGGGGAGCAGTACGCCGTTTGGCAGGAAGACTCTCAGATACGGCGCGCCGGTGCTTGTTGTGCCGCTGTTTGTATTGAGTAGACGCACACCGGGTGGCAATCCTTGCGCGATCACGAGCAGATGCGTGTCTATGATCGACGTACTGATGTTCGAAATACTATAGGTGTCTTTTTGTACGCCGTCACCTTCATCGGCAATGCGTCGTTGCAGGGAAATCGCCGCCTCCGAGGTCACGTCGAGAAATTCGAGCCCTTCGTCCCGCCTTGACAGCGGATCGTTGTTGTCGATGGCCCGACCGCTCGGCATCAAGCCATCCTTGACACCCAGGGCGGCGAGATCCGGACGGAACTTCGAGTAAGTAAGATCGCGTACGTTCGGCTGGAAGGTATCCGTGGTTGAATTGGGGTCGAATTTCACGAACGCCGGGTCATACAGCCCATTTTCTACGAAGTCGGCGACATCGTCGACTTGGTCTTTCGACAGGCCCAGACCGTTCGGGGTACCAGTCCCCCGAGGATTGGTGAAGCGGGTCGAGAGGGTGTGCGCTGCTCCGGCGGTGGGATCTTGGGGAATCCCGGCGTTGAAGTATTCCACCACATCGCGGACTTTGGTGAACGACGCGTTGTGCATGAAATTCCGGCCGTCCTTCAGCTGACGCAGCGTCAAGACGCGGAATTTGAACGCGTGGTCCGGATTTTGGGTGACCAGCTGCCGCCCGATGTCCTCGGCATGATACGGAAAGCCGTCTTTGCCCAACTTGGCGGGGTCAAGATGGCCAGCCGCCAGGGCGTTCAGCGCCTGGACCGGATGGTCGCCGATGCCGATGTTGAAGAAGTTCTCCTCGACGAACTGCCCGATTCCAGCGAGGTCGGGATCATTGACTTGCTTGTTGAACTGCGGCCCGCTGTGGCAGGTGAAGCAGCCGGCGCCGCCGTTTGCAGCCTTCGTGAAGAAGAGCTGTGCGCCGCGCCGCTGGCTTGCGGTCAGCGCCTTATCGTCCCCGGCGACGAACCGATCGAACGACGTGTTCCGGGTGACCACCGTGCGCATGAAAGTTGCCGTCGCACGCAACACCGTCACGTCGTTCACGAGCTGCGTCATGTCATTCGAGGCAGCGGCAGCAGCAGCTTCCTTCGGAAAGGCGTCCTGGAACAGTTTGACGAAAGCCGGAACCTTGATGAGCTCGGCCGACTGAAAGTTGAGCATGCGGTGCGCATCGAGGAGCTCCAGCGCGATGTTCTCCCCGGCAGGGTCGTTGAACGGGTTGAGCGAGCCGATCGTGGACGGCGGCTCCCCTCCGAAGCCGCCGAAGAGGAGGCGGGGGTTGAACGCTAGCCCGATCACCGACATCGACAGGCGCCCCACGCTGTCCAACTCGTCGAGCCGGCCGGTTGCAATCAGAGCTTCTGGCATGGGGTCGTGGTGGAAGTTGGCCGGCGTGGTGACCAGTCGCAGGCCGTTGACCAAATCGACATCGGTCAGCGTCGGCAGCGCGTCGACCAGCGTGTCGCCGGCGAATATGGGCGCAAGCCGCTGCTTGGTGAGGATCGGTAGGGTCCGACGGCGGACGATGAAGTTACCCTGCTCGTCGGTATAGCCGCGGCCCTCCGCGCCGACGTGCATATTGATCGCTTGACCGGCCTTGCTCGCCGCCTCGCCGAAGTGGCAGCTGCCGCAAGACCCGCTCTGTTTCGTGGCATCGACGATCGCCTGCACGTTCGGATCGGAGGCGTTCACCGTGCCGCCGAAGGCCGTCCCCGCGGGCAGGTCGACCGGCTGACCCTGGTTCTTGTCGATGCGCGCAGTTCGCACAGGATCGTGGAAGAGCATCTTCCCGAGGAAGCGCTTCGCCTCCGTTGTCACGTAGCGATCCGGGGTATTACTTGGAATATTAGCTGACTCCGGCGGCGGCGGCGGCACCGGGATACCGGCATTGTTCGACGGAACCCGCAGCTTCTCAATTCCGCCAACCTGATGGTCGATAAACTCACGCAGTTCCGAGTCGTCATTGTCGCGCGCAAGGTCTTTAGGGGCGCCGACTCCTTGGGTGCGCGCGCTCCCGATACTGATTAGTAACAGCGTGGCCGCCATCGTAATCTGAAATAAACACGCGCCTATCAGGGTCTTTTTCATGGTTCCTTGATCCTTGTGCAATGTTGTATGAACGGTTGGGACTCACGCGGCTACGACTTGGGTGGTGTTGCAGCGCTGCATCGAGTTCAGCCTAGACTCGAGTAAGCGCCACAATCGTCGTCTGTGTCTTTCACAAAGCGCTGGTGGTTGGGTTCAAGCGCTGAGTGCTTTGTGTAATAGCGTGAAAAACTTACATAGGAGTTTCAATGACAACGAGCAGCATCGACCCCAACCTGCGTAAGGAGGCCGAGGCCTATCATCGGGCGCTAACCGACGCAGGTGGACAAGAGCACTCCTCGATGAAGCGCAGCGATGTTGGCGCGTTGACTTATGGCGCACATTACGTTTCTCCCCCATACAGCCTGCATGTCCCGCCGCTATCTGTGCCGCGTCTGGCCGTGAATATCATGGCGGGGTCGGTCCATGGAGGTTTCGATCGCGACCGCTCCCGTACTTTCCTCTGCCGCCGGCATTCGCTGTTTCTGACCCCTGCGGGTCACCCGGTGACGTGGACCAAGCAAGCGCCGAGCCGCCATCTATGCTTCTACTTCCAACCGACTATAATTGACGGTTCGGACGACGACGTCCCTCTCTTTCGCACAGTGCCTGCACTGTTCAACTCCGTAGTGCCAGGTATTGGGCAACTGGTGGATCAGTTCGCTGAGGAGTTAGGGACCCCGGGTATTCTCAATCTGGAGGCCGCCGATTGCCTCGCTCGGTTGGTGCTCATCCGGTTATCTCGTCATCTCCACCGCACATCTGTGGTACCCCATCGGTTGACGCCTAAAGTCGTCGCACGCCTGCGCGATTACGTCAATGCGAATCTGCGTGGACCAATTCTCGTGGCGGATCTCGCCAATCAAGCAGGCCTGTCACCAAGCCACTTCGCCCAGTCATTCATGGCACGAACCGGTCAATCGCCGCACAAATTCGTAGTGACGTTGCGGGTTGAGCGCGCTGCCGAGCTCCTCGCTCGATCGAACTCAAGCTTGGCGGACATTGCGTATGAGTGCGGTTTCGCCAGTCAGCAGCATATGTGCACGGCCCTGCGCCGCTGCATGGGCACGACGCCGAGTCGATTTCGTGCGCTCCAAAAGCAGTTAGGAAGACCCGCGATTCAGGCCAGAACGCAAATATCTGGCGAGCTGAATATTCAAAACGCTTCCGCGTCAGCCAGAGGGCACTAATGAAGAATACCGCCATGAGGTTCGTAGTGGGCATAGCACTATTGATGGCGAGTTCCATCGTATCGGCACAAACGACTGCTTCACCAGTGCAGCCCGTCACGGTCGATAACTACAACCGCGCCCAGACCGATGTCTATTTCGCCGGCGTGGTCAAGAACGGCGGCTTCAGGAAATTCCGGCATGGCCGCGAGCTTGCTCCTCCTGTCCAGCAAGGCATTGTTCGTCCCAACCGCGACACGCTGTATTCGTTTGTAATTGTCGACCTCGATGCCGGGCCGGTAACGATTGTACTGCCCGAGGCCGGTAAGCGCTTCATGGGGATGCAGATCGCCAATAAAGCACCTGATCGGAAGCGCCATGCTATGGGGAGGATTTCCCGAGAAGGACGCTCTCTATCTCCCGACCACGCCGGCGCGGAATGACGGCAGCACCATCCACAAACTGAGGGTGGGCAATGTGCCGGTAGACGGGTTCTGGTCACTTACCGTCTATAACAGAGACTGAGGACAGATCGTCATCTACGGGGCGCTCAATATCCAAAGCTTTGCATTGGGCGTCCCCGAGCTGATCAACCTTATTTTCAAGAACCAATCCCTGACCGGATTTGCCTTGCCAACGCTGTTGACTCCGGGCGAGCTAAAAATGGGACTAGCGGAGTTATTCAATCTTGTTGTGCGCGGCGATCTCAAGATAACTATCGGTGGAACCTTTCCGCTCGATCTTGCCGACGATGCGCACAATGCGCTCGAGAGTCGGGTTACCACAGGAAAACTGATCTTAGTACCCTAACCGTGTTCGTCGACAAAAATTCGATCGGATGTCGGCGCGCTCGACTGGTCATGTAGCGATCTGCCCCGCCATGCGCGTCTTCATCGTCCATGCTCACCCCGGCTTGCATGAATATCAAACGTCCAATGCCAACTCGGGACCTGACGCCCAAGAAACACAGGTACACATCGCACCACCCCGCTGATCGTCAGAGAGGAGGTCTCGATGCTCCGGGTGGCTGCTGACTACCTGTTCATGGAGCACCCAGAATGGACCGCTCTCCCACTGTCTAGCTCGGCCGGATACGTAGTGATCGTCAGCGCCACCTGCAGAGGCCCGCACTGAGCGATGCGCGGCCATTCGTTACAGATCTGCGGAGGCGCGGCGTTCGCGCGGTGCTGCCTGCCGGGCGCGCCTTGCCGCGTTCGCCGGGGAGCGTGGGCTGTCGCGCCGGGAGTCGAGTTCAAGTTGAGCGAGAGATCCAAAGTGGGCTGCACCTGAATTAGATACAATCTATTTGACCGCCCAAGTGGGAACAACGACAGGTGGATGCAGTGCGTTCAGATATCGGAATTGCGCAGGCGGCAACCCTCAAGCCAATCAGCGAGATCGCGGCCCGGCTCGGCATCCCCGAGGACGTGCTTGACCCGTACGGCCGTCACAAGGCGAAGATTTCGCTCGACTTCATCGACGGTTTGAAAGAGCGCAAGAACGGCAAGCTGATTCTCGTGTCGGCGATCAGCCCAACGCCGGCCGGCGAGGGCAAGACGACGACCACGGTGGGCCTCGGCGATGCGCTGAATCGCATCGGCAAAAAGGCGGTGATCTGCCTGCGCGAGCCGAGCTTAGGACCCGTGTTCGGCATGAAGGGCGGAGCCGCCGGCGGCGGTATGGCCCAGGTCGTGCCGATGGAAGACATCAACCTGCACTTCACCGGCGACTTCAATGCCATTGCGCTCGCCAACAACCTGCTGGCCGCGCTCCTCGACAACCACATCCACCACGGCAACGAGCTTGGCATTGACGTGCGGCGCATCACCTGGAAGCGCGTAATGGACATGAACGATCGCGCGTTGCGCGATATCACGGTCGCGCTTGGCGGTCCCGGCAACGGCTACCCGCGGCAGGACGGCTTCGACATCGTGGTGGCCTCCGAGGTCATGGCCATCTTCTGCCTCGCCACCAGTCTCCAGGACCTCAAGCACCGGCTCGGCAACATCGTCGTCGGCTACACGCGCGATCACAAGCCAGTGCGAGCGAGCGATCTGAAGGCCGCGGGAGCAATGACGGTTCTCTTGCGGGAGGCGCTCAAGCCGAATCTGGTACAGACGCTCGAGAACAACCCAGCTTTGATCCACGGCGGCCCGTTCGCGAACATTGCGCACGGCTGTAACTCGGTGCTGGCGACGCAGACGGCGCTCAAGATGGCCGACTACGTCGTGACCGAGGCCGGATTCGGCGCTGACTTGGGTGCGGAGAAGTTCATTGACATCAAGTGCCGCAAGGCGGGACTGACGCCGGCGGCGGTGGTTCTGGTCGCGACCATCCGCGCACTCAAGTACCACGGCGGCTGCGATCTCAAGGAGGTCAACAAGGAGAACCTCGCGGCGCTCGAGAAGGGCATCCCCAACCTGGAGCGGCACGTAAACAATGTGCATCACCACTACGGCCTGCCATGCGTCGTGGCGGTCAATCATTTCAGCTTCGACACCGAGGCCGAGTTCAAGCTATTGCAGTCCAAGCTTTCGCACCTGCAGGTGCCGGTGATCTCGGCCCGGCACTGGGCCGAGGGCGGCGCCGGAGCCGAGTCGGTTGCGCGCGCGGTGGTCGAACTCGCCGAACGGCGGCAGGCGGAGTTTCGTTTTGTCTACGACGACGCACTGCCGCTGTGGGAGAAGATGAAGACGATCGCGACCAAGATCTACGGCGCCGCCGAGATCACCGCCGACAGCAAGGTGCGCAGAGAGATCAAGCAGCTGCAGGACGGTGGTTACGGACACTACCCGGTGTGCGTCGCCAAGACCCAGTACTCGTTCTCGACCGACGCACAGCTGCGGGGCGCCCCGTCCGGCCACGCCGTCAACATCCGCGAGGTTCGGCTCGCGGCAGGCGCCGAGTTTATCGTCATGGTGTGCGGCGACATCATGACCATGCCCGGCCTGCCGAAAGTACCCTCGTCGGACCGCATCGATATCGACGAAAAAGGCCGCATCGTCGGGCTGTTCTAGTTTGATGTCGCAACCATGCTTCCGCGCTGACGTGCCAAGCGGTTGCTCGTCGTGCTACTTCTATTTTTGCAGGCGCCGTTTGGCTTTCCGATCACGATAAGTGACATTCCTGCTCATCCGTAGTCATCTTTTGGATGGACGGGAAGCAGCCGCTCGGGCGCGGCGGTGTTGACCGCCTCAGCGAGGAAATCGGAGCTTCCCTAAATGAACTACCCAGCACACAGCGATCACGGCCAGGCGTCCGACCCACACGCCGGTCACAAGATGGCAGACATGCAGAGGGGCCACGATCGCCACGCCGGGCACTCCGTGGCCATGTTTCGAGACAAATTTTGGCTGAGTTTTGCCCTGACGATTCCCGTCGTGGTGTGGTCAAGCGACGTTCAACGCTGGATTGGATACACAGCGCCCTCATTCCCTGGCTCGAACTTAGTCCCCGCCGTCCTCGGAACAGGGGTCTTCATCTATGGTGGTCTGGTTTTCATCCGCGGGGCACGGCGCGAACTGGCGGATCACGAGCCTGGCATGATGACCCTCATCAGCCTGGCGATCATTGTCGCTTTTGGAACCTCGCTCGCTGCGACATCGGGCATCTTCGAGATCGACGTTTGGTGGGAACTCGCCTCGCTGATTACAATCATGGTTCTCGGCCACTGGCTGGAAATGCGAGCCATTTCCCAGGCTCGTGGCGCGCTCAATGCACTCGCCGCCCTGCTGCCGGACACCGTCGAACGCGTGACTGGCGAGGACACTCAGTCGATTCCGCTGTCGGAGCTAAGGCCCGATGACATCGTTCTCGTTCGACCGGGAGGCCGGATCCCGGGAGACGGGAGAGTCATCGAGGGTGCTGCCGATGTTGACGAGTCGATGATTACCGGCGAATCCAAAACGGTGCCGAAGGGGCCAGGCGCCAGAGTCGTTGCGGGAACAGTTGCCAGTGGGGGCAGCCTGCGTGTGCGAGTCACCTCAATCGGGGACCAAACAGCACTCTCCGGAATCATGCGGCTCGTCGCGGCGGCGCAGGCGTCAGGTTCTCGCAGTCAAGCTCTTGCCGACCGGGCGGCCGCGATCCTTTTTTACGTGGCAGTCGCGTCCGGCGCGCTGACCTTCACTTACTGGTGGCTTTCAGGGGACAAAGAACACGCCCTGATTCGAACTGCAACCGTCCTGATCATTGCTTGTCCGCATGCGCTTGGACTGGCGATTCCGCTCGTAATCGCCATCGCGACCTCATTGGGCGCCCGCAATGGGCTGCTGGTTAAGGACAGACTCGCGCTCGAGCGTGCCCGAAATCTGGACATGGTCATTTTCGATAAGACAGGTACCTTGACACGCGGCGCTCCTGCAGTGTCGAACGTTGTGGCAGCGCCTGATGTCACCGAAGACGATTTGATGGCTCAGGCGGCCGCCGTCGAATCCAATTCCGAACATCCGCTCGCCAAAGCAATCGCCGCCGAAGCCGGACGCCGACGCGTGGCCCCATTGTCAGCCACGGATTTCAAGGCTCTGCCCGGTCGAGGAGCGGAAGCGCTCGTGCAAGGTAGGAGAATCGTAGTCGGCGGCCCGCGTCTGTTGAGCGAGGCCAACGCACCGGTACCGTCGGAAGTCGAAAAGCTGACAGCCGCATGGGTATCGGAGGGCAAGACGGTTCTCTATGTCATCTCTCAAGGACGACTGCTCGGAGCTTTCGCCGCCGAAGATGAGATCCGACCTGAATCTGCCGAAGCTGTCACCGAACTCCATCGGCTTGGCATCCGCGTCGCGATGGTCACGGGAGATTCGCAGGCAGTGGCCGATTCAGTCGCCCGGCGACTCGGAATCGATGAAATCGCAGCCGAAGTTCTCCCCGCTGATAAGGCTTCGGCGGTGAAGCGCTTTCAGGCCGGTGGGAAACAGGTCGCCATGGTGGGCGACGGCGTGAACGACGCACCGGCCTTAGCGACCGCCAATGTAGGAATCGCCATAGGCGCGGGGACCGACGTAGCGATTGAATCCGCCGGAATCGTGCTCGTGCGTAGCGATCCTCGCGACGTAGTCGGGGCAATCGAGCTTTCACGCGCCACCTACAGAAAAATGATCCAAAATCTCGTTTGGGCCAGCGCTTATAACCTGCTCGCCATTCCGATCGCGGGCGGTCTTCTGGTTCGCTGGGGCTTCGATCTCCCGATGAGCGTTGGCGCAATTGCGATGAGCCTGTCAACCATCATCGTGGCCGCGAACGCGCAACTGCTTCGCCGAGTGAAACTGCGCTAGGCCCAATGCAGGTTGCCTGCCGACAAAGCATTCCATTTCATGGGCACATACTGCCTGTTACGCCTGTTGCGCGTTGCGGCTAACTTCCCGCACCCCGCCATCTGTTCGGCGAGACAGGCCAAAGCCCTCTGTTCAACATAATGCGGATCGCTGACGAGCATGCTGTGAAAAGAATTTGCTGAGCGTTGGGGCGCAGCGATTGACGGAATACTTCATCGCGCGTGTGCCATGATCTGATCCTCGGGCGGGTACACACTTGCTCTGCGAAAATTGAGATTTAAGCAACAAAACAATTAGTACAAGGGGCACTCATGACTTTCAATCATCTTCTGCGCGCGGTTCGCGCGCTGGCTCTGTCGATTTTTGGACTAGTCCTCGCGCAAACGGCGCTGGCCGCAACGCCCGGCCACACCATGCAACGGTTCCTGCAGCTTGGACCGCTGGCCATTCCGAGCGGGGAGCAAAGTAGCACGGCGGGCCCGCAGTACGGGCTGTTCACTTGTCAGCTGGTTGGACTTAGAGCGTCGGACTGCATTGACCCGTACGAGATGCGCCGCGCCTATCAGGTCGACTCCTTGATCGCAGCAGGATACGACGGCACCGGGCAGACCATAGTCATCCTCGATGCCTTCGATAACCCGAATCTCGTGGCCCAAGTGGCGACTTTCAATGCCTTTTACGGGTTACCGGCCACACAGCTGACCAAGGTGGCACCGGACGGGCTGACGCCGTTCGATCAAACGAACGCCAACATGCTCGGTTGGGCCGAGGAGATTAGTCTCGACGTGGAATGGGCACATGCCATGGCCCCGGGCGCCAAGATCGTGCTCGTTCTTGCAAAGAGCAATAATGATGCGGATATCGCATCAGCGCTCAACTACGCGGTCACCAACAACCTCGGTAACGTCATCTCCATGAGCTTCGGCGAGAACGAGAGTTGCCTTGCCCCGGCCGACCAGGCCAGTTACCACAATTCGTTCGCTGCCGCCACGGCCAAGCACATCACGCTGATCGCCTCCTCCGCCGACCAGGGTGCGGCACTGAATACCTGCGACGGCAGCTCGTGGGTGAAGGCGGTCTCCTCGCCGGCCAGCGATCCGCTGGTCACCGGCGTGGGCGGCACGGAGCTGACGGTGGCAAAATACTGCCTGGTTTCGCGTAACTGCGATCCCGCCGCGAATCCGGCGCCAGGAACCTATCTGAGCGAGACGGCGTGGAACGAAGGTCTGCCGTATGGCGACTTCGGAAACATCTTCGGTTTCGGCACGCTCTCAACCGGCGGTGGATTCAGCGTCGTGTTCGCCGAACCACCTTATCAGCAGGGTGTCATCCACGGCGGGAAGCAGCGGGCGGTACCCGATGTGGCCTATAGCGCGGCGGTCGAACACGGTGTGCTCACATATCTCGCGATTCCGGGCATCGCTCCGGGGTTTTATCTGTTCGGCGGCACCAGCGCCGGTTCCCCGCAGTGGGCAGCGCTCACCGCGATTGCGAACCAGAATGCGGGAACAAGCCTGGGATTCCTCAACGCGGGCATCTACCGTATCGTCGAAGCGAGCCAGGCGTATGCAAGTTCGTTCCACGACGTTACCGTCGGCACCAACTCGTCGCTGCAGTTCGACCAAAACAACAATCCAGTCAACATCATCGGCTTCAATGCGGGTGCGGGCTGGGACGCGACAACGGGTGCCGGTTCACCGCAAGGGGCGAGCATCGTCAGCAACCTCCTCCTCTACGTGTATCCGGCCACTGACGCAACGGCCGTGCTTGCGAACACCAAGCCGAAGGCGAATGCGAATACCGTCGGCCCGAGAAGTGTAAAGCCGCACTAGATTGCTGTTCAGCCACAGACGGGGCTCCATCGGGCCCCGTCTTCTTCTTGAACGATTCGTCGTGGCTCGTCATTACGAGCCTGGGGTCTTGGTCGACTAAGCGCCATGTCGAATCGGAAGCGGTCCGTTCGTCGTAGGTTGATACAAGGCCAAGGAGAGTGACCCCATGCGGAACAGCCTTCCAATGGCCCCCACCATTACCGCCTTTGAACGGTCGCCCGATCGCGGCAAGGGACTGGCGCGTGACATGCGCGTTCGCTGGGCGCTTGAAGAAGCGGGCCAACCTTACGAAGTTCGCCTTGTTTCATTCGGTGCCATGAAGGAACCCGCGCATCGAGCGCTTCATCCTTTCGGGCAGATACCGACCTATGAGGAAGGCGATCTCGCGCTGTTCGAGTCGGGGGCGATCGTGTTCCATATCGCAGAGCGCCATGCAGGCCTGCTGCCTGACGAAGCGAATGCCCGGGCGCGTGCGATCACGTGGATGTTTGCCGCGCTCAACACCGTTGAGCCGCCGATCCTTGATCTCCAAACCATCAGGTTCCTGGAGGGCGACAAGACCTGGTTCGCGCAGCGCCTGCCCATGGTCGAGGATCGCATCCGTAACCGGCTGGGCGAACTTTCCGTTCGCCTTGGCGATGCCGACTGGCTCGATGGTGCATTCAGCGCTGGGGACCTGATGATGGTGGCGGTGCTGCTCAGGTTGAAAGCATCGGGTATGCTGGACGAATATCCAAACCTCTCCGCCTATGTCGCCCGGGGCGAAGCGCGGCCCGCCTACAAGCGGGCTTTCGACGCTCAATTGGCGGTTTTCACCGGCAAGCCAACGACCGGTTGATAAAGGTCTGCGTCCAGTCACGGAGGGGATGGACCATCCTATTCGAAGTGCGTATCGCTCGGACCCGTTCCGGTTATGAAAACTACCGCGGGCTCGTCACCCGTGAAGGCGAAGTGGGGCGCGTTAGCGGGTTCTGTATAGAACGCGCCCTGTGTAAGCACGCTCGTCTGAGTGTCGTCGGCTTGGCTGCCATATCCAAAGTGCCATTCGCCCGAGACAACCATTGCAAGCCGATTATCGCGGTGGGAGTGCGCCGCGATGTGAGTATGCGCCGGTATCTTGAGCTCAATCGCGTAAGGGCCAGCCTTGGCAGGATCGCCGGACAGCACAATTGTCTGAATTCCACCGACTCCTGAGGTCCCGACGCCCGCGCCGCTTCGCGCCAGGGCGCCAATTTCGGCAACACCGAGAGCGCGGGAGTTTAGGGAGCGGTCGGCGGACAGGAAGTCCACAATGGCTGAAACCGTCGCTTTCGGCTGCTCTTCCATCAGCCAGTGCCCTGACTCCGTGATGACGACCTCACGAACATTGTCCGCCGCAAATCTCATGATGTAGGCCATGGTCGAACCCAGGGAATGATCGCCTCCGACTGCCAACACCGGAATTTGCAGCCGGCCACGTCCAACGGCCGCTTTGTTATCGATCACGTCCCGATCGAACGCCGCAAATTGGGCAAAGCCCGCGTGCATGTGGCCGGGCTTTGCATAGAGTTCCGCATAGTGCGCGCGCGAGGCCTCGTCGAACTTTGAAGGGTCTGCGGCAAAGTCATTCCAGAAGCGATCGAGATAGATGCGCTCACGGCCCGCGACCAGCCTCTCCATGTCGACTCCGCCAAACCTGAAATGCCAGAGCAGAGGGCTTTTTAAAATATCATCCCATGGCCCAACCCCGGGGACGGGAGCGTCCATCATCACAAGCTTTGTGGTGCGCTGTGGATATCGCTCGGCAAATGCGAAAGCGACCATATTGCCAATGTCATGTCCGACAATCGCTGCGCTTGCGACATGAAGTGTGTCCAGAACCTCCGCGATGTCTTTGGCTTGATTCATCTTCTCAAAACCATGATCAGTCACAGCAGACAGACCCATACTGCGAAGATCCGGCACAATCACCATGTGATCGGCGGCGAGCGAGGCGGCAAGTGGCGCCCACATATCGCCGGTGTCTGCAAAGCCGTGCAGCAGCACCACGGCAGGTCCCGTTCCGCCAACCCGGACATGAACCGTAGTTCCGTTGGCCCGGATCTCTTGAACGCTGAAAGTGCGCGGATAAGGCTGGATGTTTGCCGCTACGGGCAGCGCTGCAATGGACAGGAAGAAGGCACTGAGCGTTTTCCAAGCCATGGACCTCTCCACTCATTATATACCGATCGGTATTGAAGTATTGACGCCGTCATTGTTAGATGTCAACTAAATTATGTAGCGACTGGTCTAGAATCTTCGACGAGGAGAAGCCCTGAGTGATTGGTCGTCCCAGAGAGTTCGACATAGATAAAGCCCTTGAGCGCGCCATGGAGCTGTTCTGGCGACAGGGCTATGAGGGCACGTCCCTGACCGATCTCACACGAGAACTTCATTTAACTCGCCCAAGCCTTTATGCGGCTTTCGAAAGCAAGGAGCGCCTCTTCTTGAAAGCGCTCGATCTATACGAGGCACGCGCAGGATATCGGCAAGCCGCACTTACGGCGCCGACGGCAGGCGCCTATGCGCGCGCGTTGCTGGAAGGCGCTGCCGACCTGCACGGCGACAAAAGAAACCCGCCGGGATGCCTGGGAGTCCAGGGTGCTCTTGCTTGTGCGCCGCAGTCGGATTCGATTCGTAAGGAGCTCATTCGGCGCCGCAAAATCGGCGAGAGCATCATTCTGGATCGACTGAAACGCGCCAAAGCAGAAGGAGATCTTCCTCCGGACGCCGATCCGGCTGATCTCGCCCGTTATCTGTCGATCGTAATATATGGCATTACGATACAAGCAGCAGGTGGTGCTACGCGAAAGGAACTACGAAGCGCCGCGGAGCTCGCCCTGCGAAGCTGGCCGCAAGCGCCCAAGGCGAAAGGGAGAATAGGTGCTTAGAAAAGCCGGGGCGGACGATTCAGAAAGTCCGTTGCGGGCGATTTCACGGTTTAAATTTGATCGAAGCCACCAATTAGTCAGCTTGACCGCCGGCATCGCCGAGAGCCCTATATATAGCAGTTCGGCAACTGGCTGAGGTGCGAACCGCCCAGATCTTGGTGGTTACTTCTTGGATTTTTTTGCTGCCGACATTCTTGCGATTCGGCAATCGTGCAGGTTCCCGGTATCAGTCCCTACCCTCTACGGCGTAGGACACTAGGGTGAAGCGGCAGCGGCCCCGAAGGAGCGACGCGCCGTGCCGAGTCGGGCCTTCGGGCGCCAGGTTTCATCACTGTCGCAGTTGTTTGTGAAACGTATCCGGATCTCCGTCCCCAACACGATCTCCAGCCAGCGGAAAGCCGGGCGAGTCCATTTTCATGGCGGTCGCGTGATCATTCTGCAATACAAAGGAGACATGAGACTTTGGGGATGAACGCAGGGAAAAGCTGCCGTCTCCCTGTTTGAGCAGCCGCTCGGCGCCCTCGCCCAGCGGCTGGATCATCAGGCGGCCGTTTTCATCGAACACGCGATAAGTCCGTCTATATTGTGCGAAAGAGTCGTGCAACTCGGCAGAGACGCGGTCGAGCTTCAACACAAACGTTCCTCCGATCTGCTTGCGCTCGGCATTGGTTACGGGCTTGTCAGCGAGTATAGGTTCCACAGCAGGCGTGGTAGAGGCCAGTGCAGGCAGCCCAAGGATGGCGCGGGACAGCGCGCGGGTAATGGCGTACGCGTTCTGACCCTCCGTATTGGTAAGAACAACAATCGTGAGCTGGTCTGCAGGAAAGTCATACAGGCTGCCGCTAAACCCTAGCAGCGAACCATGCTGCCCAATTCGTCGGTGAGCATCTTCGTGGTTCAGAATCATGGCGAAGCCGTATTGCGCCTGTGGATCTTGCGCACTCATCTGCGCCGCGGCCCCTTCGGCGGTCGACATGAGCCGGAAGGTCTCCGGACGAATCAGGTTTTTATCTTTGACGCCGCGCCACAACTGCAGGAGATCGCCAACGGTGCTGCAGAAACGCAAGTCGGAGTTATAGGCCATGTCGTTTTCGTTGGCCGGCACATAGCTCCCGGCAATGCGGCGGTATGCGTGGGAGAGCCCGTGGACCAGGACAAAATCGTCGCAATAAGTGGTGGACTTGACGCCTGCCGGCTGGAAAATGTTTTGCTGAACATAGTCCGGGAAGCTCTGGCCGGTAACGCGCTCCACAATCGTGACCAGCAGCTGAAAGCCGGAAATTGACCAGTCCCACTTCTTGCCTGGGTCATTCACCCAGTTTTTCCCAGCGTAAAGGGCCATCACTTCGTCAAGCGCCTTAGGCTGGCGGCTGGTCGCCTCGATGGGATCTCCGAGATAGTGATAGTCGACGATGCCTGAAGTATGGTTGAGCAGCTGGCGTATCGTTACGTGGTGGCCCTGCAGGGGAAACTCAGGAATGAATTTGGAGATATCGTCATCCAAAGACAACCTTCCCCGCTCGACCTGCTGCATCACGGCCACTCCGGTGAACGGCAGCATGGGGCCAACCACATGGTAGACGGTCTCTTCCTTGGCCGGCGCTTCCAAGCCGAGGTCCGCAAAGCCGTATCCTCTGTGCAGAAGTATGTGGTCGCCGCGCGCCACCAGCACTGACGCGCCGGCAACATGCTCCTGCGCCATGACCTGTTGCACGATGGCATCGAGGTCAGCACCGGCGCTGCCGGCCGGCAATGATTTGGCAGCAGTGCAACATAGAAAAAGCAGGGCAAACGTGCATAGGGCCGGCGGACGCATGGCTGGCGATTATAGCTGCGCCCGCAGTGACTCATGAGCTGATCCGAGCCGAAGTTTCCGCTCGTCGGCTGTACTGGTACAGTACGCACTCATTAAGCCTGAGCAGGGGAGCCTCTATGAGAACGGCGAGCGGCTATCGGATCATTGCCGCAATAGCGGCGATTTTGGCGTTTTCCGGCTGCGATATCCCTGTTGATGGCGATGGCTCCACCAAGGTCAACGGATCCGTTCATATACCCGCCGGAAAAGCCGCGGATGATGCCAGGACGGTAAATGGCTCGATCCACATCGATGATAACGCCACGGTCAACTCGGCAACCACCGTCAACGGCAGCATACGCCTGGGCGAGCATGCGACAGCGACTTCGGCGAAGACGGTCAACGGCGGCATAACCCTTGGCGCAGGCTCTCGCGTCTCCGAGAGCGCCGGATCGGTCAACGGCGATCTGACTCTGGCGAGCGGTGCCGAAGTTTCCGGCCACTTGACCAACGTCAACGGCAAGATCGGACTGAGCGCAGCGCACGTCGCGGGCGGTATCAAAACCGTCAACGGCAGCATCAGCATCATGGGGGCTTCCCGCGTGGAAGGCGGGATCATGGTCGACAAGCCTTCCGGCATCATGTTCAACAGCGACGACCCGGTGATCATCATCGGACCCGGTGCGATCGTTCAGGGCGACCTGCGGTTCGAGCGCAAAGTAAAGCTATACGTCAGTGACAAGGCAACCATCGGCACGGTCACCGGCGCCACGCCGGTGGCGTTTAGCGGCGAAACTCCGCCGAATTGAATCGAGAAGGATCAATCATGTTAAGCACGTTCGTTCGATCGTTTTTCGTTGCGGCGCTGATCACCGCCATGGGTTGTGCCACCGCGTCTGCCGCCGCCGATCCGGCATTGGCCGCTGCGGTCGCGAGCCCCGCGCGCCCCGCCGGCGCAGTAGCGCGCGATAAGGCTCGCCACCCGGTCGAGGAGCTGACGTTTTTTGGAATCACTCCAAAAATGAACGTGGTGGAGCTGTGGCCGGGCGGCGGCTACTGGACGGATATTTTAGGCCCCTATCTTGCCCCAAGCGGCCACTACACCATCGCATTGCCACCGCCCGGCGGCGAGGAAGATGCCGGGGTTGCGCGCTTCCGCACGCGCATCGCAGCGGAAAAGGACAGGCTCGGCACGATTCATGAGACTAGTCTGGGCACGGGGCACTTCGATATCGCTCCGCCCGGCTCGGCCGATCTCGTGCTCACGTTTCGCAACCTCCACAATTGGATGGGCGAAGGCTATGCCGAACAAGCGTTGGCGGCATGCTTCACGGCACTGAAACCCGGCGGCATCCTCGGCATAGAAGAACATCGCGGCCGCAACGATGTGGCGCAGGACCCGAAGGGTGACAACGGCTACGTGCGCCAAGATTATGCGATCGCGTTGGCGAAGAAGGCCGGCTTCGTACTCGTCGGGTCTTCGGAAATCAACGCCAATCCCCGCGATACGAAGGATTGGCCCAAGGGTGTTTGGACGCTGCCGCCGAGCTTTGCGGAGGGTGATAAGGACCGCGCTAAGTATGCGGCCATCGGCGAGGCGGATAATTTCGTACTGAAGTTCCAAAAACCGCGTTGAGGCGCGGAGCCCTGAGAACTATCAGGCGGTCTTTTCTTCCGATAGACCCAATTCCTTGACCATGTGGTCGCGCATGGCGAACTTTTGCACCTTTCCGGTGATGGTCATGGGAAATTCGCAGACGAAGCGAATATATCGCGGGATTTTATAGTGGGCGATTTGGCCTTTGCAGTATTCGCGGAATTCTTCCTCGGTACCGATCGTTCCCGGCTTTAACTGAATCCACGCGCATATCTCTTCGCCGAACTTGATGTCCGGTACCCCGCACACCTGCACCGCCAGCACCTTGTCGTGCCGATACAAGAACTCCTCCACTTCGCGCGGGTAAATGTTTTCACCGCCTCTGATAACCATGTCCTTCAAGCGCCCGGTCACATTGCCGTAGCCTTGCGCATCGATGACACCCAGGTCTCCGGTGTGCATCCAGCCGGCCTCATCGAGAACATCCCGAGTCTTCTGCGGATCGTCCCAGTAGCCTCTCATCACGGAATAGCCTCGGGTGTGAATCTCGCCTTGTACTCCGCGCGGCACGCACCGTCCTTGCGAATCAACCACCTTGACTTGAACATGCGGATGCACCCGCCCGACAGTCGACACGCGCCGCTCGAACGAATCGTCTCTGGCAGTTTGAAAACTCACGGGGCTCGTTTCCGTCATGCCGTAGCAATTGGTGATTTCCGTAAGATTCATGCTGCTGATCACGCGTTTCATGACTTCGATCGGGCACGGCGAGCCCGCCATGATTCCAGTTCGCAGACTCGACAGGTCATAACGCGCAAATTCGGGTGCTTCCAATTCAGCAATGAACATGGTGGGCACGCCATAGAGGGCAGTCGCCCGTTCTGCATCGATGGCTTCCAATGTCTTCACCGGATCGAAGCTCTCTGACGGGTAAATCATCGCCGCCCCATGCGTGATGGCGCCAAGGTTCCCCATCACCATGCCGAAGCAATGATACAGAGGCACGGGAATGCAGATTCGATCACGCTCGGTCAGTCCAATCCCGCGACCGACGAAGTAACCATTGTTCAAAATGTTGTGGTGACTCAAGGTTGCGCCCTTCGGCAGCCCCGTGGTACCGCTGGTGAACTGGATGTTGATGGCCTCGTCCGGCTGCAAGTCCGCACCAATCCGCTCGAGACGTGCGCGATCGGACTGCGTTCCCTGTTGCAGCACTTCGTCAAAATTGAGGCATCCGGCGGTATGCGCGCGCCCCAACCGAATCACAAATTTCAGTTGCGGCAGCCTCGCACTGATCAACCCCTTGGGGGTACAGCCATCGAGCTCCGGCACCAAGACGCGAAGCATGGCCAGGTAATCACTGCTCTTGAGCCGTTCCGCCGTGATCAGTGCGCGGCAGCCGACTTTCCTGAGGCAGAACTCCAACTCGGAAAGGCGATACGCTGGGTTGATATTCACCAGAATCAGACCCGCTTTGGCGCTGGCGAACTGGGTCACGGTCCATTCGGCGCAGTTTGGCGCCCAAATCCCGATCCGATCACCCGGATTCAACCCCAGCGACAGCAACCCCGCGGCAAGCAAATCAACGCGGCGTTTGAGTTCCGCGTAGCTCCACCGAACCTGCTGTGAGGGGACAATGAGCGCATCGCGCTGAGCGAATCGATGCGCGGTTTCGTCGAATGCCCTACCGATGGTTTCGTATTTCAGGGGCACGTCACCGCTGCCTTCGACGAAACTTAGATTCACGTGACTCCCCCTCGCTCTTGAAGTTTCATTGTAACGCCACCACTGTTCATTGGGATGAACTCCGTCAGGACCGTTCGCCGCTTGTTGCTGCAGCCTCTCTGGCTGTTTCTCGCATTGCCGGGTTATGTGGGGTGGCGGCTGCTATCGGCGATGTCCTTCGGCCCAATTGGGATCACCACAGGCGTCGTGCTGTTGGTCGCTTGTTGCCTGTTTATTCCCTTCTCGATGCGGGCGCGAACCATGCTCGATCGGAGGCTCGCCGACCGCATATCCTGGGTGGGCCTCACGGCGATGGGGTTTTTCTCCTCTCTTTTCGTGCTAACTCTGCTGCGCGACATTCTGCTGGCGGGTACACAACTGTTCATGTCCAGCGAACAAACAGTGCGCTGGATGGCACCGAGTGCTCAAGCGGCATTGTTCCTCACTTTTTTCATGACAGTGGCCGGGTTGATCGTCGCGCGGCGCAGACCCGGCATCGTCGAGGTGCGCATTCCGGTGACTGGTCTACCGCCTGCGTTGCATGGATTTTCGATTGCGCAAATTAGTGATGTGCACGTGGGCCCGACGATCAAACGGGGATTCGTCGAAGGAATCGTTCGTCGCGTCAACGACTTGAACGCAGACCTGATCGCGGTGACCGGCGACTTGGTCGATGGCTCCGTGCAGCAGCTATCGGTCCATACCGCGCCATTGGCCGGACTGGCCGCACGCCACGGCGCTTTCTTTGTCACCGGTAATCACGAGTACTACTCGGGAGAGCGCGCATGGACCGAGGAGATTCGGCGTCTCGGCATGCATGTGCTCAAGAATGAACATGTCGTCCTGAAGCATGACGGCGCATCGTTGGTGCTCGCCGGCGTGACGGACTACAGCGCCCATCACTTCGACCCTGCGCAGCGCAGCGACCCTGCGGCTGCGTTGAGTGGCGCACCCGCCGATGCCGGGGCAAAAATATTGCTTGCCCACCAACCCAGCTCGGCGACCGCCGCTGCCAATGCAGGCTTCGATGTGCAGATCTCAGGTCACACACATGGCGGACAGTTCTGGCCTTGGAATCTATTCGTGCATTTTTTCCAGCCCTTCACCGGCGGCCTGCATCGATTGAAAAACTTATGGATCTACGTAAGCCGCGGCACCGGTTATTGGGGGCCACCGAATCGTTTCGGGGTTCCTTCGGAGATTACGCGCATTCGCTTGGTGCCCGCGGCTCCATAATCCAGCCCGTCCCAGCATGGCTGAGGAACTGAGCGAATCGCGGCCTCGATCCCGGCGGTTGGAAAATCCAAGACCTAACGATCACAACGTCCCCGTTGTCGTTGCCGCCGGTCTGTGCAATCCTCGCAGCATGGTGGACTTTGACGTCTGGGAGGGTTGCCTTGAGCGGGCGTGAGTCAGTCTCGCAAGGTACTGAACCTTTCGCTGGGTTGCCTCTATTGCCAAAGGACGAGGAAGGACCGGTATTTGCCGAGCCTTGGCAGGCCCAGGTATTCGCGCTCGCGGTTGAGCTTTCCGCTCAGGGTCATTTCACGTGGGCGGAGTGGGCCGCGACCCTTACGAAGGAAATCCAGGCCGCTTCCGATAGCGGCGAGCCCGATGACGGCTCGAATTACTATAGCTACTGGCTTGCAGCGCTGGAGCGTCTCGTGACGACAAAAGGTCTATCCGACCGCAAGGAGTTGGATGTACGCACGGAGGCGTGGGCTGATGCCTACCGGCACACGCCGCATGGGAAGCCGATTGAACTAATTACAAATTGCGACCCTTCGGAACACTCTTAGTCGTAGATAACGAACCGGGGTTGTCTCTCATTCCGCACAGCTCAATTTGAGCGGTGCGTCACACCGAATGATTCGAGCCTGTGAAATTCTGGCTTGCGTGAGATAATTACTCTCACATACGGCAGCGCTTGCGTTCGACCTTCGCGCCGCTTTCGATCCGGAAGCGCAGGTCGTCACCGTGCGGCCTGCACCTCGGAGCCTCGCTGGAGTTGGTTTCGAGTTCCATATCAACGAAGGTGGAATAACTTCCTTCGAGACATTAAGCACGAGGATACAAGCATGGCTTCGCAAACTCGCCAACTCGGTTTTCTTGCATTGCTCGCGGCAACCGCACTCGGTCTTGCTGCCTGCGGCGGCGGCGGCACGGCTGACATGGGTCAGATGAAATTGGCGGTGGCCGACGCCCCTGTCGATGGCGCCCAAGCGGTAGTGGTTAAATTTACCGGTGTCGAACTTACCGGCAATGGCGGCAACCCGGTCACGATTACTTTCCCTCAACCCAAGACCATCGACCTGCTCAACCAGAGCGGGACAGCATCGGCGGTGCTATTCGACCAGCCGATTCCTGCCGGTAAGTACGGCCAGATTCGCCTGATAACGGTAGCGGACGGCGATCCGAGCAATTCGTACATAACGCTCTCCGACGGAACGATGCACGGCTTACAGGTGCCGGACACCAACGGCCTGAAGCTCGTTTCCGGCTTCACCGTCCCCAGCGGCGGCGTGGTGGACTACAGCATCGACTTCGACCTCCGCAAGGCCATCACGTGCCCGACGGGACAAGCCCCGGCATGCACTCTGAAGCCCGCGGAGAGACTGGTCGATAACACCACGGTGGGCAATATCCAGGGTGTAGTGGACAACTCACTGGTACCCAACGGATGCACGCCCGGCGTCTATCTGTACAACGGCACGGTGACTGCGCCCGAAGACATGAACAGCACGGCTGCGTCGAGCGATACGAATCAACCTCTAGCCTCCAAAGTGCCGGTCGCGACTTCCCAGCCGCCGTACTACTACCAATTCACGTTCCTACCGCCAGGAACCTATACCGTGGCACTCACATGCCAGGCCGCCCTCGACAATCCCGATCAGGCCGACAGTGCCGTGACGTTCAACCCGGTCAAATCCGGAATCACCGTCGCGGCCAAGCAGACAGTGACAGTGGATATCCCATGAATTTCCCCGTACATTTCCCCCTGAATTTGAATGCCTGTAGTAGATCCCGCCGAAGATTGCTAGGCGGGCCCTGGCGAGAGGAGTATTAAAGTATGAGAAAAATCCTGTGTGCGACTCTGCTCGGCGTCTGTGTGGCCCCGGCGCTTGCCGCCGATGTGGGTGTGTCGATCAGCATCGGCCAACCCGGCTTCTACGGGCAGATTGATATTGGCAACGTCCCGCAGCCACAATTGGTTTACCCGCGACCCGTTGTGATCCAGCGGTTGCCGGAGTTTGTTTCCGCCCCGCCGATCTACCTGCACGTGCCGCCGGGACACGAGAAACACTGGAGCAAGCACTGCGCGCAATACAACGCCTGCGGCCGGCCGGTCTACTTTGTGCGAGACGACTGGTACAACAACGAATACGTGCCGCGTTACCAGCACGGTGGCGGTGATCACGGCGGCGGTAATGGACATGGACGGGATCATGACAAGGGTCATGGCCATGACAAAGAGCACGGCCATCAGGACAAATGACTTGAGTAAATATGTATAGGCGACTCGCCCTACGGGTCATTTGCCGAGTGGGGTGTATTCTTCAACGAGGCCAGCACGATCTTGCCGTCTTTGACCGGTAACGAGCTACCCGGATCCTGGTCAGTGTGTAGGTGGTGCTGCTCGCCTTTGTATTCATAGACTACATCAAACCCCGCTGGCTCCTCTTTACGGTCATACACGGTGCTGCAGCGCTGTTCCGTAGTCGTATAAGTATCGCCCTGCTGGGTTTTCTGTTGGATCTTATTGCCCGCGTAGCCGCCGGCGGCCGCGCCGGCAACGGTTGCGAGAGTCTTGCCGTTGCCGCCGCCAACCTGGTGACCCAGCAGGCCGCCGACTACGGCGCCTACTCCGGTTCCTATCAGACGATTCTGATCCTGCACCGGTTTCGTATGCGTAACGGTTTCATCATGACAATCCTGCCGGGGAATCTTGACGGTTCGAGTCAATGCTTTGGCGCTGAGGACTTTGGCCGAATGAGCTGTCTCATACATGTGGTAGCCAGCGAGCGCACTGCCCGCGGTCACCACTACGGCGCCGGCAAGCGCGCCAGTCAAAAAGGATATTTTCATAGGCCCTCCTAAATCTGTCTTTGCAATATTTGCCGCAATCAACGCCAAAATTCTACGCGCGCCCCGGAAGAGTGCTGTCGGCACTGCATCACAATTCGGAAACGATGATGGTTGCGAACCCCGACTAGACGAGGCGACGACTCGGTGCCGAAGCGCTTGTCCAAAGGAATTTAGGTTAGCGCCTGCGTTCTGCGATACCACATTAATTATTCGACACTTTGCGTACACGAAGCCCCAACGCGGAGCTTTAGGCCCTGCAGCGCACGCAACAAGGACCTCAATTGTACTTTTTGCAACCGCGGCCACGAGAGGAGCTCCTTATTCGGATCCATAGCGATGCGATCGACTGACTCACTGACGTTTGCGGAGGGATCATTTTGCACGAGCCGCACCGCGCCTAGTTCTCCTGGCCGCACGAGCAATAAACTGGCAAGGCACTCCGACGCAGCATATGGCAACTAGAGGCCAGTCGCCTGCTGCAATGCAAAGAATCAAGATCAATTAATTCCTCGCAAGCGTTAAGCACACTTCACCCGTAAGCGCGTTCTCAAGTTGCGCGTTTTGTTATATGTGGGTCGTGTTTTCAACCAGCCCCTCGCGCCGGAGGGACGTAGATCTTAAGGAGTAACGAGCCATGTACGCCCAGTTTGTTCATCGCACCGTTCTCATCACGCTATTGGCACTCGCCTACCCGGCTGCATCTTTCGCAGGATTTTTTGGCGTCGGAGTCACCGTCGGATTCGCACCGCCTCCGCTACCGGTGTACGTGCAGCCGCCCTGTCCCGCATCGGGATACATTTGGACTCCCGGTTACTGGGCATATTCGGCCGACGATGAGGACTACTACTGGGTTCCGGGCTCGTGGGTATTGGCACCGTCGTTCGGCTTGCTGTGGACGCCTGGCTATTGGGGCCTGGTCGATGCGGCGTACGTTTGGCACGAAGGCTATTGGGGACCGCATGTCGGCTTCTATGGCGGCATCAGTTACGGCTTCGGGTACTTTGGCACAGGCTTTGTCGGCGGCTATTGGCGCGACCGTGATTTCTATTACAACCGGGCGGTTACAAATATCTCAAATGTAAACATCACCAACGTCTACAACCGCACGGTCATCAACAACAATTACTATGGTTCTCGTGCCAGCTTTAACGGCAGGAATGGCGTAGAGGCCCGGCCGTCGCACAGCGACCTGGTCGCAGCGCGCGAGCCGCACCGCGCCCTCACGGAGCCGCAGCGCGCTCAAACAGCAGCCGCACGCGCGCTTCCATCGTCGCTGGCGTCGGTCAATCACGGCCATCCGCAGACTGCAGCGACACCGCGGCCCGCCGTCCTCAACGGCCTGGGTGTCAGAGCGCCACGATCCGTAAACAGCGCATCGGCGCCATCGCCTCATCCCACGCTCGCCGATCGGAGCCAGGGCTTGAGATCGACTCGCAACGCGGCGCTTCGCTCGCCAATTCCGGACACTCATTCTCGATCACCTGTAACTCATCAAGACCGTCCGTCGTTGGTTCATACGCAGCAACACCTGACAGCGTCCGCCGCGCAGCGTGGTGGATTCGGTCCGGCCATGATGCGCAGTCCGGTCGCGCAATCGCGTACGCCAGTGACGCCTTGGTCGCCGCCGGCATCGCATCGACCAGCACAGCCGTATCGGGCCGGCCCATCCTACGTTGCGGCACCCAAGAGTCAGGCATTCTCCCAAGCGCCACACAATGCGCCGGCTTTTCATAGGGACCCCCAGCCGCCGCGCGTCGATCACGAGACAGCAGCGCGAAATCAGCGACACAGTTAGACTGTGTTCCCTACGAGCGCAGTGGTGGTGAATCGAACGTCACGCGCCTCTGTCCTGATGCTCGGGAGGCGGTGAGCGACAAGCTGGCTTTTCACGTTAAGCCATGCGAACCACATGGAACTTTAATTCTTACCCCGTCGTCCAGAGCGGCAGGTGCTTTGCGGCCGCGATAGCCGCAAGGCGCAAAATCGTGCTTGAAGTCTGCCAGGCGGGAACAATTACTTTATCTGGGGTATTTGTGGCCGAAGAATGAATTACTGAAGCTTGCGTGTCTGCGATGGCCGCTCGGACCGTGGTCACCTCGTCAACAAGGTGGAAGACCGATCCATATCTATCAAGCTTGCCTTCCCAGTTTGGCTCCTCGATCATCAGGTGTTTCTTGAATGGGAGCCACAGATTCGCTCCCAAAAGAAGGTGGGGAAAACGACCGCCGAAGCCACGACGATCTGCCTCGGCAAAGACCGCACCAAACTCCTGCGTAGATGGCTCAGCGGCGTCGATTAGTTTGCTGAGCTCGGATTGTCCGTGCCGGTCGAGTACCGCGGCGACGTAGTGGAACATCACGTCACCGCTGGTTGCCACATCCTCGGACACTTTGTACGTCGTGTCCTCGTCCCATGTCAGTTGTTCTTCTAACTGATCGCGGTATTTTGTTGCTACGCCCTGTCGCCACACAAGAATTTTTTCCACGGCCGGCGAATAAAGGCGGGGAGTCCCTACGCCAACGTTTGCGCCCGTGAGTTCTGCAACCTGATCTATTGGTGAATTGCTTCCTTTGACCGGCGGCCGCGAGGTTATTGGGGACACATCGAAGTGGATTATCCGGTGAAGCGGCGAAACACAGTACCCGACACCCATATGACCTTAGTCCTCGTTGCGATCATCCGGCGAGCGCCTTTGCCGAGCAGCAATCTTAGCGGATAGTAGTTCTCTGGACGACCGGTTTGTGGCACCGATCTTAGGGTGACGTACGTCGGGTCTTGGACCCGAAGCCGCCCAACAGCCGCCGCGCGATCAGGCTGTGGCATTCTTGCGTCGATGTTTACATTTCGAACCCGCAGACGACGGTGGTGGCTCGGAGCGATCGCCACGGCGCTGGTCGTAAGCCTGGCCGCGCTGTTGCTGAGGTCCATGCTCGAGCACGGGGTGCGAGCGCGGATCGAGTCCGCGGCCGTGCGCCATGGCGCGGTTGCCCGAATCGGTGTGGTACACGTCGGCGTCTGGCCGTTGCTGCGATTAGAGGGATTCGATCTCGACCTCGGTCATGGAGTGCAACTGCATGCCGACATGATCGCGGCCACGTGGCCCGGCCGTTTGCGACTCGCAGTTCGCGCCGCCACTCTCGCGGGGCCAGCAGGGGTCAGGGTCAGCTCGGCGGCCACTGCCTGGGACATGGCGGGCATTTTCGGCGAGGACCTGCGGCTCACACTGGTGGAACCACAGGCCGGCTTGTCAATCCGCAAGCTGGCGTATCCGGTGGACAGCGCATGGAACATCGAGGCACGTGGGCTCGACGTCGGACGTCTGCTCGACGTGCGGCGCGACGCCCACCCGCTGCTCGATGGTGGTATCGCGGACGGCCACGTGGACCTTCAGGCCAGCACCGATGCGCTCCGTTTCCACGTGGACATGGGCGCGCGCGGCGCGCGCTTTGGAGCGCTGGCGGATAACGCCGACGACGAGCCGCAGCTCGGCGATCCGACGGACGTCACCATACGATTCAATGGCGCTAGGCGCGGGATCGCGGGCACGATCGAGGTCCCCGAGGTCCACGCGACGGTGGCCGGTGCCGCCCTGTCGGGCTCGATCACACTGCGCGATCTCGACACCGATCCGGTAGTCGATCTCGCACTCGGCATGCAGCATCTGGACTTCGCGCAACTCCTGGGTGCATCCGGGCTCGCGGTGCCCGAAAGCTTGGGAATGGCGCCCGGCGCCGGCCGTGACCTTGGCTCGGCCACGATCGACATGCGTGTACGCGGA
>Ga0179587_10000044_pt1 | contig 60165 bp, 54 predicted proteins | sample CZODoug2_1_08_16_FD_185932 | JGI IMG/M metagenome (GOLD analysis project Ga0179587, IMG submission 185932) | Vadose zone soil fungal communities from Angelo Coast Range Reserve, California, USA - CZODoug2_1_08_16fungal | ecosystem: Environmental > Terrestrial > Soil > Vadose zone | place: USA...
CACGTGACCGTGCGCCAGCGCAGAAATACGGCTCGCATAGCGGCCCGCAAGCGTCAAATCATGGACGGAGGCAATAACCAGCTTGCCGCTTCTCGCCAGACCCTGCAGGCGCCGCGCGGTATCCAAAGCGTGCTTGGGATCAAGGCCCGCCATGGGTTCATCGACGATCAGCACGTCCGGATTTGCGACCAACGCCCGCGCCAGCATGGCGCGCGCAAGTTCCCCGCCGGACAGCGTGGTCGCAGGCTGCCCGCGGTGGTCGAGCAAATCGCAGGCCTGCAGCGCCTGCGTGATCAACGGCCCGAAACTCACCGGTAAGCCGCCGAAAGCCGGCAGCGTTGGCGTAAGTCCCAGCGCCACCAAACGTTCCACTGAGATGGGCCACTCGCAACGTGGATTCTGCGGCAGATAAGCGCGCCGCTGCGCCAATTTCATGCCGGAAAGCGTGTGAACGGAGGCGCCATCCAGCAGCACCTTACCGGAATCGGGCTTCAACAGCCCCGCCAGTACCGACAGCAGTGTGGACTTGCCGGCGCCATTTGCGCCGATGACGGCGATAAAATCGCCGGACTCTGCATGCAGCGAGACATTGTCAAGAATCGCGCGTTGTCCTCGACTCACGCAGATCTGCGATGCGTGAAGGATGCTCATGAACCGCCGCGCATCGCCTGTAACAGACTGGCGCGCAATGCCACCGCCGCATCGGCGCTCTCGACCACCCCGCAACTGTAAAGAGCGCTGGGGTAGGTCACGCTTCGCCTGGCATAGAGTTTATGAATCAGTGGGTGCTGCGCCCGATCGGTGTTGAGGCCGGGTGTATCGGCGATATGACTGGCGTAGGCAAGGACGTCGGGATGCGCCATGAGCAGCTGCTCAACGTCAAACGACGCGTAGCCGGCGCTGTCGCCGAACGCCGCGATGTTGGTACCGCCCGCTGCCCTGAGAATGGAATCGAACAGGGTGCCCTTGCCGGGAATCGAGCCGCCCTCGCCCCAGGCAGCCACGCGAATGGACTGCGGCGGCTTGCTGGCAGCCAACTCCAGCAGCGTCGCGTCCATGTTTGCAATGAGCGCCTCGCCTACCTCATCCCTGCGCAGCGCGTGCGCAACCTGGCGCGTGACCGCACGAATCTCCTCGAAATCCACGGCGGGCGGCACTTCGAGCAACGGCAGATTCAGCTTTTTCAACAGCGCCCGGGCGGTCGGCGTCGTGTATGTCCCGGCAAGCACCAAATCGGGCTTCTCGGCAAGAACTTCTTCGATCGTACCCGCGTTCACTCGCACCTTCGCAGCCAGCGGCCACTGATAGGAATTGCTGGGGTCGCGCGAGTAGTAAGTAATCGAGGCAATCCGCTCCGGCGGCAACAGCTCCAGCAGCAAATCGTCGGTACACATGCTCAGCGACATGACGTGCTGAGGCCCCGCGGCGGCTGAATATGCGGGCGCCGCGCCGAGCAGCAGTAGGATTCCCATCGCCGGCAGCATCGCTGTGCTACTCACTGTACTGATCTCAACCGAACTTGCTGAAATCCGGCGCGCGCCGCTCTGAGAATGCGGTAAAGGCCTCTTTGAACTCCGCGGACTTCAGTTGCCGCACGAAATGCCCCGTTTCCTCGCTCATTCGCGCCAGCATGGCCGATTGCTCGCGCATCAGCGCTTTGGTGGTGATGACTGAGGCCGGTGCGCGCGCTGCGATGGCAATGGCGGCGGCGCGCGCCGTCGCATGCAGCTCCGACGGCGGCACTGCCCGGTTCGCAATTCCCCAACTGACCGCCTTTTCCGCGTTCACGGGTTCGCCGAGCACAAACATCTCAAACGCGCGCACGTGTCCGATGCGCAACGGCATCAATAAACTTGAGCCGGCCTCGGGTACCAGGGCGAGATTGACGAAGGGTGTCGAGAGCAGCGCGTCGTCTGCCATGTAGACCATGTCGCAGTGAAGAAGCATCGTGACCCCAACCCCCACGGCACGCCCGTTTACCGCCGCAACGATCGGCGTTCGGGCTCGGGCGAGCGCAGGCAGCAGGGGATTGGCATCCTCGGGTTTGGGTGCGGTGGCGGCGTTTCCGACGGCGGCAAAATCGGCCAGATCGTTTCCCGCGGTGAACATGTCGCCATTGGCCATGATTAAAATGCAACGAATATCGGGATCGGTATCCGCATTGGTGATTTCCGTGGCCAGCGTCTTGTACATGGCGCGAGTCAGCGCATTCTTCTTGTCCGGCCGGTTCAACGTGAGAACCAAGAGTTTTTCGGACTTCTCCACCAAAACATGCTGTGTCACAAAAGTTCTCCTTGTCTGTTTACGGCGCCGTCTTGCGCAGGCGCACGACGAGCCAGAAGAAAAAAGGCGTTCCAATCAGACTGGTCAGTACGCCGAGCTTCATTTCGGCGCCGACGTGAATCAGGCGCGTCGCAACATCGGCGAACAACAGCAGCAGTGCTCCGCTCAGTGCGGCCGGCAGCAGTATGCGGCTGGGTTGGTGGCCCATCAGCGGACGCACCAGATGAGGCGCAACCAAGCCGATAAAGCCGACAACTCCAGTTACTGCCGTGGATGCGCCAATGGCCAATGCCGTGCCGAATACCGCCAAAACGTATAGCCGTCGAAGATTGATTCCCAAGCTCTGCGCCTGTGCCTCGCCCAGCGCTAACGCGTCAATTCCGCGGGCCGTGAACAGCAGCATAGCGCACCCCAACAGAATGAATGGCGTCACCAAGTACACGTGCGTCCAACTGCGGTCCGCCAGAGAACCCATCAACCAGGTCATGATTTCGTACGCGGCATAGGGGTTGGGCGCGAGATTGAGGGATAGGGCGATCCCGGCCGCCCCCAGCGCGGATACGGCGGCGCCCGCCAGCACCAGGGTGATCGTTCCTCCGCCGCTGCCCAGCGCAAACGTCAGGGCGCTGGCGAGCAGTGCGCCGACCAACCCCAGCAGCGGTGCCGCGCCGGCGAAATGCGCCGCGAAACCAAAATAGACGGCGATCACCGCGCCCAGTGCGGCGCCGGCAGAGACCCCGAGCAACCCGGGTTCCGCCAACGGATTGCGCGTCACGCCCTGCAGCACGGCGCCGGATAATCCCAGAGATAACCCAACCTCGAGCGCCAGAATGGCGCGCGGCAGTCTCAGTTGAGTAATGATGGTCGCCGCCAGATTTGCATCCGGCGACCAAAGGCCACGCCACACCTCGCCCGCGGGCAGCCAGACGCGGCCGGCCAGGAGAGAGATCGCGAACATCGCGGCCAGCAGCAGCAACAGCGCGCCGCTGACGATCCAGTCTCGGGGTATGGGTAATTTTGCCATCGCCGTGCTCATCGATCGCTGTTACGCGTAGCTCCTGCTGACAAACCAAAAAACGCCCAGCGCCACCAGAAATGTCGAGGCCACGTCGACGACGATCGGGCGCGGCAGCGCGAGCCGGAATTTTCGCAAGGCCACGACCAGCAGGGTGGCTCCGACAACCAGCGCCAGCTGGCCGGCCTCGACACCCAGATTGAAGCCGACCAGCAGTTCAGCCAATCGCTCCGTGGGCAACTGCAACTCGAGCAAGTCGGCGGCAAAGCCAAAACCGTGAATCAAACCGAACACTAGCGTAATGAGCATGCGCAATCGACCTGCATCACGAAGATTGCCGGAAATGAGCAGGTAGTTCGCCGTAAACAGTCCGGCGCCGAGCAGCAACAAGCTCGGCAAGCCGCCAAAGCCCAAGGATTGAAAGAGCGCCATGAGACCCAAGCAGACGGCCGCGCCGAACGCGACCAGTTTGGGCCGGCGGGTCTGAACGACGATGTTTTCCGCTCCGATCAACGCGATCGTGAGGGCAACCAAGGCGTCGATATATTCCGCGTGCGGCCTCAGCACTCCGGTGACCGCCAGCGCCAGCGTCAAGCTGTGGCCGATTGTGAATCCGGTCACGACAAAGACAAGATCTCGCAGCCGACGGGATATCAGCACCAACCCCAGGAGGAATGACATGTGGTCGACGCCGGTAAAAATATGCATGGTACCCATGCGAATGAATTCAAAAAAGCTCGCATTCTTCAGGCGGCTGCCCGCTCCACCGGTCACGTCGATCGTTTGGTGTTCATTCGTAATCAATTGTTCCGTAAATTCCCCGGTGGCGGCGTTCTGCACTTGCGCGAAGTTGGTGTGGCTGGACACCAAATCGAAGAACGCGCCGGAGTGTATTTGTAAGTTCGCGGCCGAGTCGCACTTGAATGTCAAATCGAATTTGCGGAATCCCGTGAGCGCCGATAGCGACAGCACCGGCGGAATCAGCGCGCAACGTTTTCCGCCGGCAATGGCATAGGTTGTGTCAGTCAGATAGCCGCTGAGGCGATCCGGCGTGACGGGCGATGCGTCGGTGCCGAGACGCCCGGCCTCGATGTCGGGAATGGTCACCACCACATCGACAAATTGACCGTTGATCTCCCATACCGAGTGCGACTGGCTGCGCGTATGGGATTCGGCCGCTTGCGGGGCGAACGCGGCGGCGCAAATCAACCCGAGGATTGCCGCCGGCTTCAACGCAAGTCGTCCGCGACGCGCACGTTTGCGCGTTTGCGAAGGAATGACGCGTCGCCCGCCTTCAATTGTTCAATCGCATGACTGCGATAGTCGTTCAGCACCTGTGGCCGCGCCTTGGCGAAGTCGAAGGGCACGGGCCGCTTGTTGGTGACCATGTACAGAACGTGTACTCCGTCATTCAGCTGGATGGGCCCCGAAACGGTGCCGTCCGACAGATCCCGGGCCGCCGCGAATAGTTGGTCGCCAAGGTGAATCTTTGCGGCAAAATAAAATTCATCGCCCTGGGTCTTGCCGGACTCGTGCGCATGAAGGCGCGCCAGAGTTTCCGAAGGAATGACTGCCGATTTGAGCGCTTGCAGAGCGGCCGCCATGACGCCAGGGTCACCCGCGGGAAGCACCCAGTCACGCACATTCATGATTCCCTCGCTGACGTAGCGGTCTGCATGCGTCGTGTAATAGTCACGCAGGGTCGCCTCATTGGGCTGAGCGGTAATGGCGTCTTCCGAAATTTCCAACTCCACCGCGTTCACCAGCGCGCTGCGAACTTCCGGATCGCTCGACGCCAGATCCAGCTCCTTACCCCGCTGCACGAACAATTCTTCCCGGATCATGTCATTCAAGACTTTCTGCCGCTGCTCGCGTGTCGCGTGGCTTAGGTCGACGCCATACAGGGTCTGCAAAAGAATCAGGTAATCGCTGCGGGAAATCGGCTGCTGATTCACCAACGCAACGTCTTCGGCCGGCACTGACAAGGTCGATGCGCCGCGCGCGGTGAACAGAGAGTACCCAGCCAGAAAAAGACCGATCAGCGCACCGAGCGTCATGAGTGCGAAAGATCGCACGCTGCTGACGCGCGTCGGATCGCGCCAGTGCGGTAGTTTTACCTTCTCATCAGTCGGCATTCGGAGCTTCACCGGGGTGCGAAATCGAGTAAACGTAGAGGGCTATTTCACGAATGTCCGGTGCGCTCAGCTTTTTGATCCACGCAGGGCATACGCCCTGGCGCCCGTAGGCGATGGATTGATACAGAGCATCACGGCTGCCATCACCATACAGGGTGATGGCATCGGCAAGATTGGGTGCGCCGATCGCGGAGTCGCCTTTGGCATCGAGGGAATGGCAGTCATAGCAGCCCGCATCGCCGCGGTATAGCGCGGCTCCCCGCGACGCCGCCGCCGTGTCCGCTGCACGGCCTTGCTGCCGGAATAAAAACTCAACCAGATCGCCGATCTCGCCCGGCGATAGGGGCCGGATGTTCTGGTCGGCCGGGTTGGGGTGTGGTCGCGCATAGGCGGGCATGATCGCGAGACTCCATGCCCGCGAATTGTGAGATCGAATCCCATACTCAATGATTTGTTCTATATCTGCCACACGCCCGGTGCCATACAGCCAATCATTGTCCGTTAAGTTCGGCACTCCTTTGACCGGATCTCCCGCGCCCGAGACGCCATGGCATGCGGCGCAATGTGCCACGAACGCGGGCTCACCGCGGCTAACCGCGAATCGGCGCAACGCCGGATCGGCCGGCACGGTATCGGGATCCGCACGCAGGAGTTTTCTTTCGACATGGGCGGCGTTCACAAAAACAGCAGCGCCAATTAGAAACGCCAGGATAAAGATAAGGAGGAAGCGCATTTGAACAAATGATAGCGCAGGCCCGCTGCATTATCGTTCCGTCGTGGGTCGGGCCAAGACTTAAGTCGTAAAGCCTATCCAGCGTCCGGCCGCGACGATCGTGGTCCAAAGCAGCAGCGACGCACCGCCCGCAAATTTGGCCGGCTTTGGCGGCTGCTTTCGGTCCCACGTTTCGAGATGCCGCGTTCCGAGCCAATGAAACAGCGCCATGTTGATTCCGGCAAGCAGCAGGCAGCACATTTTGATGCGGAATGGAATATTGCCGTAGTAGATGAGTGCCTTGGACGAAAACATCAGCAAGCCGGCGACGGCTGCGACCGCAAAGGCAACCCAGGTCCAGGGGAGCATTTCGCGCGCCAGCTCGCTGAAGGGACGTTCGCGATTGGCCAGCCCCAAGAGGCGCAAGTCGACGGTCATGATCGAACCGACGACCAACACCAGCGCAAATACATGCACCGTTTCGATGGTCGGAAACAGCCAGACCGATTCACGAATTTGGGTCGGAAAATTCAGATCCTGCAGCCACGTCAGGGCTTGTTCCACGGCCATGCGCTATTCCTTACACATAGGCAATCCAACGTCCGGCCGTGACAATGCCGGCGCCGACAATCACAGCGACCAGGCCGACGGCGCGGGCCGCGTGGCGCCGCGCCGGCGATTCGGTCCAATACTCCGGGTTCTGACGCATGCGCAGCTGCACCATCCAAAGCACTCCGGCGAGCGTCAATACCATGAGCATTTTTACCCGAAATGCCCAATTGAGCAGCTCGCGGGCCGGCTCCGTAATGGTCAGCAGGGTGCCGCTCACGAGCAACACACAGAGTGCCGTCCAGAACCACGGTGTCGACTTGGCCGACAGGGTAGCGAGCGACTGCGCTCCCCGAGTCAGGCCAATGAGCCGAAAACTCAGTACGTAGACGGAGGTCAGCAGAATCGCAATGGCGATGATGTGGACGGTCTGCACCAGAGGGACAAACCAGTCGGCCGACTGAAATGCAACGCTGACATTCGTCCTCGACAGCCAATCGCAGAATTGCTCAATCACTTGCCACCACCGATCGTCTTCAGGGCGACTACTTTGAATGGGGCGCATCATCCAGGCAAGGGCCCGTGTGAAGTATAGTCAGCAAGTGCAATTCGGACTGTTGAATACTCGCCGAACGCTGCTGGGGCTGGCAGGCGCGTTGCTGCTGACCTGGTGCGTCGGCATGTTCGCCCGCGGCTACTGGACCCCGGACGAACCGCGCGAAGCCGACATCGCCTGGCGCATGAGCTGGCAAGCCGACAAAGCGGTTCCCCTCTTGGCCGGCGATGCCTTCTGTGAAAAACCGCCTTTGACTTATTGGCTGGCCGCCCTTCCCATCAAGCTCTTCGGCACGCAGGCGTGGGTAGCGCGTCTGCCCAATTTGCTGTATGCGCTCATCACGGCGCTCGGCGTCGGCTTGCTCGGCGCGCGCAGCTTGGGCAAGTTCGCCGGGCTGGTGGCTGCGGCAACCATCAGCACGTTCCTGCTGGCGTACCAAGTGGCCATTTGGCTGGCGACCGATGCGCCGTTGCTCGCTGCCGTGTCGGTGGCGCTGCTCGGCGCCCACATCGGGTTCTACGCCGCCAGCAGCCCGGAACGCTTGCGCGGCTATCTGTTGATGCACACCGCTTTGGCCTTCGGGTTCTTGAGCAAAAGCGCCGTGGCCTGGATGGTGCCTGCGTTGGCCATTCTCACGTTGAGCGTCTGGGAGAGGCGCTGGCGCGAACTTCTTCGATGGGAACTGTATTTCGGACTGCTGATTCAGGCAGCGATTATTCTCACCTGGGTCTGGTTTGTGTACCGGGGCGATGACGGCCTGGAACATTTGAAAGTGTTCTTCTGGAACAATCTGGTCGGCCGCTTCGCTGCGGTGGACGCGCCGCCCGAATTGCAGTACGCGGCGGCGCATCGCAATACACCGGGGAAATACCTCATCGAACTCCCCATGTACTTGTTCCCATGGACCTTGCTGGTGCTTGCCGCGGCACGTCGTGCCTGGCGGCAACGCCGGGCTTCGCTGCACGACAATCGCGCCGTGCGATTTGCGCTCGCCGCGTCGCTGCCGTCACTGCTGGTTCTCTCCCTCGCCGCGACGGCACGCAATATCTACCTTGCGCCGGCGCTTCCGGGATTCGCGCTGCTCGTCGGCTGGTGGGCGCGCGAGATACTGCCGGGTCCGGATGCCTGGGACGTGCGCGCGCTGCGCGCCACGGCGGTGATGCTGCTGCTGGGCGCGGTGGTATTTGGCGCGGCGCTGGCCGTACTGGGCGCCGATGATTGGAGCGGCATGCGCCGGCCTGTCCTTTACGTCGTAATCTCACTCATCGGCATGTCAGCTGCGGCAATTCTGGCGATCCGCGCCTGGGCGGCGGCGCGCGAGCATGCTGTCCATGCTCAATGGGCGCTGCTTCTTGCCTATTGCGCGCTCCTCATCGGGCCTGCGTCACAGGCTTACCGGCGTGTTGACGCCTGGCAGGACTTGGCAAGGATCGGACGCGCCGTGGAGCGCGATGCCGCCGGAAGACCGCTTATTTTGCTCGCAGCGGATGAAACGACGCGCGCGGTCATCGACATGTTCGCCAGGCAATCCGTGGGCCGGATAGGCGGGCCGCTGGATGCGGCCGGCATCGACCGTATCCGGTCCGCTGCCGCGGCAGCGCCGATGAGTCTTTTCCTGCTGCAACTGCCCTCGCGATCACCGCAACTTCCGTGGCGCAAGAGACCGCCCCAGGCCGACTTGCCGCCGCTGTGGGAAGCGGCGAAAATTCAAATGACGAAGAGTTATTCCCTGCCCAACGGCCGGCGCTACGCGCTGCTGCAAGTCACGCCGTAGCCAGGCTACGATAGAGCGAGTCGTATTCCTTGATCTGTCGAGTCCAGGAAAAGTCCTTCCCCATGGCATTTTTTACGAGCGGCAGCCAGCTGCGCGGGTCCGCGTACCAATCGAGCACCGTGTTGATCGCCCAGCGAACGGCCGGCGCGTCGTAGTCATTGAAAACGCAACCGGTGCCGCGGCCGGTGCTCGGATCGAAGTGCTGAACCGAGTCGGCGAGTCCGCCCGTGTTGCGCACGATGGGAATCGTGCCGTAACGCAGGCTGTACATTTGATTCAGGCCGCAGGGCTCATAGCGCGAGGGCATGAGGAAGCCGTCGCTGCCCGCTTCGATAAGATGCGCCAGCGGCTCATCAAACCCTTCCCGGTAGCTGACGCGCCCGGCAAAACGCTGCGCCAGGCTCTCGAAGAAGGCGGAATAGCCGGGATCACCGCTGCCCAAAACAACCAGGCCAAAATCGCGTTCTCGCAGCAACGGCGGCAAGGCATCCATCAGCAGATCGATTCCCTTTTGTTCGGTAAGGCGGGTCACCATGCCGATGAGCGGCTGCGACGTCGGTATCGTCAGCTGAACGGTCGCCAACAGCATTTCCTTGTTGATGAGCTTGCCGCGCAAATCCTGTGGGCTGAAATGCGCACTCAAGTGTGGGTCGTGCCGGGGGTCCCATTCCTGGTAGTCGACACCGTTCAATATTCCCGTGACGCGATCCGCGCGCTCGCGCAAGGTCATTTGCAATCCCATGCCGAGCGGCGCATCGCAGATCTCGCGCGCGTACGTCGGACTCACGGTGCTGACCGCGTGCGCATGTTTGATGCCGGTTCGCAATGAGTTGATGACGCCGCGCGCGATATCTCCCTGATCCAGGAGCGACCACGCCGGCCCTAAACCCAGATCGGAAGCGGCGGCGCTCGGCATGATGCCCTGAAACGCGATGTTATGAATCGTCAAAAGAGACTTGGCGCGTCCCAGCAGCGAATCCGCAGCGTATAGAGTCCGCAAATACAGCGGCAGAAAGGCCGTGTGCCAGTCATTGCAGTGAAATATATGAGGCGCAAACCCCAAAAGGCGGCAACCCTCGATCGTGGCGCGGGTAAAGAGCAGAAAGCGGCGATGTTCGTCGGGAGCGGTGGTGTAAAGCTCGGTGCGATCAAATAGCGTCGGGCAATCAACGAAATAGATCGGGGCGTCGCTGCCCGGGAAATTGACGGTCAGCAACGAAACCCAATATTCGGTGTCCCCGATCGGTAACGCGACTCGCTGGGCACCGAGCACGGGCTGAAGATCGGGATAGTGGCGCCGCACGACTGGGTACAGCGGCATGAAAGCGCGAACATCGTGGCCTAGGGCGCTCAAGTTGCGCACCAGCGCGCCGGCGACATCGGCCAGGCCCCCGGTCTTGGCGTACGGCACGATTTCCGAACTCAAAATACACAGCTTTAACGCCGCCATGGAGGCAGTCTAACAAAGGCATGATGGCGGCCGCGAGAAACCTGATGCAGGCGTTTGCCGAGTGTGTCAGGCTTCGGCTCATGCGACACGCCGCGCGCAACAACACCGGACGCTATGTCAGCCGTTTGACCAGCGGGACGCTGGCGGTGATCATGGCCGGCGGCCGCGGCGAGCGCCTCAAGGCGCTGACTGAACACCGCTGCAAACCAGCGACGCCTTTCGGCGGCAAGTTCCGCATCATCGATTTCGTGCTGTCCAACTGCGTCAATTCCGGCATCCGCCAGATTGCGGTGTTGACCCAGTACAAATCCCAGTCGCTGATCCAGCACATTCAACGCGGCTGGAGCTATCTGCGCGGAGAACTTGGCGAATTCGTGGAGCTGATTCCAGCGCAACAGCAGATCGGCACTCACTGGTATCGCGGCACCGCCGATTCGGTGTATCAAAATCTCGATTTCATCCGTTCGCATCATCCGACGCATGTGTTGATTTTGGCGGGCGATCATATTTATAAAATGGACTATGGTCCGATGATCGCGTATCACGACCAATGCGAGGCGGATATCACGGTCGGCGTGGTTGACGTGCCGATCGAGCGCGCCAATGAATTCGGCATCATGACCACCGATGAAACCAATCGCGTGCTCAAGTTCGCCGAGAAACCGAAAAATCCGGATCCGATCATCGGTCATGAAAATTTTGCGCGTGCCTCGATGGGCATCTACGTGATCACCATGGATCGGCTGGATAAATTGTTGACCGAGGATGCGGCGAATGAAACGAGCAATCACGATTTCGGCCGGAACATCATTCCCCCGGCGATCGCGAACCGCCGGATATTCGCCTACCCCTTCCACGATGTGGAGACGCGCGCGCAGAACTACTGGCGCGACGTCGGCAACGTCGACGCCTTATATGAAGCGAACATGGAGTTGGTGGCCCTCAATCCCGAATTGAATATTTACGACCACCAGTGGCCGATCTGGACCTACCAGGCGCAGCAGCCGCCGGCGAAGTTCGTACTGGACGATGATGGCCGACGCGGCATGGCGGTGAATTCCATGGTTGCCGGCGGCTGCATCATTTCCGGGGCCTACGTCAAACAGTCGCTGCTATCGAACGATGTGCGCATAGAAGAGGCGAGCGTCATCGAGAGTTCCGTGCTGCTGCCGGGGGTGACCGTCGGCCGGCATTGCCGGATCACGCGCTGCATTCTCGATGAGGGCTGCGTGATTCCCGACGGCCTGCAAATTGGTCAGGACCCGGGTGCCGACGCGAAGCGCTTCTTTGTGACCAAGCGCGGTGTGGTCCTGGTGACGCAGGACATGCTGCGCGCCTCAGCCGCCTCAGCTGCCTCACCGCCCGCCTAGCGAAGCCGCGCCGCGCAGTTTGAGCCTTGACCACGCGGCAATGACGCTGCCCGCGTCGATGCCGAGCATCGCGGGCTCACCCGCAATCTCACCGCGCAACAGCCGCACATCGGCCCCCGCCACGCCCCAAGGCCGATACAGCGAAGGCAATGCCTTGCCGAACAGCACGACCTGCGGGCAGCCGACGCCGGCGGCGGCGTGCGCGGGACCCGAATCGACGGTCAGGAGACCGTCGGCGCGCTCGAGCAGTGCCAGCAGGCGGGGAATCGGCAGATCGTCTGCCACGTTGTGGAGCCTGCGGATATCGGCCAGCCATGCAAGCTCGCGGTTGAGCTGGTATTCGGGGCCCGTGCCGAGCAGCAGGATGGCGTGCCGTGGATGATTCTGCCGCAGGAATTGCAAAACTTCAGCCCATCGATCCAGAGGCCAGTACTTGTTGTTGACCGCCAGGCGACGCGGGCCCCGCCGCATGGTGCGCTTATTGCCGATCTGCACCAGCATCAAGGGCTGATCGGCAAGATCTCGTGCCTCGAGCCACGCATCGAGCTCGGCGCGCTGCGGCTGCGCCACCTGCAGATAACAACCCGGAACAACCGCATCGATGTCGGCGGGATGCGTGCCGGCCGGGCCCGGCACGCTCGGCATGACTTGCGCGAAGCGCCGCCATTGTTGTGTCGCATGCTCATCGGGCAATAACGCATGATCTTTTACATCGACGATGTATTCGCTCGGAATCCCCGCCCGATCGAGGATGGGTCTGGCCGCATCATCGCCGTCGCAAAACCAGGTCGGACCCAAGCCGCGCGCGCGCAATTGCCGCACCACGCGCTGTTGATCCGCGCTCAGCCAGTAGGGAGTCTTGCGGCTGCGCATGCTCAAAATCTCGCCGACTCCCGGCTGTCCGCGCAGCAGCGGCTCGCTCCAGGGCCCCGAGGTGACGATATCGACGGGCGCGCGAAATTCCGCGTACAGAACCCGGATCAGCGCAGTCAACAGGACCATATCGCCAAAGGCCCCGCAGCGCACCGCCAGCGGCCGCTCACAATATCGCGGGGACAAGGGCTTGCTCCGGGGAGCCTCCTATCGAATGACGCTGTCGCTGAATCTTTCCATTTCTTCCAATTGCGGGCTGAATTGCAACAGCAGAAGATCGACGCCCACCTCTTCGAACCTGCCGATCTGATCCTGCACCTGCGACGGAGTGCCGACGAGCCCTGAGCGCAATCCGCGATTTGATACGGAATATTCCTGGATGGACATTTTCTGTTCCAGCTGCGTTCCCTGCAGCCACTGCTGGTAGTTCGCGTAGCCCTTGGCATTCTGCTTCACATCGGTGATGCGCTCGACCTCCTTGGCCACTTCGCTCTCGGAATCACGTGTGAAAGCGTAGCCAGCCACGCCGAACTGCATGCGTCCCAGCCCAAGCTTTTCCCGGCGCGCGCTCATATCGGCTATTTTGGCCGCCACGTGCTCAGGGGAATCGCCATGCATCACGTAGGCATCGCATTTCTGCGCGATGAGATTCTTCGCAGCCTCGGATTCGCCGCCGGCATAGATCGGCGGCCGGGGTGAGCGCAGCGGTTTCGGCTCGAGCACGGTGTTCTCCGTGTTGTAATACTTTCCCGTGTGGTTGTAGGTCTTCTGCGACCAGGCGCCGTTCACCACATCGAGCCATTCCGACGTGCGCCCGTAGCGATCATCGTGGCGCTCAAAGTCGACGCCGTACATCTTGGCTTCCTGCTCCCACCAGGAAGAAACTACATTGAGTGCGAGACGGCCGCCGCTGATGTGATCGATATTGGCGGCCTGCTTGGCAAAAAGCGCCGGCAGATGAAAAGTCGGCCGCACCGCCACCATCAGCTCCAGCGTCTTCGTGACCGCCGCGAGGGCCGCCGAGGTCGACCAGGCATCGAGGCTGGGTGCATCGATGCCCTTGATATCGTTCATATTGAGTTCCGCAATGAGAGAAAGATCAAATCCGATCTCCTCGCTGCGCCGTGCGAGCTTGCTGGTGTACTGCCAGCTGGCCTGCATTTGTTCATCCTCGACGTTGCGCAGCCAGCCGCCGAACACCGGCATCCAGTACCCGTAGCGAATTCCCTTTTTAGCCGGCACGGCGCACCTCGTCCTGCAGAAAATCAGCGAGATTTTCCACCGGGTTGAAACCGATGACGCGAGGCGCATCCGCGACGAAGTTGGAAAGCGCGTTGATATCGTAATAGTAGATGTTGCCGTCGCGGTCATCGACGATGTATTCGATGCCGCCGACGTCGATGCCGGCGGCCCGCACGATGCGTTCGATGTCTTGAATCACCTTGGGTTGCGCTTCATATCCTTCGACCTTGAGCCCAGCCTTGGAGGCCTCGACGACGCAGGCATTTTCCAGGCTTTGTCCGGTCGAGGTTTGACAGATGTCTGCCGGGCACAAGTCAAACGTCTCGCCGGTCAGGTGCACCTTTATGGCGTACAAATACTTGAAGCCCAACGTCTCCACCCGCGTGATGAATCCGCCTCGCGCCGGAATGAATTCTTGGACGAGCGCGACGCTGTCGTTACCCAGATCCAACTGCCCGGCGGCCACGGCCGCGGCCAGCTCCGCCTTGGAGTTGAAGCGCGTGATGCCCTTGCCGCTGCCGCCGGTATTGGCCTTGACGATGATGGGATAGCGCAAACCTTCGGCGGCGGCCACGGCCTGGTGCGGTGAGTGAATGATGCGCGAGGGCAGAAAGCGAAGCCCCAGCGACTTCAACAGCGAGGCTTGGCCGGCCTTGGATATCTCATATCGAAAGGCCTTGGCGCCGTTGAGAACACGCACGCCTTGCAGCTGCAAGTGCTCGAGGTAGGCCAGGGTATGAAAAATTCCCGAACCGTGCCGGCGGCTGTTCGCCGACGGGCTCATTCGATTGAACAGCACTTTGAAGCCGGGTTTCTGCGCGCCCACTTCGTAGAAATGGTCGGGTATGAAAATCTTGTCGAACGGGAATTTGCGCCGTTCCAGCTCGGCGAATATTTGGGCGAACCACTGTGGGTGTTCGTATAGAAACGCCAGCGCCGCGCGATCAAGCGCGGCCTCGGGAAACGCCACCGCACCACTCGATATCGACATGAACAGCTCCTACCTATTTCGTTAATCGTCGTTCGAACCGAAAATGATGCGCCCGCAGTACGTTGCTAAGCAACAGAAGCAAGCGGAGAGCGATTTTGCCGCAATTTGATGCAGCCCGACGCAGAGAAAGCATCCGCCAGGCGGGCGGTTAGACCATCAGATTCATGGGTATGCGTCAAACGCGGTCCGCGTGGACCGTCATGAGATTTCCTGAAGCCCGGCAATACGCGTGATTTCGCCGTCCGGCACGCCGACAGCGCGCGCATAGCGAGGCCATCGGCGAAGCACCTCCGCGACCTGGTCCAAAAGGCGATTTGCGCCGTCGATATCGAATTGCTTCGCGACGAGCAGCAGATCCGCACGAGTGATTTGCTGCGCCTTGCCGTTCACCAACATTTGATGCTGCCGGGTCCATTTGCCGGGTCCCGGGTTGTGCGAGAAGCTCATGTCATAAGCGGGCGAAAGACTCCACGTTCCGGCCTGGTCCATGATAAACGCCAGATTCTTCGTGTGGTCGTCGCAGTTGCGTGCCATGACATTGAACGCGCAACGCAGCCACGCTTGCCGCATGGCCTCGGCGCCGAGATTGAGCTGCAGCACGGTGCGGAAATACTGTTCGTAGCTGCTCACGTACGGGATATTGAAGTCCAGATGCTGCAGGCCGCATAGCGTTTGGACGTGCAGCTTTTCGTTGTTCCGGCGGTCGAAGCGGCGCGACATGAAATGGGCCCGTCCGCCTTCTTCCAACAGCGCGCATTCGGACATGCTGATGCCGCAGTCGACGGCCATCCGGTAGTGCGCGTATTCGACGCGGCCGAATCCGCGCGTCACCCCCAGGCGGCCATCGTCTGCGACGCCGTCGAACTTCAGAAGCCAATGCTCGAATCCGGGCGGTAGGTCGAATTGTCCTGACAGCACGCCGCGGGTCTTGGGATCCCAACCGATGACCGCCTTGGCGCGCGCGCCGCCGGCGGAACTGCCGACGTCGAGAATATGCTGCGTGACTTTCGATACGTCGCCGTGCAACGCGCGGCGTGCATCTTCCACCAGACCGGCTATTTGCAGCGGCACTGCGGCCTCGGCAGCGGCCGAGGTCTGCATGGCAGGTTCGAACTCGAGCGCACCCATGGCCCGCTTGCCGACGTAGAGCAGACGCTGCAGCGAGGTGACCTGTTCGGCACTGATGCCGTGTCGAGACAGGTACTCATCGATCAACGCGTTGCCGAATCGGTCCGGCAAGGAATCGGCGATGAGCCCAGGCAAACCGCGATAGGTGTCGAGAGACAGCCCGGGAAAACTGTAGCGCGACCCGATCGCAGCCGGCATCTTGCTTGGCGCGGGAGAAACACCGGAGCGTACGAACGCCGGAGCGTATTCGAATTCATAGTAGCCCGGCTTTCCTGGCAGGGGTGCGACCGCCCCAAGCTGCTCGCCCCAGAGCCGCACCTCCACGACCAAGACCTCCGCCATGCGCCTCTAGCTCAGGCTTGCGGCCGGCTTGCGGCGCGGAGCGCGTTGCCGAGTGCGCTTTGCCTGCTCAGCTTGAAGAATACTCATGGGGCTCGGGGTGGAAGGATCCGGCACCAATCCCTCGAGCCGCTCGAGCAGGCCCATGGCTCGCATCAGCGCGATGAGATTCCTCAAGGTGATGCCGCCGGTTTTCTCGAAGCGGCGCAGCGGCGTGAGTCCCATGCCGCTGCGTTTCGCCAGCTCGCTGGCCGAGATTGCCGCGCCTTGGGGATCGATTCGCCAGCGCTGCAACCGCTGCGCCAATGCGGCAGCGATCTCGCGATCGGTGAGTTGCGCAAATATGGCCATAATGATCTAAAAATAGACGCTTATTCGGTGATCTTTATCATAACCGTCTATCTTTAGATTCGCAACTTTCATAACGAGATATAGACTACTATTAGATATATACGTGGCTTTAAAGATGATATAAATCTAATATTAGATCATTCAATCCAATGCCAAGCCCGCCATTTCAGCGCCTGCCAATCGAATCCGCAGAATGTCCGCGATGGTCGGTGCTATTTGCCGCATATCGATTTCGCCGAGCATCCGGCCTTTGGCAATGTGCGGACCGACGATAAAGAACGACGATCGCATCTCGGCGTGTTCCGGCACATACCCATGCATGCCGAGATTGCCCGGCTTCGTGATCAGCGGCAGCGAGAGGCTGTAGGCCATCTCGTAGCCATTGCGCAACGAGATCAGGTAAGCAGCCTGGGGGAAGCCTCGGCCGCGCTGAATTTCCTGCGGCGACCAGATGCGCTCGATGCCGTTGGCGGGATCGCTCGCCAGCTTGTCGAGCAGCGCTTTCACGCGGTCGCGCACTGCCAGATCGGCCGGATCGGCAAGCATCACGGCGGCGCTGCCGCCCGCCGGCCAGAGCATCGCCTTCCAGCCGGTGATTGCATTGTCTTTGTCGACGCTGAAGAGTCCTGCATCCCGGAACGCCGCGTAGAGATTGACGTCGTGCTCGACTGCGGCAAATCCATGGTCCGACACGACACAAATCGTCGCCCGGCCCGGCGCCGCCTTTTCGGCGGCCGCCCGCAGCGAGCCGACAATGGCATCGAGGCGTTCGAGCGTTTCGTTGGATTTCGGACTGAAGGGACCGGACAAATGCTCCTCCGTGTCGAGTCCCGTCAAGTACACCGTGAAGAAGCCGGGATGTTTTTTTTCCAGCAGGCGAATCGCAAACCGTGCGCGAATCTCATCCTCGGCCACGGTTTCCTCCATGCCTCCCGGGTAGCGGCCGAGATCAGCCGACAGTTCCTGCTCCAACCCCTGCGTGCTCAAGGCGCGCTGCAGCTTCAAATCATCGTCCGTTCCCGTGCGCCATATCTGCGGCAGATTGTAGGTAATGTTTGCCCCGACGCTGACCGGCCAATAGACATTGGCGGTTTTCAGATGCGCCGCCGCGGCCGCATCCCACAGCGTCGGCACCTTGATGTCTTCGGCGTACCAATACCAACCCCGTTGATTGTGCAGCAGCGGATCGAAGGTCGTGTTGTCGTAGATGCCGTGTTTGGCCGGCGAGGCGCCGGTCAGGAGGGTGGTATGGCTTGGATACGTCAGCGTGGGCAGAACGCCGCGAACGGCGCCGGCATAGGCGCCGTCCGTCATGAACGCGCGCAGATTGGCGACCTTGAGGCCATGGCTTTGCGCATCGATAATCGCTTCGGGTTTCATCCCATCCACGGAAATGAGCATGACCAGCGGCGCGCTTGACGCGGCGCTCGCGGCCACCGCCCCGGAACCAACAAAGAACGATAAAACCAGAAACGCAACGAAGTATTTCATAGGGGTGCTCACTCAAGGCCACGGAACAGCCGCAGAAAGTCCCCGGCCGCCTTGTGCACGTTGCGCTGCCAATCATTGGCTGCGGACGTGTCTGCGCCGTCGGTGACATATTTTACGCATGCGAACTTTGCATTTTCACGCCAGCACACTTTTGCCAGGGCGTACGCCTCCATATCGACCACCGCGCAATCCACGTCACTATCCGCCGTGGCGAACGAATCACCGCTGCCACAGATGGCGGCGGGCAAAGGGAACACCGGATCGAAGGTCAAGCGCGAGGGCGCCTCATCATAGGGTGTGACGCCCGGCGGGAAGCCCAAGGCCCTGACATCCATATCGCGCTGGACAAATTCACGACAGGCGACGAGCGTGCCGGACGCATGGCAGCGGCTGCCCGCAGATCCAAAATTCACCACCAGCGGCATGTCCTGACCGCGATGCGCATAGCGTGACAGTTCCCGGGTGAGAGTGATGGCGGCGTTGACCTTGCCCACGCCACAGTAAAGCACCGGCACCCCCGCCGCCTCAAATACACCCGAGGATTCCACGCGCAGCGCCATCACCACGATGGTGCGCGGCAGATCAGGCACGGTCGCGGCCACGGGAAATGCTCAGACCGGTTCCTAGTATTCGATGGATGCGCGTAACCGCAGATTCCGCCAGGAATAATCCTGAATGATCTTGAGGTCAATGAGCGCAACCAGCGCCTTGAGTTGATATCCCGCGCGCTCGCACAGGTCAGCGGCTGCCGTCATGGTTCCACCTGTCGCCAACACATCGTCAACGAGCACAACGCGGCCGTTGCCTCTTTGCATTTCCAAGACGCCGGACCCGTATTCCAGATCGTAGGCCACGTCGACCACCGGCGGCGGCAACTTGCCTTGCTTGCGCACCAGTACAAATCCCTTGCGCCGACGCATCGCCATTGCGGCACCCAAGATAAAGCCGCGCGACTCCACCCCTGCCAGCGCATCGACCTCATCCCATTCTTCATCCGTGAGCAGCGCATCCAGGGCGTGAATGGTGACCTCGAAGTGATCGCGCAGCAGCGGCGCAATGTCGCGGAACAATATCCCTGGGCGCGGAAAATCCGGCACATCCCTGATTGCTTGCTTCAAATCCGGCATAGCGCTCGCTTATCTGGCATCCCGACAGTTTAGCGGCTAAGCCGCCAAGATTCCCGTCGTATGCTTTTAGCTCTCCGCGAAGGGCGGACCGCACGGTCTGAAGCGCTAGGTTCCGCTCTATGCCCCGAGCGATCAGCTCGGTATTGGGAATGAGTGCGCCCTGCCGGGCGCACTAAAAAAATGGGCGCGCAACCTTGTGAGTTGCGCGCCCAGTCTTGACGAGACTTAGAACTTGTAGGATGCGCCGATCTTGAAGAACCGGCCGATGATGCCAGCCTGCGCATACGTCGGGTTGTAGTTGGTGCCGGCGTAGTCAGCAGGATTGATGGGCGGCAGACGATCCAACACGTTCTGCATGGTGAACGACGTCGTCAGATGGCTATTGACCTTGTAAATCGCGGTCAAGTCCATGTCGATGAACGACGCCACATGGCAGTAGGCGGCATTGTACAAGCAAACAGTCGGATCGTTCGTCGCGTCCACACCGGTGGACCGGAATCCGCTGGTGTAGTACGTGGTGAGGGTGAGCGACAGCGGGCCATACTCGTAGCCATTGGACCAGGCTCCACGATAACGCGGTGTGCCGGCGCCGGAAGACAGTATGTACGGCGCTTGCGTGCCGACCCACTGCTGACTGGTGCCGTCCGCAGCAACCAACTTGAAGCTGAAGATCTTGGTGACCGACAAATCGCTGACCGCCTTGCCGAAATCGCCGATCTCGAAACTGCCGCGCAGGTCGATGTCCAGGCCGTCCGTCGTCAACTCGTTCTGGTTGACGTACAGGCCGTTCAACACCGCCGGACGCGCCAGGGCGTTCGGGAAAGCCGGGTCGGCAACGTCAGGCGTGACGGACAGACCCGCAGGCAGCGGGGTGCCGGCCAGATAGGGGCCCAAGGCCGAGCCCGCATTGGGCGGCTCGATCACGTTCTTCTTCTTGATCGCGTAATAGTCGATCGACGCGCTGAACTGCTTGATGGGCTGAGCAATCACACCGAAGGTGTAGCTGTCCGACTTCTCCGGCTGGATGTTCGGGTTTGCGGCCGACAACAGACCCAAGGCATAGGGCAAGCAGTACGTGGTGCTGTGCGACGCGCAGAAGTTGCCGAATGAACTCGCCGGATTGATGGTAATGAAGCCTTCCGCGGAGCTGGAACCGTTCTCGGCGAAAGCCGGAGCGCGGAAGCCCTTGGAGAAGGTGCCACGGAAGGCCAATTCGTCGATCGGCGTGAACTTGAACCCGGCCTTCGGCGTGAATGCGTTGCCGAAGTCCGAGTAATGGTCATACCGACCCGACAGGTCGATGTTCAACTGCCTCACGACCGGAATGCCGAACTCGAAATAAGCGGCTTCCACCTTGCGGGTGCCGGCGGTCTGGGCAATACCCAAACCTTGCACGGTGCCGTTCGGATTCAACGCGGGGTCGGCCTGCGCTTCGTAGCGAGCTTCCGCACCCAACGCAACGGCCAACGAGCCGCCGGGCAACTTCACGATGTCATGCGTCGCCTTGAAGTCGATGGAATCCAAATCGGTGGTAGAGGTCTTGATCAAGTCCGGCGCAATCGTTGCACGCACCGCACCGGTGTTTGCCGACGGATTCACGAAGTTGTACGTCCCGTTGTTGACCGCCGCGACCAACGCCGGACCATTCAAAAAGCCCTTCTGATCGGTGTCCAACCAGGTGTGGTTGATGACCAAGGCGGTGTCGAAATCCCAACCCCACTGCGTTCCCTTCAGTCCCGTGACCCAACGAACGTTGTGGTTCTTCAGAATGTTGACGTTCTGGATGTCGCCGAAGGCGTATTGAATCAACGCGTACTGGCCCGAAGCCGCGAACGGGTCGTTCGGATTCGTCAAGCCATTGGACAACGTCGGCGGCAGCGCGATGTTGTTGGTGTTGAGGGGAACCGACGACTGAATATTGGCCGGCGGACCGTCGACGATCACCGTGTTCTGGTAGTAGCTGGCATTCGTGTACATCTCGACGGCGTCAGTCAGCTTGACGGTGAAGCGAGTCGACACACCGAGACGCTGTTCCGCCGGCTGGAAATCGCCGTACGGTGCGCGATTTTGCAAGCAGTAGTTGTCCCTGGACACGCCATCGAACTGCGAAGGCGCAGACGACGGCGAATTGTTGGGTCCCGCGCAACCTGCTGCCGGATTGAGCAGCCGGTACGGACCGTTCAGCGTGGTGTTGAGAATGGCAGGAGAGTTCGCTCCCGGCAGCAGGGTACCCGGCGCCACGACGGCAGCGGTGGTGCCGCCAACGGTGGGGAAACCGAGCCGACCATCCACACCGCCGATCGATGACAGATCGGTGGTGTTGAATGGGAATGGCCGGTCGCCGCCTGCGATGCGTGAGTCGCCTTCGAATTCAACGTTGAAATAGGCGTTGAATCGGTCGGTTGCCAGATCGCCCTTGCCGAAGCTGGCCGTGAAGCGCTCCATGTTGCCTCCCGGATGCTGGCCCTTGCCGACTTCCGCGCTGACTTCCGCGCCTGTGTACTGCTTCTTGAGAATGACGTTGACCACGCCGGCGATTGCATCGGCGCCGTAGATCGAGGAAGCGCCATCCTTCAGGATCTCGATGCGCTCGACCGAGTCCAACGGAATCGTGTTCAAGTCGACGAAGGAACGCTGACCGTCGTCAGCCAGCGCGTAGGGGGCCGCGCGGCGGCCATCGATCAACACCAGGGTCGAGTTCACGGTCAAACCGCGCAACGCGACACCGGACGCACCGGCCGCGAAGCCAATGCCGAATGCCGTGGGAAGCGTGCCGCTGTTGTCGGCAGAAATCGAGCGGACGACGTCAGCGATGGTGGTCAAGCCGGTTTGCTTGATCGCTTCCGCGGTGAACACCGTGACCGGCGATTCGTTTTCTTCGCTGGTCCGGCGCAACAACGAACCGGTGACGACGATTTCCGTCAGTTCCTTGTCTGCGGCGGCGGCTGCGGGTGCGGTTTGCGCATTCGCGTTCGTCGCCGCTAATGTGATGGCCGCGAGCGCCGACAACAACCGGCAAGAGCCGCCGCGGATCAGATGTTTCGATCGCGGAACGGATTGCTCGTTGTGATTTGGATGCTTCGGCATGTTTGCTCCTCCATTGGATTTCACCGCGCATGCGAGGGCGGCGAAATCGGTCGCGTAGATTTATGAAGTGGCCAGAGATTCTTGTAAAAAAATACAAGAAGTTGGATGTTGCACTTCCGCTACAAAGATTTAGATCGAAGTAACACCATAGATAATCAGGCAAAAAAACACTAGGGGAGCATTGTTGTTTTTATGTCCCTTGATGCCGCCAGGCGGATGTCCTCTGTGAAGAATTCTCAAGCGCGGATTCACGCCATCATGCTTTTGTGCGCGCAAGCGACCGCTCAGCTCTCGCCAATGCGACGCGGCTGCCGGCAGCGACGATGCTATCCTTGTGCGCTTTGCGATATGCCTGACGGCATCTTAAGGTAATGAATTCCGTATGATTTTGGTCATCGATGTCGGCAATACGCGCCTCAAATGGGCTTGGCTCACCAGCACCGGGCTATCCGATCAGCAAGCTGTCGTGCATCGCGACGCGAAGCCGGGTATCTGGACTACCGCCTTGTTCGAAAACGGTCAAAAGCCCAACCGCGTGTTGGTCTCAAACGTCGCGGGACCCGTGATGGCAAAGACGCTGACGCGCCTGACAAAGAAGAAATTTCATGTGGGCATCGAATTCGTCACCGCGGCGCGAGAGTTTCACGGACTGACCAGCGGCTACCTCAATCCGGCTCTATTGGGCGCGGACCGCTGGCTGGCGCTCATCGGCGCATGGACCAAGGCACGGACCGCACTTTGCGTGGTGGATGCGGGGACAGCCGTCAAAGTCGATAGCGTGGATTCCCATGGTCAGCATCTCGGCGGACTGATCGCTCCCGGCATTCACATGATGCGCGAGGTCTTGCTGAGCAACACCAGCGATATCGCGCAAGCGGCGTCCAACAGCACACCCTCTCTGGCCGGCGTTCTCGCCAACAACACGATTGCCGCCGTTTCTCGCGGTGCCGTGTTCGCGCTGGCCGGTATGGCGGATCGCGCCGCTGAGGTGGTTGGGCAAAGCACGGGCAGCACGCCTAAATTATTCATTACCGGCGGCGACGCCAACATGATTGCCGGGACGATGCGTGCGCATGGCGAGATCGTGCCGGACCTGGTGCTCCAAGGACTGGCGGTCATCGCGGCCCAGCCGCGGCAGCCTGTCTGAGTATTGTGTTTCGCCCCGGGCCGAAGAATCTCATCACCGATGTCGCGGGGCTTCAAGTCGGTCACGCGACGAATGAAGATGTGCGGTCCGGCGTGACGGCGCTGTTGTGCGGTGCCGGTTGGGCGGCAGCCGTGGATGTGCGCGGTGGTGGACCCGGGACGCGAGAGACTGACGCGCTCGCTTCTGAAAACCTGGTCGGCCGCGCGCATGCCGTGGTGCTATCCGGCGGCTCGGTGTTTGGACTGGCCGCTGCGGATGGCGTCGCGGCATGGCTGTCGAGCCAAGGGGTCGGTTTGCTATGGCGCACCGGCTCACCCGCGATCCCCATCGTCCCTTGCGCGGTCTTGCACGATCTCGGCAATGGCGGCGACAAGAACTGGGGCCTTTCCCCGCCCTACCGCGACTTGGGCCTGGCTGCATGCAGCGCCGCGGGAACTGAATTCGTCTTGGGTTCGGTGGGCGCCGGGCGCGGCGCCATGGCGGGTTTGCGCAAGGGAGGCATCGGATCCGCTTCCGTGGATTTGCACGGCGGATTGATCGTTGGGGCGCTGGTGGCGCTCAACTCAGTGGGCTCGGCGCTCATGCCCGACGGCAAGACCTATTGGGCTTGGGCGTTTGAACTTCAGAATGAATTCGGCGGCTGCGGACCGCCGGCGCGCGCCATGGACTCAAGTGATCCCGCGCCGGACGAATCGCGGCTTCTGGCCATCGGCCGCCTGACGCCGGGCGCCAACACCACGCTGGGCGTCATCGCCTGCAATGCCGATCTCAGCACGGTGGAGTGCAAGCGGATTGCCATGATGGCCCAGGACGGCATTGCGCGCGCCGTGCGTCCGGCCCACACTCCATTCGACGGCGACACCATTTTCGCGCTGGCCAGCGGCGGGTTGCAGCTGGAGAGAAATCCACTGCGTGCCGCGCAGATCGGGCGCATCGGGTCCGCGGCGGCGGACTGCCTGGCGCGCGCCATCGCCCGCGCGGTGCATTTCAGTGAGGAGCCTGTCCAAGCAGGTCGGTAAAATCCAATGGCAGCGCAAACGGCCGCATTCGGCTTCTCCGCCCACTCAGGATGGACAGCCATGATTGTGCTCGGCAGCGCCGCGGGTGCCCTGCGCGTCCTGGCGCGATCGCGCGTCGAGTTGATCGATGATCACGACCCCGAATCGAAGCAGCCATACCACGCCGTGGAGTTTTCATGCGTCGAGGAAGCGGCCGGACGCTTGAGAGGTTATCTGGAGGTGGCCACCGCCATGGCCCACGCGGCCATCGCGACTCAGTGCGCGGCCGTGGCGCAGCTCGGGTATGAGCCGAAATTCGTCGGCATTATCGAGTCGGCAAGCCGCACGCCAAGCTCACTGTCATCGATTCTCAAGTCGCATGCGCTGATCCACGCCGCGGAAGGCGATCACTTCAGGAACGCACTGTCCGCCGCGGCGCAGGGACAGGGTCTTGACGTCCGTCGAATTCAGGCGCGGGTTTTGGAAGATCACGCCGTCCGGCAATTGCGCCTGCCCCTCAAAGCCATGCTCGACACCGTGAATAGTTGGGGCCGGCAGGTCGGCCCTCCGTGGGGTGCGGACCAGAAGAAAGCGGCGCTGTTGGCGTGGACTCTGCTGACGAGCAGCGCCGCCTAGTCCTCCAAGTCTCGCCAATCGCCTGCGCCGGTGCGGCTTCGAAATTGCCTAGTTCACCGGCAGCTTCGGCGTGGCCGCAATCAGCGCCTTCGTGTAGTCGTGACGCGGCGACGCAAAGACGGATTCCGTCGGCCCTTCCTCCACGATCCGTCCGCCTTGCATAACATAAACGCGATCGGCGATGGCTCGTATCACCAGCAAATCGTGCGACACAAACAGGTATGCCACTTTGAGGCGGTCCGCGAGTTGCGCCAGTAGCTCGAGGATCTGCTCGCGCAACAACACATCGAGCGCCGAGACCGCTTCGTCGAACGCGATGACGGCGGGTTCGGTAATCAACGCCCGCGCAATCGCGATCCGCTGGCGCTCGCCGCCTGAGAATTCATGCGGTAAACGTTGCGCATCCGCGGCCGACAAACCCACCTGTTCCAGGACAATGGCGACTTTGCGGCGCCGCTCGGCCGCCAACGGCGGCGCGTTCAACAGAAAAAAAGGTTCGGCAATCAACCGCTCCACCGTCCACTTCGGGTCGAAGCTGCCGTACGGGTCTTGGAATACGACCTGGATGGCGCGGCGCAGGCGGTGCAGGTTCGCACCGGTCGCGTTGGAAAACTCTTCGCCCAGCAAGCGCACCTGCCCGCCCTGCGATCGTTCCAGCGCGAGGATCACTTTCAGCAGGCTCGACTTGCCGGAACCGGACTCCCCAACCAAGCCCACGGTCTCGCCGGCATGAACGGATAAGGAAACACCGTCGACTGCGCGTAACGGCGCCGCCGCGCGCCACAGCGACCTTCTCCGGCGCGGGTATTCACGAATGATGCCGCTAGCCTGCAATACCTCGGAAGAACCCGCCCGGCGGACCGCGCGCTTTGGTTTCAACGCCGCTGCCGCCAACAGCGCCGCCGTATACGCGTGGCGCGGCGCGCGCAACAGCTCGGTGGTTGCTCCCTGCTCGACAATCTCGCCCTGGTGCATGACCGCGACGCGATCGGCGAGCTGCGCAATGACCGCGAGATCGTGCGTCACCAAAACCAGGCCCATGGTGCGCGCCCGCACCAACTCCCGCAGAAGCAGCAATACTTGCGCCTGTGTGATGACATCCAGGGCGGTGGTGGGCTCATCCGCGATGAGCAGCGGCGGCGACATCACCACTGCCATGGCGATCGCCACTCGCTGCCGCTGACCGCCGGACAGCTCGTACGGAAATCGATCGAGCGCGCCCTGCTCGCCGGACAGCCCGGCCAGATCGAGCGCTTCGCGCGCCGCGCTGCGCGCGGCGAGAGCGGATACGCTGCGGTGCAAGCGCAGCGTTTCAGCGACTTGATCGCCGATGCGCATCAGAGGATTCAATGCGCTCATGGGCTCTTGAAACACCATGCCGACGTCGCGGCCGCGAATACTCTGCATCTGCACATCGGTTTTCCCGGTGAGCGTCTCGCCGCGCAGGCGCACCGTCCCCGTCATGGCCGCGCTCTCCGGCAGCAGTTGCATGACGGCGAGCGCCGTCATCGATTTTCCGGATCCGGAAGCGCCTACCAGACCGAGGATTTCCCCGGCATGGACTTCGAGCGACAAATTCTTGACGATGCCGGTTGCGCCTATGCCGACACACAAATCCTCGATTTCCAGCAGCGGCGCCGTCATGACGGGCGCCCGGCGCGGCGGCGCAATCCCTCGCCGAGCAGGTTCAATCCCAAGACGAACAGCAACACCGCAAACCCGGGAAAGAGCGCAAGGTACGGCGCCAGCGCCGTCAAGGTTTGCGCCTCATTGAGCATGCGGCCCCAACTGGGTGTCGGCGGCTGTGCGCTCAAGCCAACGTATGACAGGCCTGCCTCGGCGATCACCCCCAAGGAGAACTGAATCGTGCCCTGGACGACGAGGAGCCCAACCAAGTTCGGCAGCATGTGCTCCCAGGAGATCCGCAAGGGTCCCTTGCCCGCGACACGCGCGGCCAAGGCGTAGTCCCGAGTCCACAATTGCAGAGCACCGGCGCGCGTCACGCGCGCGAACACCGGGATGTTGAAGATGCCGATGGCAATGATGGCGTTGACGGCGCCGGGACCGAAGACGGCGGTCATCAAGATGGCGAGCAGCAAGGCGGGAAATGCGAAAATCAAGTCGTTGCCGCGCATCACCAGCTCATCGATCGCTCCGCGGCGCGCGGCCGCAAACAACCCCAAGGGCACGCCCACGAACACTCCAATGGCCACCGACAGCGCCGCCACGCCGACGGATGTTTGTGCGCCGAGCATGATCATCGACAACACGTCGCGGCCCAGTTGATCGGTACCGAACCAGTGGTGAGCATTGGGCGCCTGCAGCTTATCGACAATGAGCAGCACCCGCGGATCGAACGGCGTCCAGTACTGCGCGAGCAGCGCCATGCCGACGAAAAGCGCCGTGATGACCGCGCCGGCGATGAAGGCCGTGCTGCGCGAATCCATGTTCATGCGCTTCATGCGCTGCGCACCGGCCGCAACTGCGGATTGACCAGCACGTAGGCAAGATCCACCAAGAAAGTCACGCTCACCACCGCAAAGACCAGAATCAGCACCACGCTTTGCACGACGATCAGATCCCGCTGCACGATGGCTTGAAACACCAGCCTTCCCAGGCCCGGCAGGAAGAAGACGTTCTCGATGATCACGCCGCCCGCCAAGAGAAAGGAGAACTGCATCCCCAAGATGGTCAGTACCGGGACTAGCGCATTGGGCAGCGCATGGCGCCACAACAGCGCTCGGCCGCCTGCGCCCTTGGCTCGCGCGGTGCGAATATAGTCCTGGTGCAAGGTGTCGATGAGTGCGCCGCGCAGCACCCGCGCTAGGATCGCGGCCTGCGGCATCGCCAAGGCAATCGCGGGCAGCGTCAGCGCTTTCATGGCCGCCCAGAATCCGGCCTCCCAACCGGGGAAGCCCCCCGCGGATACCCAGTGAAGCTCGACGGCAAAAAACAGCACCAATAGCATTCCGAGCCAGAAATTCGGCACGGCCAGTCCGAGCTGGGTCATGCCGCTCACGATCGTATCGCCGGCGCGCCCGCGCCTTGCCGCGGCGAATAAGCCGACGCAAAACGCGAGCGCGGTGGACAGCAGCAGTGCATATATCGCCAGCGGCACGGACACCTGCAGCCGTTCGGCCACGAGAGCGCTCACCGGAATGCGATAGGTGTAGCTGATCCCAAAATCGGCATGCAGCAGTCCACCGATCCACGACAGGTAGCGATGCCAGGGCGTGGCGTCCAAACCGAGCTGGTGGCGCAGCGCAGCCACCGTGTCCGGCTCTGCCTGCAGACCCATCATGTAGCGCACAGGATCGCCCGGCACCACTTGGACGATGACAAAGACGACAGCGGTCGCGGCCAGCAACGTCGCCAGCAGCACCGCGACGCGCTGAACCAGATACGCGCTGCCGAACCGGCGCGCGCCCAGGCCCAATAAAATCATCAATCCCGCAACGAAGACGATGCCGGCATATCGAAATGCGGGCTGTTGGCCGGCTTGCGCCGCCGCGAACTCGCCGTCACGGCGCGCAAGCGCGGGACCGTCGTAGCCAGCGTGAGTCACATCGACGACGCCCAATACATTGTCGAACCTGATTCCGTGCAGGTGCGCATTCCAGATATCCAGCCGCGGATACTGGAACAAAAACCCGTTGACGGCATCCACGCTGAGCTTGCGCTGAATCTGCTGCAGCAATTCCGTGCGCTTCGCAGGCTCCACGCTGTCGTCCAACGCGCTGATCAGCGCTTTGAATTCAGGATTCGAATATCCAAAATAATAATCATCGCGGGCATAGATGTCGTAGTCCAATGGCTCGGCGTGCCCCACGATGCTCATGTCGAAGTCATGGCGGGTGTAGACCTGATCCAGCCACTGCGCCCATTCGAGATTTTCGATGCTGACGCGGATCCCGATCTGCGCCAATTGCGAGGCCACGATCTCGCCGCTGCGCCGCGCATAGCTGGGCGGCGGCAGCTTCAACGTCATCGAAAAACCATGGGGGTATCCGGCCTCGGCCAGCAACGCCCCGGCCTTGGCCACATCATGCGGATACACGCCGGTCAAATCCACGTAAGCAGGATTGCGCGGCGGGAAATGACTGCCGATCGGCGTGCCGTGGCCGTACATGGCACCATCGATGATGGCATGGCGGTCCAAGGCGAAGGAGATGGCTCGGCGCACGAGCACATTGCTCAACGGCGCAACGCGCTCATTCAGCCCCAGCACGGTCTCCATCTCGGTGGTTCCGGTGAATACGGCAAAACGCGGATCGGCGGCAAACTGGGCAAAGCTCTCCGGCGCCGGATAGTTGGAAAACGCATCGACATCGCCGGCCATCAAGGCGGCAAACGCCGCGGTCGGGTCCGTGATGAACTTGAAGGTGACCTGATCCAACTTGGGCGCCGCACCCCGAAAGTCCGGATTGCGCTCCAGCGTGATGGAATCGCCGCGCCGCCAGCGCAAGAATCGAAACGGACCGGTGCCGACGGGCTGCGCCGCATTGTTTGCCGCCGATTGCGGCGACACCATCACGGAAGAACCGAAGGCCAGGGCCTGCAGCAGCCCTCCGGAGCGCCGGGTGAGCAGCAGCTTCAAGGTCTCAGGATCGGCGGCTTCGATCGCACGGATCGCGCGCAGGCGCGCCCTTTGGGGATTCACCGAGCCGGGGGCGATGATGCGGTTCAGCGAAAACCGGGCGGCCGCCGCGTCAAAGACGCTGCCGTCGTGAAAGCGCACGCCGCTCTTCAAATGAAAAACATAGGTCAGGCCGTCGTCGGAAACATCCCAGGACAGCGCAAGACTCGGCCGCACCGAACCATCGGCTGCGAATTGCACCAATCCTTCATAGACATTGCCGTACAGCACCTCGGAGATGGCTGCGGCGGGATTCGCGGTCGGATCCAGTATCGGCGGTTCGAGCTGCGTCCCGATGATCACTCGCTGTGCAGCGCGGGCACAGGGCGCGAGCGACAGAACGCCGGCCAGCAACACCATCGCCGAGAGCGCAAGACGACCCGGCGCTGCGCCCATGACCCTCGGGTTCACGCCGTGCCGAACAGCAGCGAGCGGGCGGCCATCGCCATCACTTTTGCCGAATTCACCATGTCCTCGATCAGCACATATTCATCCGGCTGGTGCGCCAGATCGAGAATGCCGGGGCCATAGGCAATGCAGTCCCGCAATTTCCCGATGCGGTCGATATGCTTCTGATCATAGGTACCCGGCGAGCAAATGAATTCGGGCTCGCGGCCGATGACGCGGCGTATCGCGGCCGCAGTGCTGCGCGCCACCGGACCGTTGCGATCCGCCATCGTAGGCTGCACTTCGAAGATGTCCCGAAGGTCATAGCTGAAGCCATCCCGATCCTTCACCAGCTGCTCCAGCAGCTCGCGCACCTCGCCTTTGACGCCGTCCATATTCTCTTCGATGAGCAGGCGGCGGTCGATCACCAGGCGGCAGGAGTCGGGCACGCAGGGCGCCGGGTAGCCGGCCGATTCAGCCTGCCCCCCGTGGATGGAATTGATGTTCAAGGTCGAATGCCGTGCGCCTGAGGGAACCACGGGCATGTCGGTGCGACGCGCCGCGAGCTTGGGATAAAGATCGCGTTCCAGGCGATCAATGACGGCATGCATATGGCGTACCGCGCAATCGCCCAAGAACGGCATCGACCCATGCGCCATGCGCCCGTGCGTTTCGATTTCGGCCCACCACACGCCGCGATGTCCTATGCACACGCGATCCACATTGAGCGGTTCGGGAATGATGACGTGATCGACGCGAGGCGCGGAGAACCAACCGCGCTCTGCCAGGTAGTGCACGCCGCCGTAACCGCCGGACTCCTCATCGACGGTGCCGGAGATCTCCAGCGTTCCCGGCAGGCTCGCGCCTGAATCGATCAACGCTTCGACCGCGATGATGGATGCCGCGAGACCGCCCTTCATGTCGCAGGCGCCGCGCCCATAGAGTTTGCCGTCTTTGACGATCGCCGCGAACGGATCGAGGGTCCAGCCGGCGCCGGTTTGCACCACATCGATATGGCTGTTGAAGTGCACGCAGGGTCCGGGCGCAGCGCCTTCGCGGCGTGCAAGCACATTGATGCGTGGATGGCGCTCGCAGTCGCCGGGCGTGCCGGCGGCATGCACATACTCGACGGTGAAGCCGCGCGCGCTCAAGCGCCGGCCGATGAATTCGGCGCACGGCCGATAGGCTTCGCCGGGCGGATTGACCGTGGGGAAGCGGATCAACGCCTGCGCCAGGTCGATCAGATCGTCGCGCCGGCCATCGATCATGGTGAACAGATTTTCCCAGGGATCTTGGGTCATCCTATTTCCCCGCGAGAAACGCTGGCCTTCAGGCCGGCGAGAGATAGCGACGCGCGCGGCCGTGCGTGCCTCCCACGACCTGCATTTCTCGATGTTTGCCAAGGTGTTATGGGCCGGTTTTTCGGTATACTGTATGGATGTCCAGCTCTCGAATTACCGTTGTTCGGGTCCTGTGCCTGCGGGTGAAGGATAAGCACGCTGCGTGGCTTTGCAGCTTGGCGCGCGAGGTCAACACGGTATTCAATTACTGTAACGAACTGTCGATGAAAGTGTTCGAGCGCGAGCGACGATTCTTGTCGGGATTTGATTTCTGGCCATTCCTCAAAGGGGTCACGCGCGGTGACTGCGCCTTGCATCTTCCTGTCCAAGCGGTGCAGGAGGTCGCGGAAGAATACGCGCGGCGTCGCCGACAACATCAAAAAATCCGACTGGCGTGGCGCAAGAGTGGCGGTGCCCGCCGGTCCCTCGGCTGGATTCCCTTTAAGGTCAGAACGATTCGTTATCGCGGCGGCCAAATCTACTTCGCGGGACGTTGGTTGTCGCTGTGGGACAGCTATGGTTTGGGAAGCTTTGAATTGCGTGCGGGTAATTTCAGTGAAGACAGCCGTGGACGCTGGTATCTGAATGTCTGTGTGCCCCGCGCGCAGCGAGTCGGGGATGCGAGAAATAAACCCTCCGTCGCTTCGATTCTCGATCGCTCGGTCCCGAGTCTGGGCATCGATCTGGGGTTGAGGACTTTTGCAGCGTTCACTGATGAGGCGATTCCGCCGATCGAGGCCGAGCGCTTTTACCGCGACTCGGAACCCGCGTTGGCTATCGCACAGCGCGCGCGACATCGAAACCGAGCCCGAGCGATTCACGCCAAGATCGCGAATCGGCGAAAAGATTTCTTGCACAAATTGAGCACCCGTTTGGTGAAGGCCAACGGTGCTATCGTCGTCGGCAACGTAAATGCCTCCGCTCTCGCTAAGACCCGACTGGCCAAGTCGGTGCTCGATTCGGGCTGGAGCGCATTTCGAACCATGCTGCAGTATAAATGCGCTGACGCAGGCGTGTGGTTCGACGAAGTCGATGAAGCGTTTTCGACCCAGACCTGCAGCGTGTGTAAAAGCCGCGCCGGCCCTAAAGGCCGGAAAGATCTTGGAATAAGGGGATGGCAGTGCACTGTGTGCGAAGCGGTCCATGATCGTAACGTCAACGCAGCTCACATTATCCTCGCGGCGGGACATCGCCGTCTTGCAGAAGGAATCCTCGGCCCTTGAGGGAGAGGAGGATGTCAAGCGTCCCTCGGCGAAGTTCGAGCGCGGGTGAATGCGGCTCTACCGCGCGCCTGCTGTGCCAGAGCCGGCAAGCCGAGTTCGGCGTACAGCGCGGCAAGCATGGTGTTCACCGGCACTCCATTGGGGTCGGCGCCGCGCCGCAGTTCCAGCATGTGCTGCGCGACGCTCGAGCGCCCGCTGCGGCGCGCGGCATCGAGCAAAATCTGCTCGAACAAGTCCCGCTGTGCGTGGCTGCCGCCGGTTTCCGCCATACGCGGCACGGCCGCGCTGAGGCGCTGCCAGGCCAAGGCATGGTCGCCCCGCGCGTGGGCGTACAGTCCTTCGCAGCCGGGCAGCGCCACCTCCTGCCACACCTCGCGGCTGAACTCAGGGGCGCGCCGGGCGTACGCCGCAACCGAGTCCAACAGGGTCCTGGCCTCGGGGCGGTCCGCCCGCGCCAGGCCGTAGAGATATTGCAGCGTCAGAAATGGCTGAACCGTATCCTCGGCGCGAACCGCCAGATGATCGGCCACATCCTGCCAGCGCGATCCCACATCGATGCCGGCAAGCTCGAATCTTGCCAGCAGCGAGATGGCGCCTATCTGATCCTGTGAATAATCCTTCGCAATGCCCCAGCAATGCCGATCATAAAGCTCGAGCGCGGCCGCATCGCGGCCCTGGCTCAAATAGAAGAGCGCCAAATGCCACCAAATGTGCGACAGCATGAAGGAGTTCAATCCGGACCAGGTATCGGCCGCGTCCTCGAGAAACAGCGCGCCCTCTTCCATGCGCCCGCGAGTCAATAGTACGTGCGCCAGCGCATGCTGCGCCCAGGGTTCCTTGCGCCGCATCGCCAGTGCGGTGCGCGCTTCGAACTCGGCCTCGTCGAGCAAGTGGCATTGTTCATAGCCGAACGCCGTCATTCCGTGCACGTACGGGACGTCCATGTTCGGCGCGCCGACTTTCAGCGCGACCCGCAGCATATTCGGCGCATTGCCGCGATTGAACTCGAAGTACTGATGAGTCTTGACGATAGCGAGATCGCGCGGAAATTCGTCCGAGATCTGATCGCAAAGGCGAATCGTGCGCCCAAGATCATCGTCGACCCAGGCGCGCAGCATGGCGACATTGAGCTGCTCGCGGCGGTCCGCACCCGGCGCCGCGAGTTCAGCCGCGGTCAGGTATTTCATTGCGCGTGAAGCGGCCTGCGGAGCCTCCAGCAGCATCCACAGAATTCCCGCATAGACGTTCGCCATGCAGGAATCAGGATCCGCGTCCGCCGCAAACACAATGTGCTCGGCGCGCGTTTCATAAGCCAGGTAGCCCTCGATGAAGTCATCGATGCAGCGCAATGTCGTGTCGCGCTCCCCACTGACCGCATTGCCCAGGTAGTCTCGCTGCATGCCTGAATGATACGCGCTAGCGGGCCTTCAGGAACTCCGCCACATCCGCCGCCGAGCGCTGCGGAATCTCGATTTGCGGCAAATGCCCGACCTTGGGATAGATGATCAATTTTGCTCCCGGTATCGCCGCCGCAAATTTCGCCGCCGCCGCCGGTTCGATCAGCGGATCACTCTCGCCCCACAATATCAAGGTCGGCACCTTGATGGCCGACACCAGTTCCGCGGTCGGCCTCACCGGGGCGCCCATATCGATGCCCATCAAGATCGCACGGTGCCCAGGCGCGCGCTGAAAATCCGCCCAGCGATCGACAATGAACGGCGTGATCAACGACTTGTCGTAAACATCGGTCTTCAGGCCTTCCTCGATCAGCGGCCGGTTATCAATATTGCGCAGCAAAGCGCGGCCGATGGGATATTTGAGGATCTTGAACGCCAGTGGCACCTCGCCCGGCGGCTTGTCATTGGCAAATCCGGCGGCATCAACCAGGATCAGCGCGTCGATTCGCTGCGGATGCCGCACGGCCAGCTGCCAGGCCGCACCGCCGCCCATGGAATTGCCCGCCACCGCAAACTTCGGCAGTGCCAGTTGCGCCGCGAAGGCATCGACAAAGTCCGCCAAACCCTCGGCGTTCAAGCGGCTGCCCCGCGGCGCACGCGTCAACCCATGCCCGGGAAAGTCCGGGCTGAGGATGTGGAACCGGGTTTTCAATTCCCGCACCCATCCTTCCCAGCTCGTGAAGGAATCGCCGAATCCATGCAGCAGAACCAGCAGGGGCAGATTCGGATCGCCGGCGTCGCGATAGTGCACATGGTAGCCGCCGGGCAGGTCCACGAAGTGCGAATCCGCGTCGGCGTACTTGGCCTCCAAGATCTCGAACGGGATATCGGGGCCGCGAAGTTTCAGCCACGCGCCGAGGATGAGCACGATCAGAATCGCCAATGTGACGCCGAGGATTTTCCACATCGCCGTTCCTAGTATTTGTAGGTCAGTCGAATGCCGACCGTGGTGGGCTCGCCGGCGGCGGCGACCTCACTGGTCGGCAGGAAGAAATTCCGCGTGATGTCATAGGACTTGTCGAAAATATTTCTGCCCCACAGCGTGACGGTCCATGGCGCGCCGGAGGCCGGCGAGAAGGATAAGTTGGCATTCGCCAGCCAGTATTTCGGGATGGTGAAATCGTTGCTGCCCAACAGAAAGAACTGACTGTACGTGTCGTGGAAACTGTAGTTGGATTCGGCGATGAGACTATAAGCGCCCATGTTCCAGGTATAGCTCACATCTCCGCCGTAGCTCCACTTGGGAAAGCTTTCCGGCTGACCGTTGTAATCCACTGACGGCTGCGTGGGATCGATCGGCGAATTGAGAAGTTTGCTGGTGTAGTACCCCTCCGTGAAGCCCGCGTACTGCGACACGGACAGCGCCGCGACCGGCCGCCATTGCAAGTCCACTTCACCGCCGCTGATGCGCGAATTGGCATTGACGAAGCGGCCGATGAAGGACTGCGAGACATCGTCAAAAACCTTGCCGAGGATCTGCTGATCTCTATAGCGGTAATAAAACACGGACGCGTCCACGCGCAGCGTGTGCGTTATGTCCGATTTCACACCCACCTCGTAGGCGGTGAGCTTCTCCGGTTCAAACGGATCGGCCGCCGGCGCGCTCAACGTGTTGTGCGCCGTAAACCCGCCCGACTTGACGCCGCGGCTGATGCTTCCGTAGATCAAGGTGTCCGCGATGGGCGTGTAATCGAGCTCGAACTTGCCCGATGGCAGGTTCGAGGTGATCGATCCACCGAGTGCGCCTCCGGTCAATGAGGGCACGCCCGGCAGGAAGGCGGTGTTCAGGCCTTTCAATTCCCTTGTCTCATGATCCTCGCGGACGCCGAGCGTGACCTTGAACTGATCGGTGATCTTGTAGTTGCCCTGGGCGAATACGCCGACCGAATTCGCGACCTGCTCGTAGGTGGTGACCGCAATTCCGCCAAGCCTGTTGGTCAGATCGGAATAAAAGTTCTCGCGAAGGTCTTCGTTGGAATAGAAGACGCCCGTCACCCACTGGAAAGCGCCGGTGCCCGTCGATGCCAACCGCAGCTCCTGCGAGAACACGTTTAAATCGCTGTTCAAATATTCATCGGAATCGTCGAACCCCGTGGCGTCCCAATCGGCATATTCGCGCCTGATGAGCTTGTTGTAAGCCGTAATTGAGGTGAGCTTGGCGCCGCCAAAATCCATGTCGGCCGTGAGATCGGCGCCGTTGTTGCTGTTGTTCAGGCCCGGCTTGGAATCGGAGTTGATGCCGATGAGCTTGGCGAAGGTCGGATTGAGCGCCCAGCCCGTGACGTATCGGGAGGTGTCTGCCGGCAGCAGCGGCGGTGGGCCGCCCGGTTTGAAGGGAAAGGGCTTCAGCAGGTAAAGACCCTGCTCATCGGATTTATCCTGTGCCCAATGGAGCCCTAGGCGGAAATTCAAGGCCTCCGAGGGATTCCACTGCAATTGTCCGCGCACGGCGACTTTGTCCTTGTCGCCCAAGGATTGGCCGGTCACCCGATTGCGCTGCCACGCACCGCCCTGTTCCGTGGCAACCGACAGCCGCCCAGTCAAATCCGGCGCGATGGTGCCCGATACGAACCCTTCTGCGTTCACCTCGTTATGCGAGCCGTACTCCAGCGAGAATCCCGCGTGGGTTTCGCTCGTGGGCCGATTGCTGATGAAATTGATCTCGCCCCCCGTGGTATTGCGCCCGTACAACGTGCCTTGGGGACCGCGCAGCACCTCGACGCGATCGATGTCGAACAATTGGCCTTGAGTTTGGATCGGCAATGCAAACGCCACGCCGTCGAGACTCACCCCCACCGGCGAGGTGTTGTTCGAGGTGTAGTCGATGAACCCTACTCCACGCAGGCGAAATTGCGGTTGACTGCTGCCGAACGCAGGCTCCACTTGAAGGCTGGGGACGGCATTTTGCAGATCGTTGATGTAGGAAATCGACTTGTCGGCCAGACTCTGTCCCGACAACACGGACATGGCGATGCCGACGCTTTGCGCCGATTCCTCCCGCCGCTGCGCCGTGACCACGATTTCCTGCAGCCCGCCGGCGTCGTTGATCGACACCGCAGGCTGGGTGGCGGCCGAACTGCCCAAATGAGCGAAAATGGCGCTGACGCCCGCCGCCGCGGCCACTAACCGAATAAACATCCCATTCTCCTGATATCCCAGAGCCAATACTCGTGGTGCGCGCATCATCCGTGACGCGCGCTTTCCTGTGAAGTGTTGTTTGCGTAATTGGTGATGCGGAAATGTTATTATAGTGGGCGCCGGCGAAGCCTTCGGCACCCCTCGATTCGACCCCTATGCGGGCAAAATCCGCGTCCGGCACTTTGATCGTGCAGGCGCCATGTATAAATTACACTTGCGGTCCCGCACGATTTCTTCTCGCGCAATCCATGCGTAGACTATCCACTCACCGGTTTTTCAAGGCCATGATGCTGCGGAAATTCTTCATGCTCGCTGCGTGCGCGTTGCCTATGGCGGCCGGGATCGCGCGCGCCGATACGTCGCCCATCCCCGCGGCCGATTACAAGGTGGCGAAATCATGGCGGCTGGGTGGGAATGGCGGGTGGGATTACCTGGCATTGGAAGACAGCTCAGGCCGGCTGTTCGTCACGCGCGAGGAGCGCGTCGATGTCATCGAAACCGTCAGCGGGAAACTGGCGGGGAGCATTCCGCGTACGGCGGGCGTTCACGCCGTTGCGTTTGCGCCTGCGATGAAGCGCGGCTTCACCAGTAACGGCCGGACCAACACCCTCTCCGTGTTCGAACTCGACACCCTGCGCGTGATTCAAGAAGTGCCGGTTTCCGGAACCTCGCCGGACTCGATTCTTTACGAGCCGCAACAGAATCATATTTTTACGGCCAACCGCGAAAGCGCCAATCTTTCGGTGATCGATGCCGGCACGCTGCAAGTCGTCGCGACCGTGACGCTGCCGGGACCCCCGGAATCCATGACCACCGATGAAGCGGGGCGTGTCTATGTGAACATCAACGGCGCCCCGGGACGGCTCGTGCTGATTGACGCCAAGTCTTTCGCGGTGAGGGCCAACTGGCCGCTGAAAGAATGCGCGAATCCCACCGGTCTCGCCTTTGATGCCGCCAACCATCGATTGTTCTCAGTGTGCGCAAACCAAGTGATGGCCGTGACGGATTCGGTGTCCGGAAAGTCCATCGCCCAGGTGATCATCGGCAGAGGATCCGATGGAGCGGTGTTCGATCCCGAGCTGGGATTGGTATTCAGTTCCAACGGCATTGACGGCACCCTGACCGTAATCCATCAAGATTCGCCGAATGAATATCGGGTGATCGCGACGGTCACGACGCAGGTCAGCGCCCGTACCATGGCGCTTGATCCGGTCACGCACAAGATCTATCTGGCGGCTGCGCAATTCGGACCGCCGCCCGCGGTGACTGACGAGCAGCCGAGGCCGCATGCCACGGTCGTGCCCGATAGCTTTCTGATCTTGATTGCTCAACCGAAATAGGCGGATTTCCATGAGCGAGCGCACTGAAGTGGTTTGCGGACATTGCGATTCGGTCGTGGGTCTCCCGAGTGATCGGCTCAACGACGCGCCGCGCTGTCCAAAGTGCCGCTCTGCTTTGTTCGAAGGCAAGCCTCTGGAGCTGACCGAGGCTAATTTCGACAAGCACATCGGCCGCAGCGGCCTGCCATTGGTCGTCGATTTCTGGGCCCCGTGGTGCGGACCCTGTATCGCCATGGCACCTTTCTACGAAGCAACCGCGCGTCAGTTGGAGCCCAAGCTGCGCTTTGCCAAGTTGAATACTCAGGATGAGCCGGCGCCGGCCGGTCGCTTCAATATCCGTGCAATCCCCACCATGATCGTGTTTCGTGCGGGCAAGGAAATCGCCCGCCACTCGGGCGCCATGGATTCCGCCGCCATGGCGCGCTGGCTAAAAACAGTGATCTGAGTTTCAGACCGGCGCTCAAGTCTTGTGAAATACCAGGACGAAGCGATCGGTCTTGCCGAGCGCCGGGCCTTTGTAGCTGATCAATTCCCGTCCATCGTCCGGTCTTCTCAGCAAGTCGCTTTTCGCCACGACCTTGAATCCGTGCGACTCGAAATCCTTGACCGCAAAGCTCTCTTCAATGCGATGCAATTCGCCCGCATCGGCCTTGCCATGCCCTGCCTTGGCCGAATGATCAATCAGCAATAAGACACCGCCCGGCTTGAGGGAGCGCGACAATTGATCGAGCACGCCGTTGACATCGATCTTCGGCCAGGGACTCTTGGGATTGGCATCGACCCAATACAGGTCGTGATACACCTTGACCAGCAGAATCGCGTCCAAGCCGGCCGCCGGCAATTTCATGTCGTTAAGATCGACGGTTTCATGCGTCACATTGGCAAATCGGTCGCCGGCCAAACGATTCTTCAGTGCCGGCTGGCTCCAATTGTCGAACGCGAGATTGTTGATCAGGTACACGTGGCCTTTGGGGCCCACGATGTAGCTCAGCAATTCGCTGTAATACCCGTCTCCGGCGAGCACGTCAGCGACCTCCATGCCGGGCTTGATGCCCGCGAGGCGCAGTATCTCGGCCGGATGATCCAGCGCATCACGCGCCGAGTCGCCGGCGGGGCGGCCCGCGTGTTTGAGCGCAGCGTCGTATTCATCGGCCGCGTTCGCCGGCATATTGGCCAGCAGAGCAACTGCGCACAGCAATGAGACGGCAATTGTAAATTTGTGTTGAGTCATTTTTTCTCACTCCTGATGAATAGGAGAGCAATGAGCGTAATGAGGCCGGCTGCCGACAAATAGTACCCCACAAACGCCAGACCGTAATGCGATGACAGCCAGTTCGCAATCGGTGCCGCGAACGACGCGCCCAAGATGCCGGCGAAATTGAAAGTGAGCGAGGTGCCGGTGTAGCGCACAGGCGTCGGAAATAGTGTCGCCAGCGCGCTACCCAGCGGGCCATAGGAAAGGCCGCTCAAGCCAAACCCGCACGCCAAAAACACGAACACGGCGGCCGTCTCATGCGCGCCGAACAGGGGCTGAAAGCCAAATCCGAATGCGATGATCAACAGAGTCGCGACGATCAGCATCACGCGTCCGCCGATGCGATCGGCCAGGGATCCTGCCACGGGGATCATCAGGCCGAAAAATGCCGCGGCCAGCATTTGCATGATCAGAAATTGTTGACGAGGAAAGCCGAGCGAGTTCGTGGCCCAGCCCAGTGCAAAGATATTTGCCAGATAGAACACGACGAACGTGGTCGTGGACCCGAGTGTGCCCAAGCATAGCTGCACGGGATATTTCGCAAACACGACGGCGAAGGGCACGCGCACGCGTTCGCCCTGGGCAACACTGAGCTTGAACGCCGGGGTTTCGACCAGCTGTAGGCGGATGTACAGACCCACCGCCACCAGCACGGTACTGGCCAAAAACGGTACGCGCCATCCCCAGCTGAACAATTGCGCCTCGGAGAGGCTATTGCTGATCATCAGGAATGCGCCGATGGAAAAAATCAGCCCAAGAGGCGCGCCCAACTGCGGGAACATCCCGTACCAGCCATGCCTGCCGGGCGGCGCATTCTCGGTCGCGAGCAACACGGCACCGCCCCATTCACCGCCCAAACCGATCCCCTGCCCCACCCGGCAGAGCGCCAGAAGCACCGCCGCATACACCCCGATGGACGCATAGGTTGGCAGCAATCCGATGCAAATGGTCGAAATTCCCATGGTCATCAACGCCGTGACCAGAGTCGTCTTGCGTCCGACTCGATCGCCGAAGTGGCCGAAGATGGCGGATCCGATGGGCCTGGCGACAAATGCCAGCGCGAAAGTGGCCAGCGATTGCAGCGTGGCGACGGCGGGATCGCCTTTCGGAAAGAACAGCCGCGGGAATACCAGCACCGCGGCCGTGGCATAGATATAGAAATCATAGAATTCGATGGTCGTGCCGACCATGCTGGCCAGCAGGATGCGTCGCGTGTGCCGCGCGTCGGGCAGTGGGATCGAGTCGAGCAAAGGGTAACCCCGGCAATTCGTTAAAAATTTTGCCGATAGTACACCAGCGCTCCCGCGAAGCTTATTGCTCGAAGTTTAGTGCCCTCGCGAACGCCCCCGGTGTCGAGGGCACCGAGCGTCCGGCCGGTGCGGGGGAGCGCTAGTTGAGGAGTATCGAGTAGGAGCGCTGATCCGCGGCATAGCATCCGCATGCCGCAGCTTCGAGACCGCGGCGACTCAAGACGATCAGCTCGCCGCGCCGATATTCGATCAGCCCGTCGCGCTGTAACAGGCCCGCGGCGGCCGTGATGCCCACCCGGCGCACGCCGAGCATGTACGCGAGGAACTCATGAGTCACATAGAAGTTATCGGCATGCGCTCGATCCTGCATCATCAGCAACCATCGGGCGAGTCTCGGACCGATCAGGTGAAACCGCAGGCATGCGGCCGCAGCGCTCATCTGCATCATGAGCACGTAGAGATAACGATTGAGACACAGCTGGAGTGCGGGGCTGGCCGCCAATTCGCGGCGAAATGCCCGGCTCGGAACGCGCCACGCCTTCCCGGAACCCTGCACCACGGCGTGCAAAGGCGCCTTCAACACCCCCAAAACCAGCTCCGCGCCGACCATCCCTTCGCGGCCAACCATGCCGACCTCCAGGACCGGCTTGCCGTCGATCGGAGTAACCAGGGAAATGGTGGCGTCGACGGGAAAGTACGCATAGCGGGTAGTGTCCCCGGTGACGCCTAGCCTGTCGGACAATGTCAGCTCGACGGGCTCGCAAATAGCCAGCAAGCTCCGCCGCCCTGCGCGCGGCAGCAATTCGATCAGGTGATTCTGGATGCCAGCCATAGCGGCAGTATCCGCTGAATCCGTCGCTGCAACCGTCCGGCAGCGTACATAGCAAAAATAAAGGGGCGTAGCGTCCTAGGTCGCGAACGTATGCGGCAACAGGCGGTCGTATTCCTTCTTCACCACCGCATAGCATTCACAGGTGCGCTTCTCCAGACCCGACCGGTCCAGTACGGTGATCCGGCCGCGCACGTAGTGGATAAGACCATCTTGCTGCAGCTTCAACGCCCCTTCGGTGACTCCTTCGCGGCGCACGCCCAGCATGTTTGCAATCAGCTCCTGCGTCATCACCAACTCATTGTTCCGCAGCCGATCCAGGCTCAGCAACAGCCAGCGGCACAGCTGCTGGTCAAGGGAGTGATGCCGGTTGCACACCGCTGTTTGCGCCATCTGCGTAATGAGGGCTTGGGTATAGCGCAGAAACAGATGCAGCACCGGACCGGCGCGGTTGAATTCATCTTTCATCATTTGAGCGCGCACCCGGAATCCTTCTCCGGCGCTTTGCACCACTGCGCGGCTCGGCGTGGACTCGCCACCCATGAACAACGAAATCCCAACGATGCCTTCGTTGCCCACCACTGCGATCTCCGCCGAGGCGCCGTTCTCCATGACGTACAGCAGCGACACGATGGAGTCGGTCGGGAAGTAGACATGACTCAAGGTCGCGCCGGGCTCGTACAGCACTTGACCCAGCGGCATGGTGATGTGCTCCACGTGCGATTGCCAGCGCAGCCATTCGCTGTCCGGCAAGGCAGCCAGAAGCTGGTTCGTTCGCGGGTCGGCGGGTGTGGCGTTCACAAAACTCCGGGGAGAATTTAACTTCGCCGTAGACCATCCGGGTAATTACGCCTCTGTCGTGGTCATTATACTCCCCGCTCACCGCCCCGTATGTCCTCTATCGCACATAAGGACTCCCCACCCTCGGCCGGTCAACGCTTACGGCTTGCGTACGCCCACCACGAGGAGAATAACGCCGGCGACGACCCCCGCGCCGCCGATCCACGGCGGAATCGCGTGCTCTTGCGAAACCTTGGCCTCCACATCCCCTATTTTGAGCACGCTCTTGTCGCTCGAATAAGACGGCGCTTTGATGAGCACGAACAGTCCCCCCAAAATCAATATCGCGCCCAGAATTTGCAGTGCACGCATGTAAAACCTCGCCGTATATGAGCCCGGGCGGAAGTGTAGCCCTTGGCTCCGGGGATGGGCACCCAAGCAAATCACCTCACTCGTGCCCGGCTACATGAGCGCCGGCGGCGGATCCGCGCCGGTCGCGCCGCAAACCGCACCCTTCAAGGTTCGCAAGCCTTCGGCCTCCATGGAGCATTAACGCCGGGACGCATCGGACTTCGCATTGCAAAGTACGTGCCTTATAGTTGGCAGCTCTTTGAGGAGTCGTGTGCGAGATGCTCGAGCGGACCTGTGGTCAGTGCTTTTTGCTTTTACTCATGCTGATCCCGGGGTTTGCGAACGCCGGATTCGACCACGAATTACCGCTTGATCAAAATGGCATCTGGGCCCGGCAGTATCAGACCGCACTGCAGAACGCGGTGATTGGCCTCGAGGTCGCGGGAAGCCTGTGGTTCGGAAACGATAACGAGTTGGGGCACACTTTTTGGCAAACGATCGATTCATCGGCAGTCTCAGGGATCGGCGCGACGGCGCTCAAATATGCCTTCAGCAGGGCCCGCCCTTACCAGGGCAACGATCCCAATCAGTGGTTCAAGGGGCGCGGCCATCAGAGTTTCCCCAGCGGCGAAGTCACCCTGCAGGCGAGCTTCGCGGCCCCATTCATCGCAAATTACGGACGGCAGGACCCGTGGGTATGGGCGCTCGAAATACTACCGCTGTACGACGCCTTCGCCCGGTTGAAAAGCCAGGCGCATTGGCAAACAGACGTCATAGCCGGTTGGGCGTTGGGGACGGCGGTAGGGTATTGGAGCACGACCCGCGTGACGCCGCTGTCGGTGCAACTGCTGCCGGGAGGTCTGTCGGTGGGTTTCTCCAAACGGTTTTAGCACCATGAGCGCTCAAGCCGCGATAAAGAGTGTCGCCGACACGGCCCTGTGGATGGCGGCTGTCCGAGCGGCCGAGGGGGGAAGAGCGGACGCCGCGTTCCATGATCCTTTAGGCGCAATCCTTGCGGGCGATCGTGGTCGCAAGATTGCCCGCTCATTTTCGCGCATGGCGATGATCGCCTGGGGTGTGGTGCTCAGAACCACCGCCATTGACCGGCTGATTCATGCAGCGCTCAAGAGCGGTGTCGATACCGTACTGAACCTTGGCGCGGGTCTTGACACCCGCCCGTACCGGATGGACCTGCCGTCGCACGTGCGTTGGATCGAAATCGATCTGCCGGCCGTGGTCGAAACGAAAAACGCCAAACTGGCCGGGTACACGCCCGTTTGCAGCGTAGAGCGCATCGGCATGGATCTCTCGGACGGTCCGGCCCGAAACGAACTCTTCGCCAAATATGCGGCAACATCCAACCGCATGTTGGTGATCACCGAAGGCTTTATCTCGTACTTTTCAAATGACGAGGTCGCAATCCTCGCCAAAGAGTTGCTCGCCCTGCCATCGGCTGCCTTCTGGATTCAGGATTTCGATAACGCGGGCGCGCGAAAGTTGCCGAAAGGTTGGGCGAAGAAACTCGAGGCAGCACCGTTTCGATTTCGGGTGAGCAACTGGTTCGAATTCTTCAAGCAATCGGGTTGGCAGCCTCATGAGATTATTTCATGCGCCGAGGAGTCCAAGAGAATCAACAGACCCTATCCCCTGGATTTACCGTTCGGTCTTCTCATGCGTGCGCTGCCGAAGGAAATGAGTGAAAAAATACAAGGCTTGAGCGGCGCGGTAATGATGAAACCTAGCGCGGAATCGCGTCCAGGCGTGTGAGCGATCTGTGGGAAGGTGGTGTGGATATACTGTTCGGTCCCTACCCGGTCACGAATCCAGTATTCTCACGCCATGAGCCGAAACGCCTTTAGCGTAGCCGTCAATATCGATGCGCCACCCGAGAAGGTGTTCGCCGTGCTATGCGATGTCGAGCGCTGGCCTGAATGGACACCAACCATGACCCGGGTTCAGCGGCTGGATCAAGGGCCGTTTGCCGTCGGCAGCAGTGCTCGGATTCGCCAACCCAAATTGCGTCCCACGGTATGGAAGGTCACAGAACTCGCGGCTCAGAACTTTACCTGGGTCACGAGCGCTCCGGGGCTGCGCATGAAAGCGGGACATGCCGTGGAACGCTTGGGGTTGGGCAGCCGCGTCGAGCTTTCATTCCAGATATCGGGCCTCATGGGCCCGGTGGTTTCCAGGCTTTACGGCGGCCTGATCGAACAGTACGTCACCACGGAATCGCTGAAACTCAAGCAACGCAGCGAATCTGCCGCAACTTAGGTGGACGCCTCGATATAGAGCGCGCAGACGCTCGCGCGCAATCCCTGCGGCGCCGCGCCGTGCGGCGCGACGACGCTCCCGCCCATCAAATGAAATTGCTTAACGCTGAGGCAGTCGATCTCGGCAGTAGATGAACAGACTGTTGCCCACGATGCTCACGGCGAACAAGGCCAGTGATGCCGGAATGACTTCGAATACCTTGTGCATCCCGAGCCACGTCGCCGGCGACTCCCACCATTGCAGAAAGTTTGCGAGCGCGCCGCCGCCGCCATCCTTGACGCAGCAATGCACCAGCCCGATTCGAATGCCATCACCCACGCCGATATGCGTCCATGCTCCTTCGCGAAACCAACGGTAGGTCTGGACGCTGATGAGATAGAGAAAAGCCAGAAGACAGCCGTAGCCGATGATGGCGCCGATGCCGGCCATCACTCGCAGCACCGCATTTCGAATCCTCATGACTGGCCGCCCGCTGACGGACAGCCTTTGACTTCGAGGCGAACGATGCGGCCGGATTCACCCTGCAGGTCAGAGGGGTTCAGCAGACCGTCGGTGGGCTTCAAATCGATGTCAATCCAATAAACATTGCCGTTGCGCTTGCGATCCGCGATCCCCGGATTGAACCCCAAGGCCTGTGCCTGGGCGACCCGGGCCTGCGCGCGTTTCGCTTCGCTGTACAACCCCAAAGAAATCACCGTCCCCTCATTGGGACCCGGCATTTCCAGCGCATCGTCGATTCCACCGGCCTTGAGCTTGGCAAGCGTTTGATCAGCTACGGGACGCGCCGGCGGAAGCGGCAGATACACCCAAACGCCCGCCCATACTTCGCCGTCCGCCACCCGCTGGCGCGGATCATAACCGCCGCCGCGCAAAGTCGAAGCCGCGTGCGCTGCTTCCGACACGTCTCGAAACGGTCCCACACTGATACAGCGCTTCACATTGGTAAGAAGGCCTGAATTGCCGCCGGTCCGACCGGCATCCTCGGTTGCGGTTGCCGCCGCAGCACTCCCTGCGCTGCCCGTGACCGGAGCGCCGGCACCGCTGCCGCTTGCGTCGCTGCGGGAAGCGGCCGGGCTTTCCGATGCGAGCTTCAGTGTACCGGGCGTCGCTGCCGCCACGACGCTTTCGGGCGTCTTGGCGATGCCGCGCTCCCACAAGAAATAGCACACGTTGGCGAGCACCAGGCACACGGCAAGGGCCTTCAATAGCGCCACGCGTCACCCCTGCTCAAGCGCAAACTGGCCTCGCCGGAGACAAATCGTTGCATGCGTTCTTTCGTTTCGAGCAACAGCGCTCCATCTGAATCCACGCCGCGGGCAATCCCGACGATCGCCGCCCCCCCAACCACCACCTGCACCGCACGGTCCTTCAAACCGTCGAGTGCGGTCCATGCATCCCGAAACGCAGAGAATCCCAAGCGCTCGTACTGCACCAGCATACTCAAAAGTTCGTCCAAGATGGCCCCGGCCACCAAATTACGCGATGGGGCCATTTTGCAGGCATCCGTCACGGCCGCCACCGCCACGCCGCTTGCCTCAATTTCCCGGCGCGCTTCCTCAGGCAGCGACACATTGATACCCACCCCAATCACCACGTGGGCAGGGCCGCCCGCCTCGGCTCGCAACTCGATCAACACGCCTCCCAGCTTGCGGTCGCGGAACCAAATGTCGTTCGGCCACTTCAGCGAAATCCCCATGGCGCCGGCTCGCGCCAAGGCTCGCGACACCGCGACGCCGACCCCTAAGCTCAAGGCCGGCAGGGTGCGCACCACATCGCTGCAAGTCCAGCCGAGCGACATCGCGATGCCGCTGCCGAAGGGCGAGATCCAGCGGCGCCCCAGCCTGCCGCGGCCTGCATGCTGCAACTCGCTCACACACACCTCGGCGGTGCCCGGCGGCGGCGGCGCTGTGCCAAGCAGGCGGGTGTTGGTCGAGTCGACTTCGAATAGCAGCTCCAGCGCGTGCAGGTGCGAATTGCACTCCCCAGTCAGTTCGGCTCGGATGCGATGCGCATCCAGCAATTCCACCGCATGCGCCAGCCGGTAGCCGCGGCGCGGCAATGCCTGAACGTCGACGCCCATGGCGCGCAGGCGCTCCACGCCCTTCCAAACGGCAGCACGCGTCTGGCGCAGCTCCCTTGCCAGCGATTCGCCGGAATGCACCTCGCCGTCCGCCAGCAGCACCAGCAGCGGCGGGTGTTCTATACCGGTCGGGACCGAAACAGCCATAGCCGCCGAACACGATTCTCTTTGCCGGCACGCATGCGCGCAATGTTGCTGCGATGGGTGAAGATCACGAACGCGGCGACCGCCGCGCAAAAGACACAGAGCGGCACGTCATTAGGCTGCAGCACCATGACCGCAACCGCGAGCGCGACCGTCGACAGCATGGTCGCGAGACCCACATAGCCCGACAGCAGCAGTACCATGATCCAACTCAAGAGCAGCGGCAGCAGCAAGCGCAGTTCCACCGCCGCAACCACACCGATCACGGTCGCGGCCCCCTTGCCGCCGCGGAAATCGAACCACACCGGGTAGACATGTCCTACGATCACGGCAAGACCGCAGGCCAGCATCAGCCATTCGCGCGATACATCCGGATCGATGCCGATGCCCGGAAAGACTGCCGACGGCAGCCACCACACCACGACCACACCCTTCGCGATATCGATGAGCAACACCAGGATTCCGAACAGCTTGCCTTGGGTGCGCATGGCATTGGTCGCACCGGCATTGCCGCTTCCCATGCTGCGGATATCCACGCCGCGCAGCCGGCCCAAGATCAAGCTGCCGAGCAACGTGCCGAGCAGGTATGCAATGAGAAGTTTGACGCCGAGTTCCAGCATGGGGCGATTATGACCGCTTCGGCAAATGGATTTCCGCCAGCATGCAGCGCACCCCGCCGCCGCCGACGCGTTCAATGGTGGGGATCGACACCGGCACCAAGTCCGCATGAGACTCTAAAATGGCGCGCTGGCCGCGATTCAAGCTCTCCAAGGCCGTTGTCGATAGCGCAATGAGCTTGGCCGCCGGCGATGCCAGTTCCAGCACGTTGGCGGCGAACTGCGCCATTTGTTCCCGGGTGATGTCGACGATATCGTGTCCGGTCGCGCGCAGCTTGGAAAACACGGCTGTACGATGCGCAGCGTTCGGTATCGAGTCCCCGCAGACCACCGCAAAGCCGGTGCCGATGGCCATCAATACATTGGTGTGATAAATCGCCCGCCCGCTGCCGTCGGTGGCGTCGAAAGTCATCAAGTCATAGTCCAGAAGCTGCGCAAATTCGCCGAGGACATCAAGATCGGTACGCGGCGAAGAGCAGGCGTATGCCATCCGATGCACCCGATCCAGCACCACGCTGCCCGTGCCTTCGAGATATTTCTCTTCGGCTTCCCGATGAGTCAGATCGACGGTCCGAGATACTCGAAATCCGCCGCTGCGTACCACTTGATCCAGGACCTCGTCCCGCCGTTCCCAACGCCGGTTGGGCGCCAACATGGGGTACAGCGCCACCGTCCCGTCCCGATGGAAACTCACCCAATTGTTGGGAAATATCGCATCCGGTTTGGCCGGCTGGTCGCTGTCGGGCGCGATCAGCACCTCCACACCGGCGCGATCCAAGGCCATCGCCAACCCATCGAACTCCCGCAGTGCTGCGGCCTGCAGGTCATTGCCGGCAACCGGCGTAGGATGCTGCTGAAAAGCGTTGCTGGCGGCGGTCTGCGGATTGCAGCCGAATCGTGCCGGCCGCACCATGAGCACGGACCCGGCGCTTTGCGGTTCCTGGCCAGGATGATCTGCGAGCGACATAGGGCAGGCACTATACTAGCTAATTTTTGGGGTACGCCTTGCCGGTATCGATTGCAAAATCATTGGGGGTGCTGGTGCTGGCTGTCATCGCCTTGCAGGCGCAGAGCGCCCATGGGGCTGCGCCCGCGAAACCGGATGCAAAGCCCCCCGCAAAGCCGTCGCTGAGCTACCCGTTTACTTTTGACACCTTACTGGAAGACGCCAAACGCCGGGCCGGCGCGCCGTATGCGCCGCAACGCAACAGCTTGCCGGCCGTACTGGATAAATTGAGTCCGGAGCAGTATCGCAGCATCCATTTCAATCCCGACGCCGGCATCTGGCGCTCGGAGAAACTGCCCTTTCGCCTCGAGCTGCTGCGGGCGGCCTACAATGCCGCGGCGGTAACGGTCTCGACGGTGGAGGACGGCGTCGCCACGGATGTGGTTGCAACGCCCGCGATGTTCCAGGTAACGGGCGCCACGTCCGCCCAACTTGCCAAGGTGTCATTGCCGCTGTCGGGATTTCGGATTCGCAGCCACATCAATTCGAATAAAGTCTGGGATGAGTTTTTGGTGTTCCAGGGCGCGAGCTACTTTCGCGCCGTCGCCAAGAATCTGTTGTACGGATTGTCGGCGCGAGGTCTGGCCATCAATACCGGGGACCCTTCCGGCGAAGAATTTCCCGTGTTCACGCATTTTTGGATCGAGCGCCCGGGCGCCCGCGCGAATTCCATCGTCGTCTACGCCTTGTTGGAAAGCCAGTCCACCACCGGCGCATACAAGTTCACCGTGCAGCCGGGCGCGGAGACTCAAACCGACGTCGAGCTCACCCTGTTTCCGCGCGCCGAGATGCGCATGGTCGGCATCGCGCCGTTGACCTCGATGTTTCTGTTCGATGAAACCAACCGCGGGCGTCTGGATGACTATCGGCCCGAGGTGCACGATTCGGACGGACTGCAGATCACGACCAAAACCGAGGACCGGCTGTTTCGACCGCTCGCCAACCCGCTCAAGCTGCAGGTTTCCACCTTCACCACGCAGCCGCCGCAAGGCTTTGGGCTGGTGCAAAGATCGCGGCAGCAGAGTGATTTTCAGGATTTTGACGCGCAGTATGAAAGGCGGCCCAGCGCCTGGATCACCCCACGGGGCGATTGGGGCTCAGGCGCGGTCGAGCTGGTGGAGATTCCTTCGGGGCGAGAAACCAATGACAACGTCGTCGCTTTCTGGCGTCCGACGCAGAGCTTCACGCCGGGGCACCCGGCCCAATTCGCCTACAACATTACCTGGAGCGACGAACCGCCATTGCCCAAGGGCCTGGGCAAAGTTCTTGCCACGCGCTCCGGCGCCAGCATCGACCGCAAGCGGCGCGTGTTTCTGCTGGATATCGTCGGCGCCGGCGAAAAGCTCGATGGGCTGCGGCTTGATCTGGGCGCCTCCGCGGGCGCGATTTCGAACTCCAGCCTCGTCTCGAACGGGGAATTGCATGGCCTGCGCGCGAGCTTTGAAATCGATCCGAAGGACGCCGACTTGATCGAGCTGCGGCTGCGGGTCATGCGCGGCGACACCCCCGTGACTGAAACCTGGCTGTATCGATGGACCTCCAGCTAACGCCCGCCGCTGACTTCGAAAGCAGTGCCTCGCCGGGCGGGATGCCGCCGGAGGCGCCGTTGGGCATGCCGGCTCAGGATTTGAGCTACCTGCCATGGCGGCACGAACGGCGCCTGATTTCCGGCGCGGTGCTGTACGCGCGCTTCATCCTGATAGCGGTCACCGTCGGTGTGACCACGTATGGGGTCTATCAAATGCTGCAGGTTGTGCGCTTCGCCAGCATGACGTTCCTGCAGGGCACGATGATTGTTTTCTTCGCGGTCTCCCTGGGCTGGATTGCGTTCGCGGCGGGCTCGGTATTGGCGGGCGCCTCGAAACGCCGCGACCCGATCCCTTCAGATCAGTTACGGGCCGATGCGGCGCTAACCGCGCTGGTGATGCCGATCTACAATGAGGATCCGACGCGCACCACGGCGGGGCTGCAGGCGATGGGCGAGGCGCTGCATGGGATCGATGCGCAGCGCGCTTTCGAGATCGTCGTTCTTTCCGACTCCACCAACGCCGATGCGTGGATCAATGAGACGATCAGCGTCGCCAAATTGCGCGCAGCGCTGAGCGCCGTCATGCCGGTTTGGTATCGGCGCCGCTGGCTCAATGTCGCCCGCAAATCCGGCAACATCGAAGACTTCGTCACGCGCTGGGGCGGCCGCTACGATCATATGATCGTGCTCGATGCGGACAGCTTGATCGACGCACCGACGTTGAAGCGGTTGGTCCAAGCCATGCAGGCCGATCCAAAGCTGGGGATTTTGCAAACCGCGCCGCAACTCATCGGCGCGAAAACTTTTTTTGCCCGCTTGCAGCAATTCGCCGCATGCGTGTACGGCCCGGTGATCACCCGCGGTCTGTCGGCCTGGTCGGGCGACAGCGGCAACTACTGGGGGCACAACGCCATCATTCGCGTGTCGGCCTTCGCGCAATACTGCGGCCTGCCCAAACTCAAGGGCCGCAAGCCCTTCGGTGGTTTCGTGCTGTCCCACGATTTCGTCGAAGCCGCTCTCATGCGCCGCGGCGGCTGGAAGGTGCGCATGGCCACCGATTGCGGCGGCTCGTGGGAAGAATCTCCGCCCACGCTGATCGACATCGCGGTTCGCGACCGCCGCTGGGCTCAGGGAAATCTGCAGCACATGAAAATCATCGGCAGTGCGGGCTTGAGGTTCATCAGCCGCATGCACTTGGGTGTGGGCATCATGAGCTATTTGTCCTCGCCGCTATGGCTGTTGATGATCACCATCGGTTTTGCGCTCGCGATTCAATCGCGCCTCATACGGCCTGAATATTTCAGCCACGATTTTCAGCTGTTTCCGACCTGGCCGCGGTTCGACGTCGCACTCATGATGGCGCTGTTCTGGTTCAGCATGCTGGTGCTGTTGATTCCGAAGACCATCGGGCTCATTCGCGCATTGTTGTCGAAGCGCATTCGGCGCGGCGCCGGCGGCGTCATCGGCGTAACCGCGAGCTTCCTGCTGGAGGCCATTCTATCGGCGTTGTACGCGCCCATACTCATGGTGGTTCAGTGCCGCCATGTATTCGAGGTGTTCTTGGGAAGGGATTCCGGATGGAAGCCGCAGCGGCGGGATTCCGTCGGCACCACATGGAGCGATGCCTGGCACTTTCATCGGCGGCACATGCTGTTGAGCTGTGCCACGGCGGTGATCGTCTATTTCATCTCGCCGCCGTTGCTTGCCTGGGTGTCGCCTGCACTGCTCGGCCTGTTTCTCGCGGTGCCTCTGTCGCGGCTCAGCGGCAGCGAGAGTTTGGGTAGATTCTTGTCGCGCTTGGCGCTGCTGCGCACGCCGGAAGAAGTCGAAACTCCCGCATTGGTAGCCCGCCGCGAGGAATTGGCGCGCACCGGCGAAATCCTGCCCGGTGACGGATTGCGCTACCTGGCCAGGCATCGCGAGGCACGGCTTGCGCACATCAACGGCAACCTGCCGCGTCCCGCCGATCCGCGCGGCCAACCGGACCCGCATGCCTTTACCGCGGAGCAGAAGCTGATGGATGCGCGAACATTGGACGAGGCGCTGCAATGGTTGACTGCGACCGAACGCGTCGAGGTCGCCAGCACGGCGCGCTTCCTCAATCAGCTCGCCCTGCTTCCCGACTCTGTCCAACCCACATTCTCGATCTAGGGATGACAAACTCATGGTTCACCGCCGCGAAATATTAAAAACAGCGCTGGTGCTGGCCACCGGGCAACTGTCCTACGCGCCACCGGCCGGCGCGGCGGCGCCCGCGTCCACCGCCAGCGGTACGGGACCTGCAAAGGCTTTTGATTACGCCTGGCTCAAGGGTCAGGCGCGGTTTCTGGCCGGCAACCCTTTTCAAGCGTCCAAGGACATCTTGCCGCCCACCATGGGGGCCCTGAGCTACGATCAGTACCAGTCGTTGAGATTTCGCACCGATCGGTCGCTCTGGGGCGACGCGGGATTGCCGTTCCGCCTGCAATTCTTCCACGTGGGCCGGGGCTTTGCCCAAGCGGTGCACTTGTTCGAGGTGAACGAGGGTCAAGCCCGCGAAATCATCTACGACCCGTCGATGTTCGAGTTCGACAAGGCCGGCATCGATCCCACCGTGATGCGCGATCACGCTGGATTCGCGGGATTTCGCGTGCAGTTCGTGACCGACTGGAAGGCCGACATCGCCGCATTCCTGGGCGCCGCATACTTCCGCGCGGTGGGCGGCGATACCCGCCAATACGGCTTGTCCGCGCGCGCTCTGGCGGTGGACACCGCATTCCCCCGGCCCGAGGAATTTCCGCGCTTCACGTCTTTTTGGTTCGAGCGGCCGGCGAAGGGACAGGCATCGATCACGCTGTATGCGCTGATGGACTCGCCCAGCGTTGCCGGTGCGCTGCGTTTTCAGATCGCGCCGGGCGGCACGCAGGTGATGGACATCGACTCGGCGCTCTATCCGCGCAAGCCCATCGAGCGACTGGGCATCGCGCCCCTCACCAGCATGTTTTTCTACGCCAAGAACGATCGGCGCGGGGTGAATGACTGGCGGCCGGAAATACACGACTCCGACGGCCTGTCGATTTGGACCGGCGCCGGCGAATGGATTTGGCGGCCGCTGACCAATCCTGCGCAAAATCACCTGAATTCGTTCTTCGATGAAAATCCGCGCGGTTTCGGCTTGCTGCAGCGGGATCGCAACTGGGATCACTACCAAGACGACGGTGTGTACTACGATCGGCGGCCGAGCCTGTGGGTCGAACCCAAATCCGGCCACGGCTGGGGCAAGGGCGCGGTGCAATTGTTTGAAATTCCGACGGTCGACGAGACCTTCGACAACATCGTGGCGTTTTGGAATCCGGCCGAGAAGACCAAAGCCGGGCAAGAGCTGCTGTTCAGTTATCGACTGTACTGGGGCACGCACATGCCCTACGCATCTCCCCTGGCGCAAACGATTGCCACGCGCACGGGCATAGGCGGCACCGTCGGCCAAAAGCGCCAATACTATTCCTGGCATTTCGCGGTGGATTTTTCCGGCGGTGAACTCGGAGCGCTGGCGAAGGATGCCAACGTCGAAGCGGTGATCAGCACCTCGAAAGGCACCACCGAGCACATCACGGCGCACTATGTCGACGAGATCAAAGGCTACCGCGCGCTATTCGATATCAGACCGCCGGAGGACAGCAACGACATCATCGACTTGCGCCTGTACCTGCGCATCGACAGCCGGCCGCTGACGGAAACGTGGATTTACCAGTGGATGCCGCCGTCCGTGAAGGAACGCAAGGCCGCGTTGGGGTAGCGGGCGGTGGCGACCGAGCTCGCGCCGCTTACTTGCCGCCCGGCTTTTGGAACTTCAGCAGCCGCAACTTCTGGGTGTCGCCGGCCGGCCGGCGCAGCTCGCTCTCGCGCTGCAAGTGCGGCAGGGACTGCTTCGGGTTCAAGATCACCCAGCGCCATTCGCTGAGTTGCTGCTTGAGCAGCGGCAGCAGCGCGGGTTTCGATTCGGGTGGCTCCTCCGCAGCCATGGGAATCAGCGTCGAGCAGTACAGTTCGAAATACTCGGTGAACAGGGTTTCGTACTGCTGCATCGGATCGAGAAACGCGGGATCTTGGACCAGCTCGGTACCGAGATGACTGGCGCATATGTAACTGCAGGCCTTGCGCACGTAGACCGTATGTTCGGCGACCACGGCATGTTCATAGGCCAGCGTACGATGAAAATGCGAAAGTATCTTGGCGCGCGCACCGCCGCGCACGTTGTGCTTTTTCAGATACTCGAAAAGCGCCTTGCCGTGAATCAGGCGCAGCGACGCATGCCTGAGCGCCACCGCCTGATTGCGCAGGACGACAAAGTCGGCCACTTGGCGCATCAAACCTGAGTGCTCGAGTTCCCATGCATGCCAGGACCCCGGCGTTGCAAGGACGCGTTGCGCGACGACGTGTTCCTTGGCGTCGTTGCTGCGCAGTGCACGTTCGACGCGAGCGGTGGACTCGCGCATGAGTCGTGCGTGGCTGAACGCGCTGCGTTGCACCAGTGACTCCCCCTCGCGGCGCTCGAAAGAGCGCAATGATTATGTCGAATAGTGAGCTTAGGCGGAAATGCCCGCAACAAGTAACGTCGCCGATGCGCGACGTCGGACAACTCGCGGGAAACTTTCTTGTAAGACAACCCGCGTGTAGGACAACCCGCGTCGGGACAACTCGGTTTTAGGCGAGTACCGGCGGCGCCAAATGGATCTGATTACGCCCCGAGCGTTTTGCGATGTACACGGCCGCATCGGCTTGGGCGAGCAGAGGCTCGCCCCAGATGCCGAGGGTATCGCTGGTGGCAATGCCAATGCTGCACGTCACGCCGATCGGGCTGCCGAAGCCGCTGACGCGCACGTCGGCCACCCGCTCGAGAATGCGCTGCGCGATCGGAGTCGCCGCTGCCGCGTCGGCGCTGCTCAAGATCACCACAAACTCCTCGCCGCCGTAGCGGCCGATGACATCCGACTGGCGCAGCTCCGCGTGAATCGGCTCGATGATGGCGCACAAGCACGCGTCGCCCGCCTGATGCCCGAAGGTGTCGTTGATCTGCTTGAAGTGATCGAGATCGATGAACAGCAGCGCGATCGGCAAGCCGCGCGCCTTGGCGCGGGTGCAGGCCGCGTTGAGCCGCTCGATCAATGAGCGCCGGTTCAGTACACCGGTCAGCGGGTCGGTCTGCGCTCGGCGCTCGGCGTCCGAGAGCGCGGCGCGTTGCGCCCGCAGACGATCGGCGACACCCAGTGCGACCAATATCGAGGCCGCCACCATCGACAACGGCAGCCCGTAGTAATACAGCGCATCGTCATCCACCGCGTTTGTGGTGAGGAATCGCAGGGCTGTCGCTATCGTGAATCCCTCGAGTAAACACCACGCGATCAGGAACCACCCCGCGGCCCGATTGCCGCGTCGCCAGGCGAGAAAGCACACAATCACGGTGAAAACCGCGGCGATGACGAACATGATGTTGCCGATGGCATTCACCAGGCCCAAAAGTCCCACGAACGCGGCAACGTTGGCGGCGGTAATCACAATGAATGCAGTCGCCATCCAGCCAAATACCTGGTAGACGCGCGGTGAAAAATGCCGCAGGTCGGCGATTTCCCGGGTGAACAGACAGGCGACCGCTCCGCTCAAGCCGATCGGCACATTCCACGCGAAAGAGTCGATCGGGCCGGCATAGGACAGCACCGGCCAATCAAAGCCCTGCCCCGACAGATACGCCATGTACAGCGCCTGCAGAGTGAACATCGTTGCATACAAAATGAACAACGGGTCTTTGAGCACAAACCAAATGAGCAACGCCGCGATCGACACCGCCGTCAGCGCGCCGAAAGTCAGCGCAATCATGCGTGCCCGCTCGGTGCCCTGCGCCAGCGTGGCCTCCAGCGCGGATACCGAGAAGCTCAAAAACTGTTGCTGGCTGCTGCTGGATGTGACATGTGCGTACAAGGGCTGCGCGGCGGAAATGCCTTCCGGCAGCAGATAAACTTGATCGCGCGTGCCGAGAAATCCCGAGAGCTTGGTCGCCAAGGGCAACGCGACCACCTTGCCGTCACGATACGCGATGAGATCCGCACTCAACGCCCGCGTCGCGTTCATGATCACGACCGGAATGCCGTCTACGCTTGGAGCATCCTGGGGGCTGACGCGAAGCCAATAGTCTCGCCAGTAAGTGTGTCCCGGCGCCTTGGAGAAGGGCTGGAATTGATCGTCGAGCGAGCCGCCGGCAATCGCTTCGCGCGTGGGATGGGTATCCGCCGGCGGCAGCGCTCTAAGTTTGATCGATGTCGCGGCGGCAGCGCTCTGTGCCGGAACCAGACTCCCGAGCCAGATGAGAAGACCGGCTGCGAGAAGGGCACGCACGAATGTCCCGAGGTCAGTACTGCCGCGACAGGAGCCAATGGGCCAGGGAGCGCAGTGCTTCCGCACGCTCGCCGAAGGGCGCGAGCGCGTGAATGGCTTGGCTGTGCAACAGACGCACCCGCTGCTGCGAAGCCGATATGCCGATCACCGCGGGATGCGTGGGCTTTGCACGCTCAGAGTCGGCGCCGGTCGCCTTGCCCAGCATCGACGCATCGCCCGTGACATCGAGCAGATCGTCCTGTATCTGGAATGCAAGACCCACAGCATTCGCAAACCGCGACAGCGCGCCATAGAGGTTCGGATCCAGCGGCGGCGCACACTCGGCCGCCATCAGCACACTGGCGCGAATGACGGCGCCGGTCTTACGCGCGTGCATGTCTTCCACCTGGCCGATGTCGAGCCGCAGACCCTGCACGGCCAAATCGATCGCCTGGCCGCCGGCCATTCCCATGGTCCCGATGGCTTGCGCCAGCATGTCAATCAGGCGCAGCCGTATCGCCGGGGATGCCGGCAACTTCGGATCTCGCGCCAGCAGCTGAAAGGCCAATGGCTGCAGCGCGTCGCCCACCAGGAGAGCCGTGGCCTCATCGTAAGCCTTGTGACAGGTGGGCCGGCCACGGCGCAAATCGTCATTGTCCATGGCGGGCAAATCATCATGCACCAGCGAATACACGTGGACCAGTTCGATGGCGCAGGCTGCGGCCTCGACGTCGTCCTCTGACAATCCAACGGCGCGAGCAGTGGCGAATACCAAAGCCGGGCGAATCCGCTTGCCGCCGCCCAGGACGCTATAACGCATCGCCTCGTGCAAACGGGCGGGTACCACATCGGACTCGGGAAGCCGGGCCGCCAAGGCGCTTTCCATGCGCATGCGCCAGGTTTCAAGCTGGGTGCCGAAATCGTCTACGTCTTCCCGAAGCATGCGCCGATCAGCAGAGTCGTTCACGGCCCTCGGCTCACGCGCTTGATTTCGCTGAGCGGAATCGCGGTGACAGCGGCGAAGCGCGCACCGCCATCGGTGTATTCGAAAGGCAACTCCGGCGCCATCGGACCGGCAACCCGTGGACCACGCAGCGAGGTCAGCAGCGCCTTGAGCGGATTGCTAAACGCATCATTGACCGCTGTTCCCTCAAATCCGCAGTGCGCCATGCAATTGTCGCAACGCGGGTTCTTGCCGACGCCGTATTTTTCCCACTCGGTATCCTCAATGAGGGCCTTGTAGGTCGGGGCATAGCCCTCGTCGGACAACAGGTAACAGGGTTTCTGCCAGCCGAACACGTTGTAGGTCGGATTGCTCCACGGTGTGCACTGATAGGTCTGATTGCCGGCCAGGAAGTCCAGGAACAGCGCCGAGTGATTGAACGACCACGCAGGTTTTCCCGCGGGCCGCCGGCTGCGGCTAAAAATGTTACGGAACAACTGTTTGCTGGCATTGCGTCCCAGAAACACGTCCTGTCGCGGCGCATGGTGATAGCTATATCCGGGCGACACGGTGATTCCCTCGACGCCGAGTTCCATCGCGGTATCGAAGAATGAGGCCACATCGTCCGGATCTTCGCCGTTGAAGAGCGTGCAATTCACCGTCACCCGAAAGCCTTTGCCACGCGCCAGCTTGATCGCGGCGACCGCCTTCTCGAAGACCCCGTCCTGGCACACCGACTCATCGTGACGCTCTTTATTGCCGTCCAAGTGGATCGAAAAAGTCAGATAGGTCGAGGGCTGGTATTCGTCGATGTGCTTGGAGAGCAGAATCGCATTGGTGCACAGATACACGAATTTGCGCCGAGCGACGATGCCGGCGACGATCTGCGGCATTTCCTTGTGAATCAGGGGTTCGCCGCCCGGTATGGACACGATCGGGGCACCGCATTCATCGACCGCGCGCAAGGCATCTTCCACCCCGACGCGTTTTTGCAGGATTTCCTTGGGATAGTCGATCTTGCCGCAGCCGGAGCAGGCCAAATTGCACTGGAACAGGGGTTCCAGCATCAAAACCAGGGGGTAGCGCTTGTCGCCGCGCAGCTTGCGCCCGGCGATATAGCGGGCAACCTTGTACATTTGCAGGAGTGGGATAGCCATACCCTATATTACCAGTACCTCTTGCCGGTGGTCGCGCCAGATTCGGGCCCATTCCAGCTTGAACCATGGGGTAAAAGTTCCGCCTTTATCCACAGCAATTTCTCGATGGAGCGCCTGAGGATCGATCCAGCGCCAGTCGTGAATTTCGTCGGAATTCGCCTTAACAGGCTCGCGGCACCGTCCTACAAACACCGAACAAAGCTCGTTTTCCGCGCCCGTCGCGTCAAATTGGGCCTGATATTGAAATTTGAACAGAAAATGCAAGGGACATCGAATACCGAGCTCTTCGTTCAGGCGTCGCTGCGTCGCCGTCTCCATGGTTTCATCCCCGTACGGATGACTGCAGCAGCTATTGGACCAATACATCGGCCATAACCGCTTGGACGCGGCGCGCTGCTGGATCAACAATTCGCCGCTCTCATTAAAAATCAGCAATGAAAATGCGCGATGCAGGACCCCCTGACCCTCGTGACATAACTCTTTACTGAGAAAGCCCAGGCTGCGATCGGCCTCGTCGACCAGAATCAGCGCATCGCTATTCGCTGCAACATTGTCCATACGAGAATGATAGCGGCTCGCGAAAGCGCTGTGTCATCCTCGTCGTTTGCCGCCGCTCACTTAAGCCGATTGTCCCCGCGCGCTTGCTTACTGCTGACGGTCGTCCGGGGCCGTCAGTGACTGGCCGCGAGCCCGTCGGGGCTGTTCACGCCCATGGATGCGGCGCCGGTCAGGTTGGTGGTGCCCGGGGTCAGGGGCGCGCCGAACTGCAAGATCCGGCCGCTGCCTGTGCCAGGCGTCTGCGTCACGTACGCGGAGGGAACCTCGAACTCC
>Ga0179587_10000045_pt1 | contig 59770 bp, 58 predicted proteins | sample CZODoug2_1_08_16_FD_185932 | JGI IMG/M metagenome (GOLD analysis project Ga0179587, IMG submission 185932) | Vadose zone soil fungal communities from Angelo Coast Range Reserve, California, USA - CZODoug2_1_08_16fungal | ecosystem: Environmental > Terrestrial > Soil > Vadose zone | place: USA...
ACGACGGCTACGACATCTCGGACTACAAGGGCATTCATCGGCAGTTCGGCACCTTGGACGATTTTCGCGCCATGCTGCTCGAAGCCCATCGGCTCGGCCTCAAAGTCGTCACCGAACTCATCATCAATCATACTTCGGATCAGCATCCCTGGTTCCAGGCCGCGCGCAAATCGCCGCCCGGTTCGCCAGAGCGGGATTTCTACGTCTGGAACGATACCGATCAAAAATATCCGGAAACGCGCATCATTTTTCTCGACACCGAGACTTCGAACTGGACTTGGGATCCGGTCGCGAAGGCGTATTTCTGGCACCGGTTCTTCAGCCACCAGCCGGACCTGAATTTCGACAATCCGCGCGTCTTGGATGCGGTCCTGCAAATCATGAGTTTTTGGCTCGACATGGGGGTTGACGGCTTTCGACTCGATGCGGTCCCCTACCTGGTCGAGCGCGAAGGCACCGATAACGAGAATCTTCGCGAAACGCACCAGGTCATCAAGCAGCTGCGTGCCGCGATCGACGCCAACTATCAGAACAGGTTTCTTCTCGCCGAGGCGAATCAGTGGCCGGAAGACGTGCGTGAATATTTCGGCGATGGCGACGAATGCCATATGGCCTACCACTTTCCCCTGATGCCGCGCATCTACATGTCGATCGCGCAGGAAGACCGCTATCCCATCACCGAGATCATGCAGCAGACCCCGGACATACCGGATAGCTGCCAGTGGGCGATATTCCTGCGCAATCACGATGAACTGACGCTGGAGATGGTGACCAGCAAAGAGCGCGACTACATGTACACCACGTACGCCTCCGACGTGCGGGCACGCATCAACTTAGGCATCCGCCGGCGCCTGTCGCCCCTGATGGAAAACGATCACGACCGCATCAAGCTCATGAACAGCCTGCTGTTGTCGATGCCGGGCTCGCCCATCCTGTACTACGGCGACGAGATCGGCATGGGCGACAATGTGTTCATCGGCGATCGCAACGGCGTGCGCACGCCCATGCAATGGAGCCCGGATCGCAACGCGGGATTTTCGAGGGCTGACCCCCAGCGACTGTATCTCCCGCCCATCATGGACCCCATTTATGGCTATCAGGCAACCAACGTCGAGGCACAGATACGCGACCCCAGCTCGCTCTTGAGCTGGACCAAGCGCCTGCTGGCGGTGCGCAAGACCAGCCAAGCCTTCGGACGTGGAGCACGGCGCTTCCTCAAGCCCGGGAATCGCAAGATCCTGGCCTACCTGCGCGAATACGGTGATGACACGGTCCTGTGCGTCGCCAACCTGTCGCGCTCGGCGCAGCCGGTGGAACTCAATCTGGCTTCGTTCAAGGGCCGGGTTCCCGTCGAAATGCTGGGGCGGACCACGTTCCCGCCGATCGGCGACCTGCCGTATCTGCTGACCCTTTCGGCTCACGGATTCTACTGGTTCAAGCTCACCACGGACGCCGAGGCGCCGTCCTGGCACGAGCCGATTTTCTCCATCGACGAGCGCCCTGTGCTGGTTTTGTTCGACGGCTGGAGCAGCCTGTTCCGCGACCGCGTGGTGCCATGGCGCATCAGCATGGCGGAAAAAACGCGCCTGCAATTCGAGACGGATACGCTGCCCCGCTTCATCGAGACGCAGCGCTGGTACGCGGCCAAGGGCGCGCCGATCGAACGCGCCCGCATTTCCGATCACCTCGTGTGGCAGGAAGGCAAATTGAGCTGGGTACTTGCGCTGCTCGACGTCGGCACCGCGCAGGAGCCCGCCAGTTATTTCATGCCTCTGGCGCTTGCCTGGGAAGAGCGCGACGAGGAACGGGTGCGCAACTTGTCGACTTCCGCGATTGCCAAGGTCCGACAGCAGGCCAACGTCGGTGTGATGGGGGATGCTTTTGCGGACGAAGCGTTCTGTCGGGCGATCGTGGTTGCGGTGTCGAAGAGCCGCGACATTGCGACCGCGCAGGGCAAGCTGCAGTTCCGCCCGACCGCCGCCTTTGCACAACTGGCGGGCGCCGACTTCGCGAAGCTGCCGGCCGCGCGGCCGCAAGGCTCCAGCTCCAACACCGTGGTCGTCATGGGGGAACGGCTTATTTTGAAGGGGTATCGCAGACTCCGGGACGGGGCCAGCCCCGAACTCGAAATGGGGCTGCATCTGACGGAGGTCGTGCGGTACTGGAATTGCGCACCGCTCGCCGGCGTCCTCGAATACAGGGGCAACGACGGCCAGACGAAACTACTCGCGATGCTGCAGGCGTACGTGGCGAATCAAGGCGACGGATGGACTTACGCGCTGGAGTACCTGCGGCGGTATCTCGAGGTGCATCGCACCGCGCCTGCCGCCGACGCGCTGCCCATCAACGCCCACGAAGCCTTCCTCGTCATGATTCGCACGCTGGCGAAGCGCACCGCCGAGCTGCACGCCGCGCTTGCCACCCGTACCGGCAAGGCCGACTTCGATCCCGAGCCCTTATCGCGCGCCGATTTTGATGGTTACCGGCAGCGCGCGCTCGGCGAGGCACGCGCTGCCCTTGCATTACTGAAATCTTCCATCGAGCAGATTCCGGCGGCCGACCGTGACAAGGCAAACGAAGTACAGGCGCATCAAGACCGGATGCTCGCGCGTCTCGAAGCCGCCGCTTCGGAAGATACCCAGGGGCAGAAGATTCGCATCCACGGCGACTATCACCTCGGACAGGTTCTGGTGACGCGCAACGACTTCGTGATCGTCGACTTCGAAGGCGAGCCGGGCCACAGCCTCGAACAACGACGCGCCAAGCAATCCCCGTTGCGCGACGTCGCCGGCATGCTGCGCTCGTTCAGTTATGTCGAGCATAGCGCCTTGCGCAGCGTGGCTCATGACGAGGTGGAATTCGCCAAGCTTGCGCCGCTGGCCCGCGCGTGGACCGCGGAAGTGCGTACCGCCTTCCTCTCGGCATACGAGGCCGAAGCGCGCCGAACTTCCACGCACGCGTCGTTGACGCCGGGGCGCGGACTTCTCGGATTGTTCGAGCTCGAAAAAGCCCTGTATGAACTTCGCTACGAGCTCAGTAATCGGCCCACCTGGGTCGGCATTCCTCTACAAGGCATTCTTGAATGGGGTGCCGAGGAATGATTGTAGATACTGCGCAGCGCTGCGCATCCGCCGGAGGCTTTCATGCAAGAAATTGACATGTTTCTCGAGACCACACGTGAGTTTCTGCATCAGATCGCCGCCTTCCTGCCGCGTTTGGCGTTGGCGCTCGTCGTCGTCGCGGTCGGCTGGATACTGGCAAAGGGGGTGCGCTTTGCCGTCCAAAAGGCCTTGCGCGCGATCAATTTCAACGTTCTGACCGAGCGTGCCGGAACCGACCATTTTTTGCAGCAAGGCGGGTTGCAGGGGGACACGACCACGATTTTCGGGCTGTTCGCCTATTGGATTGTCATCCTTGCGACCCTGATCATTGCCTTCAATGGCCTTGGCCTCACGTACATCACGGATTTGCTGCAGCGCGTGGAACTGTTCGCGCCGAAGGTTTTAGTGGCCATGCTCATCCTCGTGTTTGGCTCCTACTTCGCCCGGTTCGTGGGCGAAGCCGTCAATACCTACTGCCTCGATGCACAGATTCCCGATGCCGACATCCTCGGCAAGATCTCCCGCTATCTCATCATGACCTTCGTCGTGATGATCGCCCTCAGTCAGGTCGAGGTCGGAGGCGATATCGTGCAGAGAACCTTCCTCATCATATTGGGCGGCTTGGTTCTCGCATTGGCGCTCGCGTTCGGACTTGGAGGCAAGGAGTGGGCCGCGGCCATGCTGGAACGCTGGTGGCCGCAACGGCGCAAGGACGATCAGCGCACGCTGTGACGCCGCTGCGGTTAATCGGACCGGCTGAACTTCAGCACCAGCGTCGCACAACCGAGCAGACCCACGCCCTCGACCCAGGCGAGCCACTGGTTCATCGACCGGGTGACGCCGAATCTAGCCGACGCATGCGCCGCGCCGTGCGCGAGCCAGCCGTAGGCCAGGAGAATGCAACACTCGGGCAACATGGAAGTGGCGGCCAAAATCAGCATTTGCGGCGCCACCGCACGCTGCGTGTCGATGAATTGCGGCAACAGCGCGAGAAAAAACAGCAGCGCCTTCGGATTGGAAAGCTGCAGGGTGAGCGCACCGAGATAGATCTGCCGTCGATCGTTGCCGCGCGTATCCACGCCGGGCGCCTCCTTGTCACCCGGCGTGGTCGTGCCGGTCAACGCGATCGAATGGCTGGCTGCGGCCGACCGCAGCGATTTGATGCCGAGATGGATCAGATACGCGGCACCAACCCACTTGGCGATCGTGAAGAAGCGCGCGCTGGCGGCGATGAGCGCGCCGAGACTCGTGGCGGAGAGCGCGAAATAGCAAGCGTTCGCGCTCAGGATCCCCAACGTCGCCGGAACTGCCCGCGGAAAGGCACGAATGCCCTGCGAAACGACATAGAACACCGCGGGACCCGGAGACAGCGACAGGGCGGTCTCCATGATGAGGAACAGCAGCCACGTCTCAAAGGTCATTTCGGCATCCAATTATTCGGTGCCCTAGCATAGCCCAAGTTTTATGCGAAAATCCCTCTCGATGAGTATCCGACACAAGGACGCATGTCATCCGTTGGCCCCATTGTTGGGTTTTTGCGCATTGATGGCTGTACCGAGCGCTGAAGCTTCAACGGCCGCGTCTGCACCGCCGTTGACGTATCCGCTCGCACCGCGCGGAGCGCAGGTCGATGAGTATCACGGCGTCAAGGTTTCCGACCCGTATCGGTGGATGGAAGACATCGACTCCCCCGACACGCGCACCTGGGTTGCCGCCCAGGGCCAGCTCAGCCGGGAATTCCTGGACTCGATCGGCGGACGCGACTCGATGACGCAGCGGCTTCGCGACATATGGAACTATGAGCGGTGGACCCCGCCCGTGCGCTATGGCGGGAACTGGTTCTTCACCCACAACGACGGCTTGCAGAATCAGTCCGTGGTGTTCGTCATGAAGGATCTTCGAGCCGGCGAAGCCGGCGGCGCCCGCTTGCTGCTCGATCCCAATACCTTATCCGCGGACGGTACCGTGGCCCTTCGCGAAAGAGCCATCAGCGCCGATGGACGCCTGTTCGCGTACGCTCTCTCGGAGGCGGGCTCGGACTGGCAGGTCTGGCGGGTACGCGATGTCGCAACCGGCCAGGATCTGCCGGATACGCTCAAATGGTCAAAGGTGGGCGGCGGAAGCTGGCGCAAAGATGGCTCCGGGTTCTACTACACCGCCTACGACCCGCCAAAAGAGGGCGCTGCCCTCAAGGCCGCCAACGAATATGAGAAGTTGTACTTTCATCGTCTCGGCACCCCGCAATCCGACGATGAGCTGATTTACACGCGCGGCGACAACCCGGGCTGGCTGGTCAGCGGTGCGGTCACGGACGACGGACACTTTCTCATCATTCAAGCTTCTCTCGGCACCGACATCCGCAATACCGTCCTCGTTCAGGACTTATCCAAACCCCGCGCACCGATCGTACCCGTGATACCGGTTCCCATGGCGACGTACGACGTGATCGATACGGTCGGCAATCTCCTGCTTGTGCGCACCGATGACGCCGCACCGAAACATCGCATCATCGGTATCGACCTCGCAAATCCGGCTTCGGCGCATTGGCGTACGGTCGTCGCGGAGGGCCGTGACACCATAGACGCGGCCTCTTTCGCCGGCGGGCAACTGTTGGTGCATCGGTTGAAGGATGCACACAGCACCGTCCAGCGATACGCGCCCAGCGGCAAACTTCTCGGAGATCTCGATCTACCCGGTATCGGCACCGTAACCGGATTCGAGGGCCACGCCGGGGACACGGAGATCTGCTACGGGTACAGTGGGTTTGGCACGCCGCCCTCCGTGTTTCGAGTGGACCTCGAAAACGGCAGCGTGAGCCTGTGGCGAACTCCGCGGCTCAAGGGATTCGTGCCGGCCGACTATGAAACCCAACAGGTGTTCACCAGGAGCAAGGACGGTACTCGAGTACCGCTCTTCATCACCGCGCGCAAGGGCACCAAGCTCGACGGCGCGAATCCGACCATCCTGTACGGTTACGGCGGCTTCAACTCGTCGGTGACGCCCAGCTTCTCGCCCTTCATTGCCGCGTGGGTGCAAATGGGCGGAGTCTATGCCGTCGTCAATTTGCGCGGCGGCGGCGAGTACGGCCGCGCCTGGCATGAGGCCGGCATGAAAGTCCGAAAGCAGAACGTATTCGACGACTTCATCGCCGCAGCGAAATATCTCAGTGCAGCGCATTGGACCAATCCGAAGCGGCTCGCGATCCGCGGTGGTTCCAATGGCGGCCTTCTCGTTGGCGCCGTGGAAGAACAGCGCCCGGATATCGCGGCAGCGGCGATCGTGCAAGTTGGCGTCTTGGATATGCTGCGCTTTCGGCAATTCACCGTGGGTAAGGCGTGGGAATCGGACTATGGCTCGGTCGACAACGTCGAGGAGTTTCGGGCGCTGTACAAATACTCGCCCTATCACAATGTGCGCCCCGGGGTGAATTATCCTGCCACCCTGATTATGACCGGCGACCACGACGATCGAGTGTTTCCCGCTCATAGTTTCAAGTTCGCCGCGGCCATGCAGCACGCTGACCCGCATGGGCAGCCCATCTTGCTGCGCGTCGAGACTCGGGCTGGCCACGGTCAGGGAATGCCGACGGCGAAGCTCATCGATGAAGTCGTGGATGTATATGCGTTCGTATTCAAAGCTTTCGGGCTGTCCGAATGAGGAGATCCTGTGACCAATAGCAGATTCGCGCTCGCATTGACCGGCGTTCTCATCGTCCTGGCCGGATGCGATGGGCCCGATACCGGCAATGAAATGAAGAAGATCAATGGGTCGGTGCACGTCGCGGCCGGCACCGCGCCCCAGGCTGCCGGAACCGTGAATGGCGACATCCATATTGATGACAATGCCGCCGTTACCGAGGCGAACACCGTGAACGGCGGAATTCAATTGGGGAGCAACGCCGCTGCAGGCACATTGAACACGGTCAACGGGGGTATTACGGTGGGATCGAACTCGCATGTCGCCAAGGACGCGGCCTCCGTCAACGGCAGCGTGACGTTGCGCGACGGTGCGGACGTTCTGGGCAGCGTGAGCAACGTCAACGGCAAAATCGAGTTGACCGCCGCGCACGTCGCGGGCGGCATCAAGACGGTGGCCGGCGACATCGCGATCCACGGCCCTTCTCGCGTGGAAGGCGGCATCTTGGTCGAGAAAAGCACCCAACTTATCCATTTCGGCAGCGGCGTCCCTCGGGTCGAGATTGGACCCGGCGCGACGGTTCAGGGTGAGCTGCGCTTCCAGCGGGAGGTCAAGCTGTACGTAAGCGACAGGGCGACCATCGGTCCGGTCACCGGCGCGACGCCGATTCCCTTCACCGGCGATAGCGCCCCCGCAGGCTGAGCCGCCCCGATGGCTCGCCATCTCGTCATAGGTCGGTGAACTGCACGAAGTTTTGGGATACTTGCTACATACAACGGCTCGAGGGGAAACTTCCATGAAATACCGAATTGCTCGCTTGGCACTGAAGGTGTCCACGGTGCTCGCCCTGGGATTCGGCGTCATCGCGGCCGCGCCCGCCCCGGCGCCCGATCCCGCCCTGGTCGCGGCTGTTTCGGACCCCGCGCGGACGGCGGCCTTTGTGGCCCGCGACAAGGCTCGGCACCCGGCGGAGGAATTGGCGTTTTTCGGGATCAGTCCCAAGATGACAGTGGTCGAATTGTGGCCCGGCGGCGGCTATTGGACCGAGATTCTGGGACCGTACCTGGCGAAAGGCGGCACTTACTATGCCTCGCTGAACGCGCCGGGCGACCAGGAAGAAGACGTGGGCGTGCAGCGCTGGCGCGCGCGAGTTGCCGCTCAAAAGGATCGCCTCGGCACCATTCATGAAACGATGCTCGGCGTTGGTCACTTCGACATTGCGCCGCCGGGTTCCGCCGACCTCGTGGTGACATTTCGCAACTTCCACAATTGGATGAACGATGGGACTGCCGACCAGGCGCTGGCGGCGGTCCTCAAGGCCCTCAAGCCGGGTGGGATTCTCGGCATCGAAGAGCACCGCGGCCGCACCGATAAGCCGCAGGATCCGAAGGCGAAGGACGGCTATGTGCGCGAAGACTACGCAATCGCCCTGGCGAAGAAGGCCGGATTCGTTCTCGCCGGTTCGTCGGAGATCAATGCCAACCCGAAGGACACCAAGGATTGGGTGGACGGCGTGTGGACGCTGCCGCCCACCCTGTCGCAGAAGGACAAGGACCGCGAGAAGTACATCGCGGTGGGTGAAGCGGACAACTTCGTGCTGAAGTTTCAGAAGCCCAAGAGCTAGTTCGACCGCTAGATCTCCGGGCCGATGACGATGGGCGAGCCATCGCTGAAGCGCGAGGCGCGAAACGGCCCGGGGGCCACCAACGGCTGGTGATTGGTCGCGAGGTCGGCGGCCAGCTGACCCGCGGCGGGACCGATTCCGAATCCGTGGCCGGAAAAGCCGGTGGCGACGGTCAGGCCGGGCAGATCGCCGATGCCGCTGATGTAGGGCACGACGTCCGGCGTGACGTCGATGTAGCCGCCCCACTCCTGGACCACGGGTACATCGCGAAACTGAGGGTACAGCCGAATCATTGCATCGAGCGCCTCGCGATTCATCGCTTTGTTCGGCGCCGGGTCCAATACGCGAATTTTCTCGAATGGGCTGGGGCGGTCCAACGGCCACTGGCGCGGCGCCCGCCATTCGAACAGGGATTGCGCGTTCAGGCGCGGCTTCAGGGCAGCAGCCTCCTTGCGGATCGTGGGCAGAAATTCGCGCAGGTAGCGCAATGAATCCGGCACGATCGGCACCACGTAACCGGATCCCCGGGCAATCGTGTATCCGCCGTCGCGGCGCTTGCGGTAGCCGAGATCCGTCATGTAAGCACAGGTGTCCGGCCCGAAGGTGGTCGGTGCGGTGCGCAGCACCGATGACAACACTTTCAGTTGCGGCAGGCGAATACCCAATCCGGCACAGAAGAGGCTGGTCCACGCACCCCCTGCCAGGATCACGGTATCGCAGACGATGCGCCCTCGTTCGGTGACGACGGCGCCGACCCGGCCCGCGCCCCTTTCTATGCCGCGCACTGCACAGTGCGCCAGAATGACGGCGCCCTTGCGCTGCGCGGCGCGCGCGATGGCGGGCGCCGCGAGTTGCGGCTCGGCGCAACCGTCGGTGGGCACATACAGTCCGCAACCGTACGCCCGGCTTGCGCCCGGCATGAGCGACTTGAGCTCGTCGCCGCGCACGATGCGCGTACCGATGTCGTACGGCCGCGCCATGTCCAACCAGCCGGCAAAGCGATTCTCATCCTCCTGGGTTTCCCCGACGTACATGACGCCGCAGGTTCGAAAGCCGGTTTCGCTTTCAGTCAACCGGTTCATGTCGCGCCATAGGCGCAGGCTTTCGATGATAAGCGGCATTTCGCGTTCGTCGCGCCCCGCCTGCCGGCACCAGCCCCAATTGCGGCTCGACTGTTCGCAGGCGATGTAGCCTTTCTCGCACAGCACGACCGGAATGCCGCGAGATGCGAGTGCCAAGGCGGCGGACGTGCCGATGATGCCGCCGCCGATGATGCACACGCCGGTGGAAGGCGGAAGGATCTCATCCGAGGTGACTGAATCGACGTACGGGCCCATGATTCGCCTTGATCCGATGTGCGTTGAAAATCCAGCCGCGGAGAATACCAGGGCCGGGCGGCGCCGGACTACAATCCAGCCATCGGAGCACCATGTCGAACTTAAGCATACCCATGATCGACGCTGCCGCCTTGTTCGACGGCCCATCGCCGGCGCGGGACCGTTCGGATGTTCGACCTTCCGGCTCTTTCGAGCCGTTTTTCTACGGCGACTACTTTTGGGCCGCCACCACGAAATTCGTGGAATTCAAGGGCCTGGAGGGGCTGCGTAAACCCCTGCGCATGCCTTGAACTCGACTCGACCGCCCCAACCTAGTTGTCTTGGACGGCCGGTCCAGGTCCTTGAACTCCTCCCCTCCATGCCCGTTCGACGTCGGTTCCTGCACCCAATCTGGCTACTCGTATCCTTGCCCGGCTACATCGGCTGGCGGCTGCTTCCAGCATTAGGCTTAGGGCCAGTGGGCATGGTCATCGGAATCGCGGCGTTGTTGGCCGCCTGCGTGATCATCCCACTCTCGGTGAGCGCGCGTTCGATGAAGGATCGCGAACTCGCCGACCGGATTGCCTGGGTCGGACTCATCACCATGGGATTTCTCTCCTCACTATTCATCGTCACGTTGCTGCGCGATGCGTTCCTTCTCGTTGCGCATCTGATGTTATCGACGGAGCGCGCCGCACGGCTGTCGATATCGTCGTCCCGATGGGCCGTGGCATTGACGGTTCTTTCCACGGTCGCCGGACTTGTGATCGCGCGCCGGCCCCGACTGGTCGAAGTCGATATCCCGGTTACCCATCTGCCGACGGCGCTGCATGGATTTTCAATCGCGCAGATCAGCGACTTGCACGTGGGACCGACCATCAAGCGAGGTTTCGTGGAGCGCATCGTGGCTCGCGTCAATGATCTGAATGCAGACTTGATCGCCGTCACCGGCGATCTGGTCGACGGCTCGGTGTTCGACTTGTCGCGGCACACCGCGCCGTTGGCGGGTCTGGCGGCCCGCCACGGAGTGTATTTCGTGACCGGAAATCATGAATACTATTCGGGCGAACGGGCATGGACCGCGGAGCTGCGGCGGCTCGGCCTTATTGTGCTCAAAAATCAGCACGTAATACTGCAGCACGATGGGGCGTCGCTGTTGCTCGCCGGAGTAACCGATTTCTCGGCTCACCATTTCGATTCCGCGCAGCGTAGCGACCCTGCCGCGGCGCTCATCGGGGCGGCGACGGGCGAACGCCCCAAGATTCTGTTGGCACACCAACCCAGTTCCGCGGAGGCGGCGGCAGCGGCGGGCTACGATGTGCAGATTTCCGGACACACGCACGGCGGACAATTCTGGCCCTGGAATCTGTTGGTGGGCTATTTCCAACCGTTCACGGCGGGGCTGAATCGCTTACATAATCTGATGGTGTACGTCAGTCGCGGCACCGGATATTGGGGTCCTCCCAATCGGTTTGTCGTGCCCGGAGAGATCACGCGCATTCGATTGGTTCCGGTGTGACGAACTAGCAACAGCTTTTGTCCAGATAACTAACGTTCGTTGTGTATACGCAACGGAGGCGGCCAAATCTTACCCCCGTTTGCCCCATCTGCTGACAGCTGCGATCCGGTCGCCGCGTTTCAATCCGGCGAACGCGATGACCTCCACGGGCTTGCGCCACTGGTCCAGTTCAACCTGCTCTGCGGGTCGCTCAGGGTCCGATACCGCCGTCATCAGGTATGCGGGTGCGGCGCGACCGGAAGCTGCGCATGCCAGAATCAGCGCCCCGAACACCAGCACAAAAGTGCGTACAACTGCGCTCTCCATGGACCTCCTCCGTCTGGAACTCGTAGCCATCCGTCGACCAGTACAGTTTCCCTCCCTGAAGAATACGAGTTAAAGTGCAGTTTAAGTCAATGGAAACTTGTCGAGCGCACGGAGTGTGACCATGTCGGGCATGCCGATCGGCGAGCTGGCGCGGATTGTCGGCCTGGCTCCGTCCGCCATTCGCTATTACGAGAAGGCCGGTCTATTGTCAAAGCCCGTTCGCGCGGGCAATCAGCGGCGATACGGCCCTGCGGCTCTTGGCCGCCTTCGGATAGTTCTGCTCGCGCGAGATGCTGGATTTACGATAGCGGAAACCAGAACTTTTCTCACAGGCTTCTCGGCGGCAACACCGCCTTCGGCTCGCTGGCGGGTGCTCGCCGAGAGAAAACTCGCGGAAATCGACGCCCAGATGACGCGCATCGCCCGAATGCGAGAGCTGCTCACCACCAGTTTCCATTGCGAATGCCTGCGCATCGATGACTGCGATCGCGCGGCCTCGTGAGAATGAACATGAACCGACATCCCGCCCGCCTGCGCGCCGTATTGTCCGCCGCATGCGCAATTGCGATGCTCCTTTCGATTGCCCCGACAGCCACTGCCGCCTCCGCGGAGAAAAAAGCGGTGCTCGCTGCTTTTCAGGCCATGCTCGACGGCCTTGGCAAGCGCGACAAGGCGGCGATGCTGGCGCACCTGCTGCCCGGCGGAAGCGCGACACTGATGCGAAACGGCAAGCCTGTGCAGATGACTTTCGAGGCGCTGACGGACCGGCTCTCTCAACCGGGCAACGAGACTCATGAGGAGCGCATTCACGATCCTCTGATTCGTGTCGACGGCAATGTCGCGATTATTTGGGCACCCTTTGAATTTTTACTGAATGGGAAGGTCGACCATTGCGGCAGGGATATCGTAACGCTCGTCCGTGTGGACGAGCGCTGGCTGATCGCGACGATCGGGGACAATAGCCGCACGGACTGCGGCCCCGGCAAATAGTCTAGAGAGCACCCCGCGCCTACTCAAACGCGCCCCGCCACCGGGATCAATGCGCCGGTTACCGCGCCGGCCGCATCCGACAGCAGAAACGCGATCACTTCGGCAATGGCGGACGGTGGGACCCAGCGACTGAAATCAGCATCCGGCATATCGAGGCGGTTTCGTGGCGTGTCGATCGTGCTGGGCAGTATGGCATTCACGGTCACCCCCCGGTCCTTGAGTTCCTCCGCCAGCGCCTCCGTGAATTTGGCGACGCCTGCTTTGGATGCGGCATAGGGTCCCATGCCGGGGCCCGCTTTGGCGGCACCCATGGCGCCGATATTGACAATGCGTCCTGTGCCGGACTTCAAGAGGTACGGCAATGCGGTTTTGCAGGCCACCACCGCCGTGCGCAGGTTGACTCGGTATAACGAATCCCAGGTGTCGAGTACGCCGCCCTCGAGTTTCTCCCAATGAAATCCACCGGCGATGTTGATCAATCCATCGAGCCGCCCGGCGTCGTGCACGATGCGCCTCATCACGGAGTTGGCGGACTCCTCGTCGGCCAGATCAACACCGCCATAGATGTGGGCGCCTGCCGCTTGCCCGGTCGACGGCGGCGGCGCCGCGGCGAAATCTATCGACGCGACGGTAGTGCCATAGCCCGCTAAAGTCGCAGCAACCGCCTGACCCAGAACGCCAAAGCCACCGCTCACCGCAATAACTCTTCCAGATAGTTTCACGACGAATTCCTCCGGTAAGTTGACCTTGAAAAGCCGCCCTATGTTACTGCGGGCTACCGGCCTCGACTCAGGTATAGTTTGGCGACTGGGGCAATGACGAGATCTGACATGCTTGACCACACCGGCATCGCGGTAAGCGATTTGAACAAATCAAAGGCCTTCTACGTAAAAGCGCTTGGACCACTGTCAATCTCGCTGGTCATGGAGGTGACGGCCGAGCAAACGGGCGACGGAGCCCACGCGGGCTTTGGAAAGGACGGGAAGCCGTTCTTCTGGATCGGGAGCGGCGGCCGCCCGAGTGGCCCCGCGCACTTTGCTTTTACCGCAAAGTCGCGCGACGAGGTAGCGGCTTTCCACCGCGCCGCGCTTGCCGCCGGGGGTAAGGATAACGGACCGCCGGGCCTCAGGCCGCACTATCACGCCAACTACTACGGGGCGTTTGTGGTTGATCCCGACGGCAACAATATTGAAGCTGTGTGTCACAACGCGACTTAAGTTTCGACCGGATCGCGTACGGAACAAGACAATCGTATCCGCTATCTCGCCTACTACGATGCGCTAACCGATCTGCCCAATCGGGTACTTGTGGCGAATCGCTTGGAGCAGGCCATCCTCCAGGCACACAGGCACGAGCGCGAGCATCGGAATAAGCGTCTTTCCCAGAGATGCTGAAGATGCCGAAATGCTGGTCGAGCACGCGGATGCCGCGCTTCGTGTGGCGAAGGAACAGGGACGCAATACTTTCCACTTTTTCAGCCGCGAACTCGATTCGAATATACAGTATTAGCGGCATGTCGTTGCCGGCGGAGGCAGCGTATACATTGGATTGTACCGACCCGTGGGAACCACTCGGTGCGCCGCATGAGGGCATTCCAGCGAGGGCCTGGGATGGTCCGCGCCGTCTTCTGAGGGTGTTCACGTGCGGCGCACCAAGTGGTTCGCGCGGGCGTTCACGGGACGCTTGCGGCGATTTCCACCGATGACAATGGTTGCTTGGCGCTTTCCGTGCCGCCCGCCCGAGCGGGAAGCAGTCGTGCCGAATTTAGAATGAACGTCAATTCCGACGCCACGTGAATGAACGCGGCGAGCAAGGGATTGAGCATGCCGAAGGCGGCCAACCCGATGCCCAGCGCGTCCACGCCAAGGGTGCCTGCAAAGTTAACCCAAATGATCCGGCGCGTGCGCCGGGCGATTGAGAGCGTTTCGGCGAACTTCACGAGATCATTGCCGAGCAGAACCACGTCCGCACTCTCGCGCGCCACGTCGGTGCCCGAACCCATCGCCACGCCGACTTGAGCCTCGACCAGCGCCGGGGCATCGTTGACGCCATCGCCAACCATCGCCACTGTGCGTCCTTCGGCGACCAGGCGCCGCACTCGCTCGCGCTTGTCTTCGGGCAGAAGCTCGGCCGCAATCTCGGTGATTCCCAGCTGCCGGGCCACCGCGGCCGCGACGGCTTTGGCATCGCCCGTCAGAAGCATGGTCCTGATCCCCATGCCATGAATCGTGGCGATGGCCTCCCGGGCTTCCGGTCGCACACTGTCGGCAATGACGATTGCGCCCAGCAATGTACCCGCGCGCGCGACGCAGACTTCCGACGCCTCCGGATGACCGGCGAGCAGTTCGCCGGGCACAGCGATGCCGTGGTCGCGCATGAGCGCCAGATTGCCGACCAGCACCAGCTCGCCGCCGATCGTCGCGTCGATGCCGCGACCGGGCGTGTAGCCGAACTGCTCAGGCTCGCGGGGAGAACCTCCCAGCGCCCGCGCATGAGCAACGATCGTCTTGCCCAGCGGATGTTCCGAGCGCAACTCGGCCGAAGCGGCCGCATCGAGCAGCGCCGTCCCGTCCACACCGGCGGCAGGAAGGAGCGCGCGCACCTCCGGCCGCCCGTAAGTGAGGGTGCCGGTCTTGTCCAGAACCACGGTGTTCACTTTGCCAAGCTGTTCGAGAAATAGGCCGCCCTTGACGATGGCGCCGGCGCGAGCAGCACGGCCGATGCCGCCAAGAATTGCCAGCGGCGTGCCCGCCGCAATACCGCATGCGCCGGCCACGATGATGACTGAAATCGTCGCGCGGCTGTCGCGGGTCAATAGGTAGGTCAATACCGCCGCTCCCAGCGCGAAGTAGACCAGGTATCCGGCCAGCCGATCGGCCAAACGCTGCACCGGGGCGCGTGAACGCTCGGCTTGTTCCACCGCCTCGATGATCTTGCCGTAGCTGGTATCACGGCCGATGCGCTCGGCGCGGATTTCCAGCGCACCCGATTGGTTGATGGAGCCCGCAAAGACGCCGGCGCCGACGGATTTTTCGAGCGGCATCGACTCGCCGGTGATGCGAGCTTGATCGACAAATGAATGGCCGGCGATCACCGTGCCGTCCACTGGAATGCGGCCGCCGGGGTTTACCAGGACCGCATCGCCAAGGGAAAGCGTATCGGCATCGACCTCCGATACGCCGCCGGCGCGGCGAACGGAAACCGCGCGCGGCAGGAAGTCCAAAAGATCGCGGATCGCGCGTCGACCCCGAGATACTGTCATACCTTCCAACACTTCGGCCACCAGTACGAAGAGGGTGATCACCAATGCGGTGAAGAATTCCGAGATGGCAGCCGCCGCGACGATCGCAATCGACATCGAGAGTTCCATCGTCATCCGCTTTGCGATCAGATTCTCGAAGGCTTCCCTGAAGATTGGCCAGCCGCCGATGAGTAGACCCGCTATGCCCACAACGCTGAAGCTCGATACAGGCTCCCACAGGCGGAACCAGACCGTCGCCGCCGCCAGGCCCACCTGGGCGATGCGGACCGTCTCGGGCCATTCGAAGGCGTGCTCGTGATCATCGTGTTCATGGCCATCGCGCTCATGATCGTCGTGCTGCTGGGTCATGACTGAATCCTATGGCTACCTGAGATAGGAGCGGATGACCTCGATCAGTTCATCGGCTCCCTTGCTACGTTCGACATTGCTGTTAATGGCTGGGTTGGCAACATGCATCTCAATGTGGTCCGCCAGAACCTCGACCATCAGGCCATTCATCGCTCCTCGCGCCGCGGCGATCTGGTGAAGCACTTCCGAACAACCCTTTTCCTCTTCCACCGCGCGCTCCAACGCTTCCATCTGGCCGCGAATGCGGCGAATGCGGCCTAGTAGTTTGGCTTTCTCACGGATGGTGTGAGCCATATGCAGTCACTCCAATATACTATACCTAGGTATGGTATATTAAGTACGGACAAAATGAAAGTCCCATGGCGGGCGGGTTATGGCGCCTGCATGTCGTGAATAGTTGTCGCACTCGTCTGCTCGCGCACCGCACTGACGCGCCAACCACCCGGTGTTTTCACCGCCACAAGGGTCGCGACACCCTCCTCCCGCGGAGCGGCGGCTCCGGCCGGTGTTCGCGCGTTCTCGATGAACCACGTGCCATCGACGATGACCACAGCGCGCCCAACTGCGCGCAGGGCCACAATACCAATGCCTGCGCGGCTGCCGCCGTAGCCTCGTTGGAATGCGGCGGCATAGAACGCGCGAATTGCCGCCTGTCCACTCGCACGAGTCCCATCTGGAGCGACGAGGTCGCCGTCGGCGACGAACTGTGACGCAATTCCCTCGGCGTCCGCGCGGTTCCAGGCGTCAATATAATTTTGCGAAAGCGTGCGAATCGCGGTCTCGACGACATCCGGGCTGGCTCGAACCGACTGCTGAGATCCAGAGATGAGCAACGCAATGACGGCGATACCGGGCATGCGATTGAGTCTGGCCATGTCGAAATCACCTTGCAATATGGGCTAGTCCGACGCCCGCGACCACTAAATGTCCGCGGCCGGCGAAGATAGTGCCGGCCGTACCATGGTACGGTGTCAAGAACTAACGAGGGCGCATGTTCCGCGGGCAGGAATAGAGTCTAGAGTGACCTCATCGCAGACGTTCTAAGATAGGTGCTGCGCGTTCACTGGCAACGCGACGGTAGATGGGGCAGCGATCGGCGTCGGCCTTCGCGGCACACTCGCTAATGAATGCGGTGAGCTGCGCGCGTTGCGTGGCGAGTTCCGCAATCTGATGCTCGATTGCTTCGATGCGCTGCGCCGCGGCGGCACGAATAGAGGAACAGAAATTGGGCGACCGTTCCGCGCCGGCCAATAGGTTGCGCATTTCGCGAAGACTCAAGCCCCACTGCCGGCCCACTTTGATGTAACGAAGACGCCAAAGGGCCTCATCGCCGTAGTTTCGCGCCGTTCCATGCCGAGGAGGCTGCTGCAGAAGCCCGCGGCGTTCGTAGTAGCGAATCTTCTCCACCCCAACGCCCGCCTCCGCGGCGAGTTTTCCAATTGTGCGCTTGCTATTCGTCATGGCCCGTCTCCGATAGCTGCGTGTCCGCAAGTATATCGTCAGCCCGGCTGAAGCACCTGTCTGCCGGCCGGTCTCTCAAACGTCTTAGGCATGAAGGCCCCCAAGCAACGACCCAAACCAAAGAGCGGCACCACGATGACGACTGTCAACGACACGCAAAAGATGGCTACGCTCCCATGAACGGCTCGTTGTCGAGGCTCTTCAACCCGAAAATCGTCACCTTCGTGTTGGGCATCCTCCCGCAGTTCGACGGCAGCCCTGGTGTACAGGCCCTTCTCCTCAGTCTCCTCTCCATTGCATCCGGCACGACGCTGAGTCTGCTCACATGGCCAGTCCGGTCAATAAAGTGTCCGCTTCCGCGCCCTCCAAACGTCTTAAGCCCAGAAGCAGCACAACAGGAGTGACATCGATGAACAAAATTCAGATTATTGGGCCGCCGTTTTCGAGTTACGTGTGGGTCGTGCGCATGGCCTGTGAGGAGAAGCACGTTCCATATGACCTCGTTGCGGGGGGCATACACAGCCCTGAGGTCTACGCCATTCATCCGTTCGGGAAGGTTCCTGTAATGCGCCATGGGAACATTGAGCTGTGCGAATCGAAGGCCATCGTCACTTACATCGACAAGACCTTCTCCGGCCCGGCGCTGATCCCCCAAGACGCGCGCGGAGCCGCCGAAGTCGAACAATGGGTGTCTCTCGTCAACACCGCAATCGATCCTTGTCTGATACGGGCGTACTTCTTGGGCTACTTAGTTCCGAAGGGAGCCGACGGTCAGCCCGACCGCGCCGCGATCGTCGGCGCGCTGCCGGCGATGCAGAAGCAGATCGATGTACTGGACAAAACCGTTGCCAGAACCGGCTACCTCGCGGGCGCAAGCTTCACGCTCGCTGACATCAACCTCTTGCCGGTCCTTTACTACGTCCAGCGCTTCCCGGAGGGTGGCGAAATGGTACAGTCCGCCAAAAGTCTCTCCGCCTATTTTGCGCACCACTCGGAACGTCGGAGCTACCAGGCGTCGTTCCCGCCGCCGTTGCCGGGCGTTCGGACAGTCCGAGACAGTGAGGTAACCCAATGAGGGCATTTTCCCCGGCCATCAAACACGCAATGTTAGACACAATGAAAGGAGAAACGCCATGAGCGAATTTACCTACCTGTTTCGCGGCCGGGAGACAGCCGCGTCCCCTGAGCAAATGCAAAAGACCATGGAGAAGTGGGTCGCGTGGTTCAAGGAACTCGGGGCGAAGGGCCACATCAAGGATACCGGACATCCGCTGGAGCACACTGGCAAGGTTGTCAAGGGGAAGCAGAAGATCGTCAACGACGGTCCGTACGCTGAGGCTAAGGATGTCGTTGGCGGCTACACTGTGATCGAAGCTGTCGATATCCAGCAGGCCGTGGAACTGTCGAAGGGCTGCCCTATCCTTGAGGTCGGGGGTTCGGTGGAGGTGCGTCCGATTCAGAAGTTCAACATGTAAATGGAGTCAAGTGATCATCTCTTCCGCCGCGAGGCGGGGCGCATGGTCGCGGCCCTGACGCGGGTTTTCGGGGTGCAGAACATCGCGCTGGCAGAAGATGCCGTACAAGACACCTTCTGCCGCGCGTTGGAGGTCTGGAAATTTCGCGGCGTGCCGGCAAATCCTTCCGCGTGGCTGATGGCGGCGGCGAAGAATCGTGCAATCGACATCTTGCGACGTGAACGCACCGCACGTACTTTTGCGCCGGAGCTGGGGCGGCTGCTCGAATCCGAATGGACACTCACGACGGTTGTCGAGGAGTGCTTCGGCGCGAACGAGATGAAGGACGATCTCCTGCGCATGATGTTCTCTTGCTGCAACCCTCGGCTGCCCGAGGAGGCGCAGGTGGCGCTGATTCTCAACATTCTGTGCGGCTTCAGCGTGAGCGAGGTTGCGGGTGCATTTGTCAGCACTCACGCGGCAATTGAGAAACGGATAATACGGGCGAAGAAACTGCTTGCGGCATCGAAGAAATTATTCGACGTCGCATCTGCCGCCGAGTTCTCCGCCCGTCTACCATCCGTTCACCGCGCGCTCTATTTACTGTTCAACGAGGGCTACCACGGCGCGTCCGCCGAGAAGGCAGTACGTGTTGAACTGTGCCGGGAAGCGATGCGTCTTACCGCGGTGCTTCTGGAGCACCCGCTTGGGAGGACGCCCGCGACCTATGCGATCGCCGCACTCACAAGTCTTCACGCCGCGCGGTTGCCGACCCGGGTCGACGCATTCGGTGACCTCAGCGCGCTGGTGGACCAGGATCGGTCGCAATGGGATCAGGGGCTGGTAGCCGAGGGACTGAGGTTTTTGGAGTTTTCCGCGACGGGCGCCGAACTCACCGAGTATCACGTCGAGGCTGCAATCGCGTCGATGCACGCGCGCGCGCTCCGCTTGGAGGACACGGACTGGGGTGCGATCGTTTCTCTATACGATACGTTGATGACGATCCGCCCTTCCCCGATTGTCGCGCTTAACCGCGCTATCGCGGTCTCCCAGTATGAGGGACCTGATCGCGGCCTCATGGAGATCCTCTCCATCACCGACAGCACGCGCCTAGCCACCTATCCATTCTACTTCGCGGCATGTGGCGAACTCGAGTTGCGCCGTGGGCGGCGCGAGGCGGCGCGCGAGCACTTCCGAGCGGCCCTGGCCTTGGCGCGCAACGAGATGGAACGTCGGTTCCTGGATCGGCGCCTGAACGCGTGCACGTGACGCGCACCAGCCTGCACGGGGTATGATGACAACGATTCCAATGGCCCTGAACGCCCATCGGGAATGCGCCCTAGATAAGATCAATTGAGGTAAAGCGATGAATGGAACAACCCCTCGAGGTCCGATCAGAGTACTTCTGCAGACCACGATACCGACGACCGCGGATGACTGGTCGATTGCGCGTTTCAGTCTTCTCGGCCAGTTTTTGCGCGGCCAGAAAGACTCGAGCGGCCGCCCGCTGTTCGATCTGACGATGCGGGATCGCGACCGTCTGGGATCGCCGGATTCCGTGCTTTCGTCGTTGGACCGGAGCGACTTCGATCAAATGTGGCTGTTTGCGGTGGATACCGGCGATGGTTTGACTGAGCAAGATTGCGCCGCAATCTCTCGCTTTCGCCGCGGTGGTCGCGGCTTGATGGTGACTCGCGACCACATGGATTTGGGTTCTTCGATCTGCGCTCTGGGTGGAATTGGTGCGGCTCATCACTTCCACACGCACAATCTTGACCCGGATGTAACTCGACGCGAGGTTGATGATACCTTTTCAAAAGACATTTCCTGGCCGAATTTTCATTCTGGCGCGAATGGAGACTATCAACACATCCAAGTCGTCGCACCGATTCATCCTGTGCTTGCAGATTCGTCGTCGCCCACGGGCGCGATCCGATTTCTACCCTCCCATCCCCACGAAGGCGCTGTCAGCGCGCCTGACAACGAAGGCGCTCGCGTCATAGCCACGGGAACCAGCATGGTCACAAGGCGGCAGTTCAACATCGCTGTGGCATTTGAAAGAGGTCCCGGAGGGGGCCCGGCGATCGCGCAAAGCACATTTCACCATTTCGCCGACTACAATTGGGATACGCGATTGGGCTGTCCTAGCTTTGTCGATGAGCCGCCGGGCGATGGCATGATCCGCACTCCGCAGGCATTGGCCGACACGCAACTCTATGTGCGTAATCTCGCGCTGTGGCTCGCGTAGCCCCACCACATCCACATGGACGCGGCCATCGCCGGGCAGTTGCTGGTTACAGCTTTGCGGTGAAGCCGATGCCACCGCGCTACGGCGCCGGCGGGTTCATTAGCTCGCGGATGGCGGAGAGAATCGCGGCAATTGCGTCGGCGCGGAGACTATTGAGCACATTGGCCGCCTGGATCGCGCCGTGCTCAGTGAAGGCGTACGGCAAGGAACGGCGGCCGCCTCGTGCGGAGCGGGCGGTGTTTGAGGTCGCAAATTGCGACCTCAAAGAACTGCTCTCCTCGGCGGTCAGTTGGAACATGAAATCCGCTGGGAAACGCTCTGCATTGCGCTTCGCTTGTTCGTTGAGCCGCTTGGTAGTCACGCCAAAAAGGGCGGCGAGATCGGCGTCAAGCAGGACGCGATGCCCTCGGAAGACAAGGATCGTCTGGCTGATCTGATCGACTGGAACGGCAAGTGCGCGTTTGGTCTTGGGCATCGCAGTCCGTTGGGTGTTGGCACGTCAATGTATACGAGATATTTCTGCAATGGGTACCTGTCGAATTGAGCAACAATACCCCGCGTAATGGTTGAGCGTCGATACAAGGCGATAGAAAAGTGCCCTCTTCGCGCAAAAAATGCAGGGGGATTTTGGGGTGGAGGGTTTATCCTCTAGTAGGGGGAAGCGGGGTTGCCGCGCGAATTTCGGTTTGTCAGGGAGAAAACTTCATGAGAGTGCCTGTCGGTCTGTTCCAGGTTGTGGCTGGAAGCGTGTTGGCGATTTTTGCGTGTGCTGGGCTGGCGGCAGATCCGGTCCAGCCCGCGGCTCCCGCCGACGAGGGGGATATCCCGGCCAAGTTTGAGGGCACAAAGATTTTCTATGACTTCGAGAAGCGCGAAGTGATGATCCCCATGCGGGATGGCGTCAAACTCTTCACCATCATCGTGATCCCGAAAGGTGCGTCCCACGCGCCGATTATTTTGGATCGCACCCCGTATGGCGCCGCCAAATTCGTTTCTCGGGCGCCGAGTCCGCACATGGCGTTGGCCCTTCCCACGTCTTATGGCGAACTCGCCGAAGCCGGCTACATCATCGTGGCACAGGACGTGCGGGGGAAATATAAGTCCGAGGGAAGCTACGTCATGAGCCGGCCGCTGTCTGGACCGCTCAACAATAGTGGCGTCGATCATGCCACCGACGCCTATGACACCATCGATTGGCTGGTCAAGAATGTCCCGGAATGCAATGGCAAGGTGGGCACCATGGGAACCAGCTATGACGGTTTCACCGTGCTGATGAGCCTCGTGAACCCACATCCTGCGCTGAAAGCCGCCGTTCCTTTCAATCCGATGGTGGACACGTGGATCGGTGACGACTGGTTTCACAACGGCGCCTTTCGACAGGCCTATGCGGACTATATTTATGGGCAGACGGCGGACAAGAAGTCGGACGAGGAATGGACTCCGCCGCGCTACGATGCGTATGAAACCTGGCTGACAGCCGGGTCGGCCGGCGCCCTGGGCACCTCGCTCGGCATGGATCAGTTGCCGTTTTGGAAGAGGCTGGCGAGTCACCCGGCTTACGATTCTTTCTGGCAAAGCCAAGCCGTCGACAAAATCCTCGCGGCTCAACCCCTCGCGGTCCCGACTCTTTACGTTCATAGCCAATGGGACCAGGAAGATATCTATGGAGCCACGGCAGCGTACGCGGCGACGGAAATCAAGGACAGCCGAAATGACATGAATTTCTTGGTCATCGGCCCGTGGCGTCATGGTGGCGGAAACGGGGACGGATCCAGTCTCGGTGCAATCAAATTTGACGGCGATACCGGTCGCTGGTTTCGACGCACCGTCCTTCTGCCTTTCCTCGACGCGCATTTGAAGGATGACGGTAGGAAAGCTGAGATCGCCCCGGTCACCGTGTATGAGACAGGCGCCAATCAATGGCGGCGCTACGACCGCTGGCCGCAATCCTGTGCGGAGGGTTGCCCCCATGTGTCGCGCAAGCTCTACCTCGTGGCAGGTAGTAAGCTTTCCTTTGCCGCGCCCACCTCCGATTCGGTTGGATTCGATGAGTACATTTCCGATCCGCAGAAGCCGGTCACGTACCGTCCCCGCCCCATTCGCCCTACGTATGCGGAGGATTCCACCTGGCGTCGTTGGCTGGTGGACGATCAACGTTTTGCCGGTGATCGCTCCGACGTGCTGGTATACACCGGCGGGGTGCTAACTGCGCCGGTACGAATCGCCGGACAACCGATCGCGCACCTTTTTGCCGCGACGAGCGGCACCGATGCCGATTGGGTGGTGAAGCTCATCGACGTCTATCCGGACGAAGTACCCGGCCAGGTCGAATTGGGCGGCTACCAATTGCCGATTGCCATGGATATTCTGCGCGGACGCTACCGCAACGATCCCAGTCATCCGACCGCGATTCCTGCCAACAAAGTTCTCGAATATTCGCTCAAACTGCCGCATGCGGATCATGTTTTCTTGCCGGGACACCGGATAATGGTGCAAATCCAGTCGAGCTGGTTTCCGCTTTACGATCGCAATCCGCAAAAGTTTGTGGAGAGCATCTTTTATGCGAAGCCCGAGGACTATACCAAGGCCCGCCAGCGCGTTTACCGCATGCCGCAGCAAGCTAGCTTTATCGATTTCCCCGTCGCCCCTTGAGCGATTGGTCCAAGCGCTTCACGTGGCGGGGCATTCGTCGCCGAAATCAATCGTTCGCTCGGTCCTGGTGGCATCGGGAGGTGGAAAGGCTTTGCGGAAGGTGAACGCGTCAACGGTGGGTCCCTTGGCGCGTAGCAACTCGAGTTTGGCGATGGCTTCGGCAACGGTGGGCCGATGGCCGGCAGGTATCCACCATAGCGCGAGATAGGCTTCCGGCATGCGCTCGAACCATTCGCGACGGCGACGCATCAGTTCGACATGGGCGGAGCTGTAGACGTACTCGTTCAGTGACGCCACATCGCGCCAGACGGACATGTTGATCAGCAGATTCTCGTTCTCGAACGGTCGAATCGAAGTGGCATCGCCCTCTTCGGTCTGCAGGCGCCATACGAATCCGGGGAAGCCGTCGGCCAAGGCGTTGATCCGATCCAAGTTGGCAGCAAAGTCGGCCATGACCGGAGAGTCCATCGAACCCTTGATGATGCCGACGTTGACTTGAGCTAGTTGGTAGCGGGACATTTGAACCTCCTGATCCGCAGTTTGCACCGGGACGTTAGTGTACCAATTCGAAGAGATACCAGTCCCCCGCGACATGTCGATACGCGGTGGTCGCGGTCGAGTCGGAACTCCATCGGTCGAGATCCTCGACCAAGGGTGTCGGGCTGCGGGGCGACCAGACATACCCCTTGATGACGCCATTGTCGAATAGACCGTAGGTGATGTCAGCCATGATGAGGCAGGCTTGCCCATCGAAGCCAGTGAGTTCCTCGTTAGCGCCCAGCTTCTGCAGAACATCCGCATACAAAGCGATTTCCGCAGGCGGCAGACCTTCGTCATGGACGCGGTCCCACGTACTGGGCTCTTGGTTGATCTCCAGAAAACGCGGATCGGCGCGTACCAGATTCGTGATGGTGTGAAACCAGTCGGAATGCTCGGCGAAGGTGGTCATCAAATAGCTGTCCTGCTGTCAAGTCAACCGCAAAGTAGTTTGGGCTTCTGGCGTCTGTGGTACTTCGGTCGGATACCTTGGCACCGAGAGACCGTCTCTCCCGCCAACTTGCTCCGGAGCTCTGAACTCACCACCATATTCGATGGCGTCGCTGCGAACAGCCGGACAGCTCACCACTCAATAGGGAGCGGTTGAATCATGCCGGGGGTGACGAACAGGTGCGAGTGGCTGGGTTAGTCCCAGCGGGTGGCATTCTTCGGGAAACCGGGGCGCTGTACCCGTACGACGCAGAAGCGCTGGCCGGTCGGCGCCTCCATCACCACCCAGCGCTCGAGGCGCTCCACCACCTTGGCGCCCAGCTTTGCCAAGCGTGCCGTTTCGGCAGCGATATCGTCGGTCTCGATGTCTATGTGGACGCGGCTCTCGTGGTCCACGCGCTGGATTTCAACGATGGGCTCGTCGGGCGGGGTCTCAAGCATGCGGTAATTGCCGCGGCTGCTCGGATGGCTGGGATCTACGGGGCGACCTAGCGCCTCGCCCCAAAAGCGGGCGGCCCCATCCACATCGGTGGTACGACAGTCGATCAGTACGGCGCACAGGCGGGAATGGTGCATATCAATGCCCTCAGATTCACTCTGGTAGATGACTCAAGCAGGCGAGAGCGCCGCTTCCGCTCAGTCTAGCCATCGAGATCAGATGCCCGCGTACCACGACCACCCGTTCTGCAGCAGGCCATTCTTGCCCATATCGTCAAACTCGTCCTTGACCACGATACGATGAAGATACTTCACGCTCTTGTAACCCAGTTGCGTTTCGACCCGCAGGCGCACCGGTGCGCCGTGAGAAACCGGCAGGTTACGGCCGTTCATGCCATAGGCCAGAATCGTCTGCGGGTGCAGGGCATCGAACATGTCGATGCCATCGGCGATATCATCGAATGCGTAGAAATTCACGAAACGCGCCTGGGGAAGGATCCCCGCGGCATCGAGCACGGTGCGTAGCGGCACCCCGGTCCACTCGGCAATGGAAGACCAGCCTTCCTCGCAGGTGTGCTTGGTAATTTGGGTGCGGGACGCAAACCGCTTCAGCTCCGTCAGCGTATAGGTACCCGGCCGGGCGACGCGTCCTTCAATCGACAGACGCCACTCGGCAAAATCGCCGACCCGCAAGCGCTCGTAGGCTGCACCGAGGTCTGCATTGAAGAAGGGTTGTTGAGAGTCGGCAGGATTCGTAGTCCCGATGGCGGGCATGGATGAGATATCGTGTCGGTCGTATTCCTTCGCGAGCGTGTGCGCGGGCAGCAGCAGGCGATGTGCCTTGTAGGTCAGCAAGTCGCCCATCCGCAAGACGTTGCCGTACGTGGGAGGCAACTCCTTTGAACAACCCGCCAGCATCAGTCCGCCGGTGGAAGCGAGTCCCGCGATGAGGGCGCGACGTGTTGTGAGCACCTTTTTGGTTTCCATGTCATCTCCCCAAGGTCATGGCGCGTAGCTGACGTTTGAATCCGGACATCATGACCATAAACACGTGGACGATGAGAAAGAGGATCAGTGCAACGAATAGACCGAAGTGAATCGTGCGGGCCGACTGCGACCCGCCGAACACGGTTAACAGGAACGGATAGGCGGCGGTAATAGCGGGTGACATCGTCATCCCGGTCAAAGCCATCAACGGCAGTGCCAGGAAGACGACGCCGAAGTAGGTGCATTTCTGCAGAACACCGTAGGGCGGCCCGCCCTTCGTCGGCTGAATTTTGAAGCGTGCATGCCTGGTCAGATCCTGCCGGAGGCGCTGCAGTGTGAGTTCGGGGCCGCGGGGCAACAGATCACGCCGGACGTGACCGGAGAAGATCCCAGCAAGAACATAGAACGCTCCGGTTGCCACGAGGAACCAGGCCGCCAGAAAATGCAGGCTCCGCCCCCAACTGTTCTCGTTAAAAATGTCGTAGGTTCGGCTGGCAGTGACCGGAGACCCGGCATCCGGGAAAAACGCCACACTCCTTTCCCAGCCGCCGTGCTTATGGTTTCTGCTGATCGGGAGTTCGAATAAGGCCGGCGTCAGATCATTCCCGACCGCGCCCCAGTAAAGTCGCGGGTGCGCCATCAGAATGACGAAGCCGGTAAGCGCGAGCGTGAGCACGCTCGTCGCCACGATCCAGTGGGAAATCCTGACCCAACGCGTGTGTCCGGAACCGGAGTCGGCGGTTAGCGGATCTGGAATCGCCGACGACATCGGTATCTCCTCCATCGCTCGAGTCCCGCCGGTGGGCCGCTCCGGCGGATGCGCTTTCCATGGATTTACCTGGTGCATTCTTGGGTAGCCGCCTAAGCCGTGTCAATCTTATCCTGAGATCGGCAAGGCGTGCCGGAGATATCGATCGACATTGGCGGCGAGCTTGCGCGATGCTCGACTAGCCTCAAATAGGTGGCCGCGGAGACTGTGGGTGAAGCCGATGAAAAACAGTCCCGGACATGACGTAGGCTCGCCGGCGGGACCAATGGGCTCATTAAGGTGATTGAGCGCCTGGTCTGACTCGAGCAGCGAGTCCAGTCCCGTCGTGAAGCCGGTCGCCGCGATAACCGCGTCGAAGGGCTCCGACCGGCCGTCCGCGTAGACGGCTTGGGTGGAAGTCAGGCGTACCAATTCAGGCCGGATCTGCAACAGCCCCCGCTTCAGCACGTTGACGAAGCCGACGTCGATCACCGGGACGCGGCCGCTCGAATATGGCCGCCAGTCTGCATTGGGCAAGCCATACCGCGACAGGTCGCCGAGCAGGAGGCGCGAGGTCATCCTTCCAATGTGGTCCGCGAGGCGAGGTGGCAGGAGACTCAACAACATGCTGGTCCGCTGAACGGGCGACCCAAAGGGGTCGCGAGGAACGATGGGCGGAGGGGTACGGATGCTCATTGCCACGAGCGAGGCGCCTTTCTCGACCAGTTCCGTGGCAATTTCGGCGCCGCTGTTTCCGGCGCCGACGACCAAGACGCGTTTGCCGACGTAACTCGACGCGTTACGGTAGTCGACGGAGTGTGTGAACGCTCCGGTATAGCTGTCCTGTCCCGGCAACGCGGGGACGCGAGGAACCCGATATTGACCGGTCGCCAGAATGACGACCGGCGCCCGCCAATGGTCGTGGACGCCGGAAATGCGCCACGCAATCGGTGTCTCGGGCTCCATTCGAACCCGCTGGACGGCGTAGTTTGCGATGATACGCAGGCTAAAGTGGCGGGCGTAGTCTTTCAGATAGGCGACATACTCGTCGCGCGAGAGATATTTGGATTCGCGGCTCGGAATCGGGTAGTGAGCGAGACCGGAATGGGCGCGCACAGTGTGCAGGTGAAGGCCATCGTAGCGTCGCGCCCAAGTACCTCCGAGCGCGGAATCCTGTTCAAGCACTACCGGGTCGATGCCGCGACACTGAAGGGCGGCGGCCGCGGAAAGGCCGGACGCTCCGGCACCGACTATCACGACGGCGGCTTGCGGCATCGTTCCCTCCTGGCGCAGTCATCGGCAACGATCGCGCGCCCAGCGAGCGAGTTGAAGTCCGTCAGTGCTTCCGGGCATGCGAATATCACTGAGAAGGATATCAACCATTGTGCCATTTGCGAGAAGCGCTCAGGGCTGCGGTGCCCAGCCCTGAGCAAGTGCGCTTAGAGACGGCCTTCTTGAACGAGGCGCTTTTGGATGGATGAAATGTGGGCCTCGCCGTCGCGAAGCGCCTCCGGCGAGGTATGGACCGAGTAATAGCCGAGAACTAGATCGTGCTCGTGCGGAGCGGCCGAGCCGAGAACGAACTCGGAATCGTCCAGCGCTTCGAATTCGACCGGTTCGCTCGACGGCGCGAAAGCCGCGAGGTCCCCGTGCCGCAACTCGTCAGGCGCCGACAAGACGCCCGATGCGATGGCGGTCCAGAGAACGGTATGCCCCGTTGGGGGCTTGTAATGCCAGCGCTCGCCGGCCTTCAGCCGTACCGCGAGATAGTTAATGGGTGAAGGATGCACGATGGCGTTCGACGCGGACCCGTAGCTCCCGAGGAGGACGCGGGCCGGACCGTGGTGCGGCACATTATCCGGGGCCTGGTAGATGCTGATGGTCGGTCCCAATTCGAGTTCCGGCGGCAAGGCGATCCACAGCTGGAAGCCGCGCGTCCGTCCTGCTTTGTCGAGCCCGCCGCCGTGCCACATGCCGCGCCCCGCCTGCATCCATTCGACGCCGCCGGCCGGTAGCGTGCCCCTAGCGTCGTTCGGGTCGATGTAGCTCACGGCACCTTCCACGACGTAAGTCAGGGTGGCGATACCCGAATGGGGATGGAGCGGTCCGTTGAACGGCGGGCCTTCGTGGTCGAAAAGATCGAGAAACACAAACGGCTTCAGGATCTCGCCGAAGTCGGACGGGCTCATCAGCCGTGTGATAGGGCCGTGCGCGCGGCCACGCGTACGCCGTACGATCGCCCGCGCCAAGCGCGGCGGTGCTGATTTAGCTAGTGCAAGGGTCATTGGGACGCGCCGGCCCGCGCCGTCTTCAAGGCTGCGGTCCACCACAGGAGATCTTGGATCATCGCCCCGGCAGGTGCCTCGAGTTCCTTGAGCCCGGCGTCGACATCGCCGCCCTGGTAGTGAGCCCACAAGGTGGCGACAGGGATGTGGACCGATGAGCGAATTGGGGCGAGTTGAACCTCGATCGCCGTTTCGCGCAGCTGCTGAACGCTGCGCGCGCCCATGGCAGAGCCATAACTCACGAAGCCAACCGCCTTGCGGTTCCACTCGGGATAGACCCAGTCGATCGCGTTCTTGAGTACCGCCGAGGTACCGTAGTTATACTCGGGAGTAACGATGACGAACCCGTCGGATTGCGCGATTGCGGCGGTCCATCTCTGCACCACCTCGTTCTTGTAAGGCGGGCGTCCCGGCATGGCCGGCGTCGCCGGCTGATCGAAGAACGGCATCGGAAAGTCGCGCAGATCAAGTAGCCGCGCGTCCACATCCTCGCGCTTCTTCAGGTGCTGCAGAATCCACTTCGCGGGCTTTTCCGAGAAACGGCCCTCGCGGGTGCTTCCAACTATGACGGAAATGATGGTCATGCTTTTGGTCCTTACTGTTCGCCAAAACCGGTATCAAAATACGACTTGGTCTAATATAGGTACCAGTGCTATGGTTCACAAGAAGGCACAGATCTGATACCTGAGCACATCGAAGTGACCGTCCACCTCCCCAATCCCGCCAGCGAAGACTGTCGCAGCCTTAGCTCCATACTGGCGCGCGTAGGGGACAAGTGGAGCGTGCTGATCGTCGTCTTGCTTGGCGATGGCCCGAAGCGCTTCAATGAGATCAAGCGGATGGTCGGCGGTATCTCACAGAGGATGCTCACCTTCACGTTGCGTGGCTTAGAGCGGGACGGCCTCGTGACGCGGACTGTCTTCCCGACCACGCCACAGCGTGTGGATTATGAGTTGACCAAGCTCGGCAGCAGCTTATGGGAAGCCGTGGAACCGCTCGGTTCGTGGGCACGCGCTCACGTGATCGAGATCCTCGCATCGCGAGAACAGTTCGACGAGAAGGACGCACACTAACGTGCAGGACGACCCGGCATGTCTGGTGGTCGGGGACCCGGAACTTGCTCGGCGGGTTCCTGCCAATGATCGCCACACTCGTGCGACCATGCGAATGTCCGGCTGTGGCCGGTGTCGTTGCGCTCACCTCCCATGCAGCCATATTCGTATTCACCCGCGCGCCTGAGCGTTGCCGGCTACCTCCTCACGGCGGCTGCGTTGTGGCTTGTCCTTGCGCTACGTCTGCTGCCGGCGATGTTCGCTGGACTACTTGTTTACGCCCTGATCAACGCACTCGCATCCGGTCTGCAGCGCCACCTGCCCGGCGCGCGCGCCCACGGAATCGTGGTTGCCCTGCTTGCGGTCGTCGTGGTCGGCATCCTCACGCTCACCATTGCCGCGGGAATCGCATTTCTCAATACGGAGCCTGGCAACCCCACTCAGTTGTTCGAGCGCATGACACCGCTGATCGAGCGGGCGCGCACGCAACTGCCCGCGATCATCGTCAATCACCTGCCGGACAATTCAGACGACATGCGTACCGCGGTGATCGAATGGTTGCGCATGCACGCCGCGCAATTGACACTTGCCGGCAAGCAGGCCGTGCGGGTGATCGTCCAATTGCTGGTCGGCATAGTGCTTGGCGCGATGTTAGCCTTCAACGGCGCGCGCGCACGCCCCGCCGGCGGTCCGCTCACGGTCGTGCTAAAAGCGCGCTGTGCGAATATCGCGATCGCCTTCCGCGACGTGGTCTTCGCCCAGACTAAGATCTCGGCGCTCAATACGCTGTTCACCGGCATCTTCCTGTTTATCGTGCTGCCGCTGTGTGGTGTGCATTTGCCGTTGGCCAAGACGCTCGTCGTCACCACCTTCGTAGTCGGTCTGCTACCTGTGATCGGCAATCTGATCTCGAACACGCTGATCGTCGTCATTGCCCTGTCGATATCGTTGTGGGTTGCAGTCGCGGCGTTGGCATTCCTGGTCGCCGTCCACAAACTCGAATATTTCCTCAGCGCACGCATCATCGGTACGCAAATCCAGGCATGTGCTTGGGAACTGCTGATCGCAATGCTGCTCATGGAAACTCTGTTCGGCATCTCCGGTCTGGTCGCCGCGCCCATCTACTACGCGTACTTGAAGCGCGAACTTGCGGGAGCGAGCCTGATCTGATGTAAACGGGTGGAACTGCAGAGACTGCACCGGATTCGCTCTATTCGAGCACCCTTGAAAAGAACGGAAGCGCCTTCGTTTCCAATCGCTCTCCGAGCTTGTCCATGTGCGATCCCGTAAATTCCTCGAATTCATGCTGGATCCCGTTTGAAGTCAGCTTGGCATCCAGATCGTGTGCTTGCGCAATGAGCGACGGATTCCAGTCCTGTTTGCCAATCTCGAAACCGATACCGCGTAAGCCAGCCAGGTTCGTCCGATACTGCCCCAGCATGGGGATAGGCAGATTCGCCGTCCAGGCAGCCGAAGATTTCTCGGACTCCACCAGTGTGTCGCCACGGCGCTCAACCCGCTCGCGGATCCTCGATCCACATTTTGTAGGTATCGGTAAATCCATGCAGGAGATATATGACAGGGTAGTGCTTTCGACCCTGTTGATACGAGGGTGGCAGGTAGACTGCGAATTGACGATCCGCAATGACTGCAAAGGCAACAATTTTCATCCAAATTTCTCCACGTACGACGGCATCGATCTAAGGTGTTGAACGGTGGTCGGCCGCATGCGAGTCGCTTGGTACGCTCCTGTCAATCCATTTCGAGTCTGCAAAGCTCCACCCTGGTCCGCCGGTCAGTGTATTGTGGACCGCAGCAATCCTCCATTGTCCCTGTGCCTTGGCCAATATCAACACCGCGAGCGTCGTGCGTTTCAGTTCCTTGCCGTCTTTTGTGTACATTACACGCCAAGCGCTGTGCACCACTGCAATGTCAGAACGCAGGAAACGTATCGTAGTTGCATCGACGAAAAATTGACTGCCTTTATAGAGATCCGCCAGCACATCTCTGTGGAGTTTAACAATTTCGTCGCGCCCCTTGAGCCACCTGCCCGTTATCACCACGAAGTCGGCATCTTCCGTAAATAGGTCGCCAAACCCGGGCATGCCCGGAAGATTCCAGCTTTTCGCGAAGCCTTCGACTACTGCTTTGATCGCCTGCTCGTCGGCTTGGTCGTTGGCCAAGGCGACACAACTCATGGCCAGCATAATTGCGCAGACTACAACCTTCGGAAGGTATCTCATCACAGTTGCCCCTGGTGCATTTTGGGCGCCTTTGTGCGCGTCGGCGGCAGCGCACAGATCATTGTTTCGAGGTACACAAGGAACCCTATCGTTGTCTCTTTCATGTCACTGGTCTCCGGCTGTTGATTCATGCGACTTCCGGGAGAAAACATAACCCCATGCCGCCTCGGAATCGATGGACGCGCGGTTCCCGCGTTGTTTCCCGCTTCTTCCCTATGCCAGTCGCGAAATGCTTGGGCAATCGTGGGAAATGTGGCCTGTTGAGCGTGGTATATTCCCGATGATCCCTAAAGAGACGCGCCATGAGCAGTGTCCCTCCCAGCACCCTCACCCGATTCGGGGTGTTCGAACTCGACCTCGACCGCGGTGAATTGCGTCGGCGGGGGGTTCGTCTCGCGATTCAGGAGCAGCCGCTGCGTGTACTGGCGGCGCTGCTGCGCGAACCCGGTGAGATCATCAGTCGTAACGTACTCGAGGCGGTGCTGTGGGGACCGGAACCCGCAATCGACTCCGAAAGGGCGCTGAACAAAGCGATTCACAAACTGCGCGAGGTTCTCGGCGACGATGCGGAAGGTGCGCGCTTCGTGGAAACCGTTCCGCGGCGGGGCTATAGGTTTGTTGCCCCGGTCGGTCAAGCACGTGCAGGAGAAATTTCCGCGCAGCGCGAATGCAATCCCACGCGCGGCGAATTGTGGCTCCGGACGCAGCCACTCTTAAGGGCCTCCATACTGCCGCCGGCGGGTGCGGCGATCATTCCGTATCACCTCGCGCTTTCGCCGGACGGCGCCCGCCTGGTCTTCCTGGCGGACGGATCGGATGGCATGCCGCGATTATGGGTGCGGGCGCTCGCACGCGCCGAGGCCGTGTCGTTCCGCGGGACCGAGCGTGCCCGTTTGCCATTCTGGTCGCCCGATGGACGCGCGTTCGGTTTTTTCGCTGATGGAAAGCTGAGGACGGCGGATGTTGATACCGGCGACGTGCGAACCGTCTGCGACGCTCGCCTCGGGATGGGGGGCGCCTGGAGTACGGACGACGTGATCCTGTTCGCTCCAAACGTTGCCGGACCGTTATTTCGCGTGCCCGCTCATGGAGGCACACCAAGTCCCGTCACGTGCGTCGACGTTGAGCAGAGCTCGCAGAGTCACTACCTGCCCGTCTTTGCTGAAGATGGACGGCGATTCCTGTTCTCCATTACGCGAAGCGGTGGCCAGGACACACTTCAGGACGGGCTGTTCTCGGGCTCGCTCCAGACGCGGGATGTAACATGTGTTTCTGCCGAGATCCGTGGCAACGTGGCGCTTGCGGGCGATGCGCTATTCTTTGTGCAGGGGACATCTCTGCTCGCGCGACGACTTGACCCACAGAGCATGACGATAAGAGGCGAAACCGTCGTCGTCGCCTCGGATCTGCTGGAGTCTGCCGACCACTCCTTCTTGTTGCATGGCTTCTCGGTTTCTAATGCGGGTTTGATTGTGTTCCAGTCATCGATCGATTTCGCATGGCAGGCCACGTGGGTGAATGCCGCGGGGCAGTCAGCGGACGTCCTTCCGGGACGGTGCTTTCGCGATCCGGCAATTTCACCGGACGGCACGCGATTGGCTTTTTCATCTGATGAGTTCAACAACGGAACGCAGTACATCTGTATTCAAGATATCGCCCGAGGTGTGCGACGACGAGTGACGGACGGTGGGGCCGAAAGCCACCCCTCCTGGTCCGATGACGGCCAGCGGCTTGCTTATGCTTCCACCGCCGGAGGAACCTGGAATGCATGGGAGATCGCGGCCGATGGATCAACGTCGCCGCAGGTGATTTGCGAATCGAGCATGTTTCCCACGTGGTCGGTGCACGGGCATCTTGTCGTCATGCAGTTTCACGGCCGACCCGTGCTAGCAGTGCGTGGGCCTGGAGAACGCGAGTTCCGCATAATCGGATCCGGCGCTGAGCCGCAAGTGTCGCCCGATGGCGTCTGGGTAGCCGCGGGGCAACCGGATGGCGCCGGGATCATGGTGCGCGCGCTTGCATCAGACGGGCCTGTAATACAGATCTCCGCGCCAGGCGGATGCCAGCCGCGCTGGAGTCGTGATGGTCGGCAGCTTTTTTTCATCGCCCGAGACCGGCAATTGATGGCCGTGGACTTTTGTTCGCGAGAGGCCAAAGCCACCGCGCCGAGGTCATTGTTTCGCACCCGAATCCCTGGCCAGACCTTGGTTGGGTTTCAGTACGATGTCGCTCCGGACGGTCGATTCTTAATCAACACTTTGCCGGCAAGCTCAAGTCCCCTGACTCTTTTGTACGCCAATTCGCACGCCTGAGCGGGATGGCCCCGATCGAGCGAAATCAACCGTGCACGCAATATTAATAGTAGCCGACCGATGCCCAAAGCTATCCTGTCGTCCCAAAAAGGGCCCTGGTTGCGTCCCTCGGATTTGCGCCCATGACGCTGGCCACCCGCGCCGGCGCTGAGGTGCAGCTTTCTGACAACAACATCGGTTCTGGCATCAATGGTCATGCCGATGATGTATATCGGGGTAGTGCGGGTGAGCGTGCTCGATCGGTTCGTGTCGGTGGGAGTGGGAATGGGGCTCTTCCACATGCCGGTTCGAGTCGTGCTGATGCTGATGATGCGCGTCATGGACGTGCGAGTGTTCGTGCTCCAGGGGCGAGTGGCGATGCCGATGTCCATGGCTCTCGGTGAGATGCAGCCATACCCCAGCCGCCATGAAAAGCCCGGCGACAATCAACGTGGGGGTCAATGGCGCACCCAAAACCACTGCCAGGGCGGCGCCGATAAAAGGCGCCAACGAAAAATAGGCGCCGGTTCGCGCGGTACCGAGATTGCGTAGCGCCAGAACAAACAGCGTCAGGCTCAGGCCGTAACCCACGAAGCCGAGGAGCCCCGCTCGAAGCAGCAGGCCGCCCGCCGGCAGGCGCGCGCCATAGCTGAGAGCCAGCGCCACACTGATGGGTCCCGCGATTAGTCCTTTGATGCAGGCAACTAACATGGCGTCGTTGATCGACACCTTGCGCGTCAAGTTATTGTCGATTGCCCATGCGAGACAAGCGCCAGTAATTGCCAGCGGCCCGACGATGCCGCTTGCATGAAGTGCGGAACCCATCGACAGGACCACGCCGCCGGCGACAATGAGTGCCATGCCGGCGGCAATTCGGCGGTCAAAATTCTCCTTGAAAGCGAACCACGCCAACAAAGCGGTGAAGACGCCTTCGACGTTCAAGATCAACGATGCAGAGGCGGAGTCAGTCAGTCGCAGCCCGTACATGAGCAGGTACGGACCGACTGCGCCGCCGACGGCGATGGCGCCGAGTAACCACATCCAGTCGGCGCCACGCGGCCGAATGATGCTCGCTCGTCCCAGTACGCTCGCGCGAACGGATAACAGAATAGTGAGGCCTACACCGGAACCCAAGTAAAGTAGTCCCGCCAGCAGCAAAGGCGAAATCTCTCCCACGAGCATCTTCGCAATCGGCGTGCTGAGCCCGAATAGCGTGGCGGCCCCCAACGCTGCCAAAATTCCGCGATCCAATTTCACCCGTGCCCTCCTCCTTAATCTTAGGGGGTCAACCCTGTTCTGTACGGTACGTATGATAAACGGACAGTGGGATCGAACCCACGCAAGGGATGAGGTAGATCAGTAACTTACTGAATAATCTCGCCTCGCCGTCCCCCGCAAGCAAGCTATCTGCGCCTCAATTCGCCTCATACACCCGGATCTCGGCGCTCTGCGCACCCTGGCCTTGCGCAGCAGCGAAGAGTTTTCCCCATTCGGGAACGAACAGGCCGGTTTGGGTGTGGGGCGGCGTCACGTAATGCGCGACCCTGTCGAAGTGATTGTGATCCCTGTCCTGGAACACTTCGAGAAAACCCGCACCGGTGAGCACATAGACGCGCCCCCGTCGCGAATCGTAGAAGAGGTCGTCCGAAGGACCTGCGGTTTCACCGGTCGTGATTTCCTTCCCGGTCTCGGTGTCAAAGACAAGCATGCGCGACGGGGTCCAGGTTGCCACGAATAGGCGGTGATGAGCTTCGTCGAGCGCCATCGGAAAATTTCCCTCAGCCGACGTAACCGGCCAACGGGCCAGTACGTTGAGTTTCACACGGTCAATTACTTCAATCTCCCTCTTATCCGGAACATTGACGAAAATTCTATTTCCCGATTCCTCGAGCCGAAACGACTCGGGATGAGCATCGATCACGACGTCACCGGTCTTGTTACCATTGGGGTCCAGAAACCCCAGGCCTCCTGTTCCCTCAGTTCGTTTCCGAAGCTGCTTTGCCCCGGCATATCCGACGATGACTCGCTTCCCGCGGCTGTCATAACGAAGGTTGTCGGAATCCTCAGGGAACTTTGCGGTTGTGAGAACTTGAAAGGTCGCTCCGTCAAACATTTTTACAACGCCGTCCAGAGCGCAGGCAACGAACAGATGATTGGTGGAGGCGTCGTAGAACACTCCTTGTGGTTCGGCCAGATCGGTAATTGTGTGCACGCGTTGGCCGGATTTCAGGTCAATTACCTCGAGTGTGTGGTTATCAACGGCAGCAACGAACAGGCGCTGGCCATTCACATCGACGCTCAAGTGATCGATACGTCCGTGGACATTCGGTAGCGGGATGTGGGTCTTCAGCACCAATGCCGAGGATTCTTGCCCGGAGGCCAGGCCGCTCAAAGCGAGCAACGACACGAGGAGCAATCCTAGGATGCGATATTGCATGAAATGTCCTTCCCGCTCTCGGCGGTGTACTACGCGAGGGATCGAAATGAGTAAAATCCTAACCCAACCGCCCCGCAGCGGCTCGAATGATCCTGTTGAAGAGAATGTCGAGAATCGCGCTCATGCTGATTGCGTTCTGCTACATACCCGCGACAGGCCGATGCCCATCCCGAGGGTTTTGGTATTTCGGTTGCCACCGGCCGCATGTTCGTCAACGTGCCCGTAGCAGGAAAAATCGTGATGGTCGATCTCGCCAGCGAAACAATTGGACCGTCTTTACTTGGCGGTGCGGACGAGCTCTTCATCTAAGGCTGCGATTCAGATTTACCGAACCAGTCCGTAGAGGCCAGAGGAATCCGAAGAGCAAACAGGGCCCCGCCTCCCGGTCGATCCGCGACTTCGATCGAGCCACCGTGCGCTTTTGCAATTTCGGCAACAATCGCAAGGCCGAGACCGGCGCCTTGTCTAGTGACGCCCCGACCGCGCCAGAAGCGCTCGAAGATGCGTTGCCGATCCGCTTCCCGCACGCCAGGGCCACGATCAGCAACTGTGACAATCCCCTCCTCAGACACTGTGACCGCCACCTCGCCTCCGGCGGGGGATTGATGCACCGCGTTCTCGACTAAATTGCGCACCGCGTCGGCAATCGCGTCAGAGTTTCCGCAAACTTGCACCGGTAGTGACGGTGCATCGAAGCCGAGCAAACACACCTGGCTGATGGCCCAGGGCGTCATGGATTCCAGCACCCCGGTCGCAGTCGCAACGAGATCGATCCTTGCGGAAACATCCATGGGAACGCTGTCCAGCCGAGCGACGCGAAGCAGCTGCTCGACCAGCCGGTTCATCCGTGCCGCATCGCCCCGAAGCTTCTCCAACTCCGCTCCGCCATCCAGTTCGTCCAGCGCCGCTGTGAGGATGGCGAGCGGAGTTCGCAACTCATGCGCTGCGTTGGCGGTAAATTGACGCTGCACGGCGAAGCCCTGCTCCATGCGGTCGAACGCATGGTTCACCGCTGCAACCAAGGGCACCAACTCCGTCGGCAAGTCGTCGACCGGCAGGCGAACGGCGCTTGCGACCGGCCCGATGGCGGCAGCCCTCTCGGACGCAGCGTGGACCGGTCGCAAGCTACGGCGGATACTCCAGGCGCCAATGGCCAGCATCGCCGCCGCAAACAAGGGAACCGCCCAGACCAGATCCCGTATGAATCTTTTCACCAACCCGGATGCGAGGGCTTCCGCATCTGAGACCGCTGCCACCGTCACCGAAAGCCGTCCTGCAATGCTATCGACACGAACCGTGAGACCGTTGTAGTCCTGGCTCGTCGGACCGAAGTCATCCAACTGGAAAGGGTGTTGATTGCCGTCGGCGGGCGGCCATCTTGCAACCTCGGCCGCGAATTCGGGCGCTGACGCGGCAATCATCGCACCGTCGCCGCTGCGCACTGCGAGCAACCGTGTCCGCGCGGGGGATTGGTAGAGCTGCTCGAGCCTCGCCGGCAGCGTGAGGTGGAGTGCGCCATCCGGGCCACGTTCGACAAAATGCGCTATTTGAACGGCACGGCGCTCCAACTCGTCGTCGCCGAGAGACTGCGCCGCCTGAGACCCCTCGTAGACTATGGCACTGACGGCAAGGAGCGTCGCGACGACGAAACCTGCCGCAAGCCGCAGCACCAATTGCGCCTGCAGGGACCGGAACCGGGTGTTCATCCCGGCTGCTCGACCAGCAAATAGCCGATGCCGCGCACCGTGTGGATGACCGGGCTCGCGCCGGCCTCGGCCAGCCTGCGCCTAAGATGGTGGACATGAACCGGAATGGCGTTCGATTCCGGCTCCTCGTCCATGCCGTAGAGCTTCTGCTCGAGCACCGCCCGGGGTACCACGCGGCCGAGCCGGCGCATCAGCAATTCGAGAATGGCAAGTTCCTGACGCGGCAGGGCGATGGTTGTCGTATCGACACGAACATCGCGGCCAATCGTATCAAATGCCAAGTTTCCGGCTTCGAGAGTCATGCCCAGGGCGTGACCCGGCCGACGCAACAGGGCCTTGATGCGCGAAACCAGCTCGACCACAGCAAACGGCTTGACCAGATAGTCATCGGCCCCGGCATCGAGCCCGCCGACTCGATCCTCCACGGCGTCGCGGGCTGTAAGAATGAGTATGGGCACGTTGTTCCCTATGCGACGCACGGTGGCAAGCAACTGAAGGCCGTCGCCGTCCGGCAGCCCTAAGTCTAGGATGATGGCATCGTACGTGACAAAGGAGAGCGCCTCCCCGCCTTCAGCTGCTGTGTCGACCGCATCTACCACGAAGCCCGCGCGCTGGAACGCGGACTGAAGCAGTTCGACGATCCGTGTTTCGTCTTCGACAACCAGGAGCCTCATTCTGTCACCACAATCTTAGCCGTAAAGCCACGTTTCACCCCGCATCAGAGCACGCCCGCTTTAACACAGCATTAAGGCGGCGCTGGGTGGGTCCCTATAATTCTGCCTTAATCGACGCCTGCCACACTCTCAGCTTTAGGCTATAAACTCCTGGAGTCTCGATGACCCGGCCCAACGGCGACCCTTTTCCCGCCTCCCGGCGACGGTTCGCTCAACCCCCGCAGCCAGTTCGGGCCTACAAAATGATACCGTCTGGGTCAAAATGACCGTCAAAGCCGCTCGCATCGCTGTTGGCGTGCCCCTCGTCGCTCTGTTGGCCTTGGGGCTTTGGCGGCTCGGCGCGCTTTATGGTGCGACTGGCAAGCCGGCCGCGCCTCCGGCGGGGGTGTCGGTGCGAGTCGCGGTAGTACGCCGCGGCACACTCGCTACAACGGTCACCAATATTGGAACTGTGCAGGCCTTGAACACCGTGCTCGTGCGGGCGCGGGTCGATGGCGCGATCGAGGAAGTGCTCTTCAAAGAGGGCCAAATCGTGTCTCGAGGAGACGTCCTGGTCAAGTTGGACCCACTTCCTTTCGAAGCCCAACTACGCGTAAACCAGGCGCAGCTAGCGAAGGACATCGCATCGCTCGACAACGCCAAGGTCGATTTGCAGCGTTATGAGGAGTTACTCAAGGCCGACTCGACCTCAACGCAAGTCCGCGACACCGCGCGATCGTTGGTGGCGGAACTGACTGCCGCAGTCGCGAACGATGCTGCGCAGGTCGACTTGGCGCGCCTGTCCTTGTCCTATACCAGGATTAAAGCCCCCATCACGGGTCGCGTGGGCGCCCGCTTGATCGACGCCGGAAATATTGTCCACACCGCCGACGCGAACGGCCTGGTCGTCATCACGCAGTTAAGCCCCATCGCAATCAACTTTGCAGTCCCTCAAGAGCGATTGAAGGATTTGCGCGCAGCGCAAGCCCACGGTTCGATCCCCGTCGCTGTCTTGAATGATGCAGGGGACCCAAGCGAAAACACGGGCGAGGTTGTTTTGATCGACAATCAAATCGATACCACGACGGGTACCATTCACTGCAAGGCCCAATTTTCCAACGCCAGCGACACATTATGGCCGGGTCAATTCGTCACGGTCCGGGTCGCACTCAAGAACCTGCCGGATGCCATTTTGATACCGACGATTGCCGTCCAAAATGGCAGCGAAGGACCTTACGTATACGTGGTAACGCCGGATAACCGAGCCAAGGCCCGAGTGGTCCACATCGGGTCCGTCGAAGGCGCTCAGACGATTATTGCCAGCGGCCTATCCGCAGGCGAGACAGCCGTCACCGAAGGACAATTCCGGCTCGAGCCGGATGCTCTGGTACATATCGTGTCGGTCGATTCGCCCCGCGCATCGTTGCCTTGAAGGTTCCGCACGTGCGCGCTTACTGGGTATTCACTTGAATTTCTCCGCGTGGTTCATTCGACGCCCCGTCGCTACCTTGTTGCTCATGTTGGCGGTCTTTTTTGTGGGTATTGCCGGCTATACGCAGCTGCCGATTGCCGGGGTACCGCAGATCGACGTTCCAACGATCACGATTAACACCGCCCTACCGGGAGCGAGTGCCGAGACCGTCGCTGCAGGGGTCACCGCGGTGCTGGAGCGCGCACTGGCGAATCTGCCCGGAGTCAGTTCCATCATCTCGACGAGCTCACTCGGAACTAGTTCGATCGACGTGCAGTTCGAACTTTCCCGCAGCGTCGACTCGGCCGCTGTCGATGTTCAGACGGCCATCAATACAGCCCTCGGCGACCTGCCCAAAAATCTCCCGCATCCGCCGACTTTCGAAAAAGCCAACCCTGCTGATGCGCTGCTCATGAGTATCGCCGTGTATTCGGACACCCTACCGATTGCCGCCGTCGACGACTACGCCGAAAATTACATCACTCCCGAACTCGCTCGCGTGGTGGGCGTCGGGCTCGTCGATTACAACGGCCAGCAAAAGCCAGCCGTGCGCGTGCAGGTCGATCCTGGTCGACTCACCGGCTTGGGCCTTAGCCTCGAAGACCTTCGGCAGTATATCGGCGAGTCCACGCTCAACGGACCCAAAGGGACACTGGATAGTGAGCGCCGATCCCTTACCCTTGATACCACTGATCAGCTATCACACGCCGCGGAATATGCTGACCTCATCATCCAGTCACGCAACGGCATCGTCACCCGGCTTCGTGATGTAGCGACCGTGGTCGACAGCGTAGAGGACGTGAAGCGAAGCGCTTGGTTGGGCACTCGTCCTTGCGTGATCGTCGATGTTCACAAACAGGTGGGATTCAACGTCAATGCGACCGTCGAACGAGTCAAGGCCGTCCTGCCGCGCCTGATACGCGACTTGCCCGCCTCCGTTCACCTGACGCTGTTGGCGGATCGCACGCAGACCATTCGCTCCTCGGTGAAGGACGTGCAAATCACCTTACTAATCACTTGCGCGCTCGTCGTCGTCGTGGTGTTCCTGTTTCTCGGCGACGTTCGCGCCACGATCATTCCGGCGGTCACCATTCCGCTGTCGCTTTTCGGCGCGATGGCCGCGATGTATCTGCTCGGGTACACCCTCGACAACGTATCCCTTATGGCGTTGACCGTATCCGTGGGCTTCATCGTCGACGACGCCATCGTGATGCTGGAGAACATCCTACGTCACGTCGAGAGCGGCGAAGATTCTTTGACGGCGGCGCTGCGGGGATCGCGGGAAATCGGCTTCACGATTTGTTCCATGACCATCTCCTTGGTCGCTGTTTTCATCCCGGTGCTCTTTATGGGAGGCATTGTCGGACGTCTGTTTCGCGAATTCGCGGGCACAGCCACCGTCGCCATACTGACTTCGGGGCTCGTGTCACTCACTCTCACGCCCATGATGTGCGCCCACTTTCTATATCCTATTGACGCCAAATCCGAGTCCCGCCTTCACAAGTCCGTCAAACGCTGGTTTGACAAGGCACTAGAACAATACGGGCGCGGTTTGCGCTGGGCCATCGCGCATCAGCCCCTGGTGCTGGGCGTACTGTGTCTCACCGTCGCTATCACCGTGGGACTCTACATTTCGATTCCGAAGGGCTTCTTCCCCCAACAGGACAACGGATTGATCAACGGCGCCACCCAAGCTCCCGCCGATGTCTCCCATTCGACGATGGTACTGCGCATGCGCGAGTTGGCGGACCGAATACGCCGCGATCCGGATATCCAGAATGTCTATTTTTATGCACAGGGAGAACCCACGGCAAACATCGGCCGCGTCCTGATCGACCTGAAGCCGTTCGGCGAACGCCACAGTTCCGTGTACCAGGTGATCGACCGTCTCAACCAGCGAGTCAAGGGGATGCCGGATATTGCCGTCCAGTTTCAGGCCCGGCAGGATCTGCAAATCGGCGCCCACGTGAGCAAGTCTCAGTTTCTCTACACGTTGCGCGATCCGAATCTTCCAGAATTGCGTCACTGGGCGCCCGTCATCCTCAAGGCGCTTCGCTCGATCACGCAGATCCAAGATGTCGAAGCCGATATTGATCCGAGCGCACCGCAGGTGATGATCAAGCTTGACCGGGATACGATGGCGCGCCTCGGTGTCACCACGCAGAGCGTGGACGACACACTGTACGATGCGTACGGTCAGCGGCAAGTGGCGAGTTATTACACGCAAGTCAACGTGTATCGCACGATTCTCGAGGTGGCTCCGCAGTTCCAGCTGGACGAGAGCGCCTTGGCACGGCTCTATGTACCCTCCCGAACGGGCGCTCCTGTACCTCTCGGGGCCATCAGCCACATCGAGTTTTCCGCCGCCCCCCTCGCAGTCAATCACGAAGGTCAGTTTCCCGCCGTCACTCTGTCCTTCAATCTCGCCAAAGGTGCGTCGCTCGGCGATGCCGTCGACGCGATCAAAGCCAAGGAACGATCAATCGGAGCCCCTCAGGGATTGACGTCCTTATTTACAGGGAGCGCCCAAGCATTTCAAGAATCCCTGGCGGGTCAGCCCTTTCTGATCGCCGCGGCGCTGTTCGCCATATTTGTCGTGCTTGGCATTCTCTACGAGAGCTTTATTCATCCCCTGACCATACTCTCCACCCTGCCGTCCGCCGGCATCGGCGGGCTCCTCGCGCTGATGCTGTTGCACTACGATTTTTCGCTCATCGCCTTGATTGGCGTCATCTTGTTGATAGGGATCGTGAAAAAGAACGGCATCATGATGGTCGACCAAGCGCTGGTATTGGAGGCGCAAAACGCCTCACCCGAAAACGCCATCTACGAAGCATGCTTGAAGCGCTTTCGGCCGATCATGATGACAACCATGGTAGCCCTCCTCGGTGCGTTGCCGCTTGCATTTGGATCGGGCGCCGGATCGGAGTTGCGACGGCCGCTCGGCATCGTGATGGTCGGCGGCCTGTTGCTCTCGCAGGTGCTGACGCTGTTCACGACACCGATCATTTATCTTTACATGGACCGTATCGTCGCGCGGTGGCGCGGCATGCGCAGCTCAAAGCTTTCCGCGGCTTCGTAACCGCCTACCCTGCGACCACAGGCGCCACGCACGGCTCAATCCGTCTGTGCCTCGAATACCAATAAGCGCGCGCCGAGAATTCCGCTGGGGGGCGCCGCAATGTACAGTCGGTCGCGTTTCGCGTACCACACGCCGGTGCGTGTGCCGAGTGCGGTCGGGAACTTGCCCATATCCGTGTAGCGGTCCGCATCGACCTGCTGCACCACGCTTAAGTAGCCCTCGCCACCAGCCACGTAAATTCGCTTTCGGTCGGCGTCATAAAACATATCATCCATGTCGCCCGCGGTCGGGAGACTGGCGACGACCTTCCCGGAATCCATATCCAAGACAGTGAGTCGGGACGGCTTACGGGTGCCGATAAAGACACGGTGATTCGCCTCATCGAGAACCATGGGAAAGTTGGCCGAATGTCCATTCGGCAGCGCCCAGGTGAGCATCTTCCCTGTTTGGCGGTTGATGACCTGGACACTCTTCGCATCGGCCACGTTGACGAAGATGCGCGGTCCCTTCGTTTCGAGCTGAAACCCTTCCGGATGTCCCTCAAACTTGTATTCCGTCGGGAGGCGCCTGTTGGTGACAGGATCGATCACCGCGATGGCGCCGTCCCCGTAACCCAGATAGATTTTCTTCGCAACCGCGTCGTAGCGTAAATTGTCCGGGTCGGAGCCTTCGCCAAAGTCGATCGTGTCGAGCAGGGCGAATTTCGCGCCGTCATACACGGTCACGTGGCCGTTCGCCGAGTTCGCGACAAAGAGCTTGTCCCATTCCGCAAGGTATAGCGTCCCCTGCGGCTCGGCGAGTCCGTCGATCTGATGAATCATCCGGCCTGCGAACACATCCACGATCTGCACCGAATTATTGCCGAGGCCGGAGAAGATCACGCGCTTGCGCTTGGCATCGATCGTGAAGTGATCGAGGCGACCTTGCACGCCCGGCAGCGGTATCTCTTGCACCTCGCGCACGGGCGGCGCCTCGCGCTCCTCGGCATGAGCGAGGGAACCGAGTGCGGCAAACACGCTGACGCAGCATACAGAGCGGATCAGGATATGACGGAGATGCATAGCTGAATGCCTCACTAACTGGCTAGTTGGGAATTGAAGGGGACAATTACGGGATGACCTCGAACGCGCGCAACTCAGCGCCACGTTCTTTGTCGCGCGGCACGGCGACGTACAACCGGCGCCATTCCGGGACGAATGCCGATGTACGTGCAATCGGGCCGGTCGGAATGCGGGCGATGCGCTCGTAGTGATCGGCATCGATTTGCTGGGTGACATCCAGGAAACCCTCGCCGCCGCTCGTATAGATACGCCGCGTGGCGGAGTCGAAAGAAAGACCATCGAGCGTCGCCACCGTCGGGACCGATGCGACCACCGCGCCCGAAGCGGAGTCGAGCACGACGATGCTCGCGGGTGTGCGTACCCCGAGGAAGAGCCGGTGGTTTTTTTCATCTAGCGCGAGGGCCACGTTTTTCTGGATTCCAGGAATCGTCCATTGAGCCACGTGCGATTTCGTCTTGCGGTCGAGTACTACGACCTGCGCCTTTTCAGGTACAAGGACGAATAGGTGCTGACCGCGGCTCTCGACGATGCTGCCGCCCGCATGAGCGTCCGTAGTGAGGGCTGCCACCTGCGCGCCGCTCGCAACGTTGAATACCGTGAGATCACCTTGCTCCTTATTGGCATCGCCTCCACCGGATCCGACATAGATTTCCTGCGACCGCGGGTCATAACCGATCGCGTCGGCCCCGAGTGACGCGCTGGCGGTGTGAGTCAGGGCGAGCGTGGTGCCGTCAAGCGTTTTCACCGAGCCATCCGCGCCAGAGGCGATAACAAGCTTGTTGAACTTAGGGACGAAGAGCACTCCCTGGGGCTTGGCGAACCCCTGGAGCGTGCGCGTCACACGGCCGACTCTCAGATCAACCACCTCAATCGTGTTCTTCGCCAGCGCCGCGAGGAACGCGCGGCGACCCTTCACGTCGATAGCGAAATGATCAATGCGCCCGTCGACTTCGGGCAACGGGATCGTCTGCACGAGCTTGAGGGCGGCCTTGTTCTCTGCGAGTGCAACAGAGAATGAAAATATGAAAGCCAGGGCGACGATTAGCTTATGCATATGATTGCCGAGAGTCAGAGACCGAGTGTGGAGCATCAGTGGCCGATAGCGTCGAATGGCCAATCGCGACGGCGGGGCTGGAGAAAGACGGGTGTGGCTTCCCATCAACGTGGCGTTGTCGTGTCATCTTGCTCCCCATCGGTGGTGCGGCTGCGCTGGGGGAAGCGCCAGCATCGCTGGCCAGAAACAGCAATGCCAGCGGTGCAACCGACACCCAGTCTTTCGTCGATCTCGACATCACCTCAGTCATAGCCAACTCCCAAGAACAGAAGAAATGCCGGCACGCTAGCGCACCATCACCCAGGCGGGCTGCAGCAACGGAAATGCGATCAGTCCCACCGCGGCGGCGGCGGCCATCAGGACCGGATTGCTCACCTTCCAGCGAAACAGGGCGGTCAGGGAGATAATGCCAATGAGAATCGTCAGCCAGTCACCAACGGCAATGCGACCCAGCAAAACGCTCGCACCCAGAATGGTGCCAATCGCCGCGGCGTAGGCCCCTTTGACGAACCCCTGGACGTTGCGGTTGGCACGATGCCGCTGAAGGAATGGAGCGGCGACCAGCACCAAAATGAACGAGGGTAGAAAAATGCCCACCGTCGCGGCGATGGCGCCCCAAAATCCCGCGACCAGATAGCCGACGAAGGTCGCCGTGATGACAACGGGACCGGGGCTGATCATGCCAATCGCGACCGCGATCAAAAATTCACGCTCCCCCAGCCAACCGTGCTCCTGCACCACGCCTTGCTGCAAGAACGGCACGATGACGAGGCCGCTGCCGAAGGTGAGCGCGCCAGACTTGAGGAAAAACAGCAAAATCTTGCCAAGAAGCGTACCGCTTGCCGTGGGCACAACAGGTAATGCCACGAGCAATGTGGTTGCCGTCGGCGGTCGCCGCCATGGTGTCCCGTAGTACAAGACGCCCAATGTGCCGGCGCCGATAAACAAGAGGGCCACCTCCGATTGCAGAATCACGGTCACCAAAAGACATGCCCCGGCGATGCACCACTGCAGCCAATCTTCCATCCCAAGTTTGGCGAGTCGATAGCAGGAATACAGGATCAGGGCGATCACGGTCGGACTCACACCGTAAAAAATCGCGATCACCGGCTGCAGCGCGCCGAAGTGCACGTACAGCGCGCCCAGCGCAGCAACAATCACAAAGTTCGGCAATATGAACGCCCAACCGCCGGCCCAAGCACCCCAGAAGCCTCCACGCAAATAGGAGATGAAAACGCCCACTTGGATCGCGAGCGGCCCTGGAAGGGACTGACACACTGCGATCGCTTCGCGCATTTGCTCTTTGCTGAGCCAACAGCGTTCCGTAACAAGCTCGCGCTCCATCTGGCCAACGAGGGCTACGGGTCCGCCAAAGCCAAGCAGCCCGAGGCGCAGGAAATAGAGCACGAGTTCCCTAATCGGGCCAGGCCTCTTCGTTGTCTTGATCACGGCCAGGCACTGTGTGCGAGTTCGTCGATCAATTCATCGATATGCCTGACGATTTCATCTCGGCCGCTCTCAAAGTTGGACAAGACTCCGGGTAGTTTATCCCAACTCAAGTGCCGGGCTCTGCCGCCCACGGTCTTCCCGACGTCTTGATCGAAGGACACGACAAGCAACGCATCGTCCACGTCCGAGGCCTCGAACAACTGCGGGGCGAACTTGGAAACGTCAAATCCGTCGGTGCGCAGCCCTTCTCGAACCGGACCGGGCACGTTGGGCTCGGGCGCAGTTCCCCGCGCGACCGCTCGATACGGGATACCCCGCTCTTGAGCTCTCCGGTTGAAATAGGCCATTGCAACGAGACTCTTGACTGACCCGTGCTCGCATACGAATACGACACGGGTCGATTCGTTGGAACCACTCGTCGCGACACCCTGACCAGACGCCTGAGCGCCAAGCGACATGGCAAGAATGCATAGAGCGATCCGTAGTGACACCAAGCGCATGAAAGTCTGCGGAACTTGCGGCCGTCGCTCAGGAACCGTGCTTCACGTTGGCAAGATCGAGCGCCGCACGCAATCCGCGGGTGAGCTTGGTCACATCATCATTCGCCCAAAAGTGCATGAAAAAGAGGTGCGGCGAATCGTCGATCATGTGACTGTGCAAGGCGGTTACTTCAATGCCGTTATTTCGTAGTGCCTTCAATACCGGGTTGACTTCCTTGCCCAGCAACACGAAATCGCCCGTGATGGCGGCCTTCCCCGTGCCAGTAGGTTGAAAGTTAATGGCAATCGCCGTACCCATCGACGGCGGAACCGCCATACCGTCCTCGGAAATCGACTCGGCACGGGGAATGCTGAATTGATAGACCCCGCCGTTGACGCTGCCCTTGGCTCCAAGCGCGTTGTCAATTGCAGCGGTATCCAAATCCAGTGTTACCGGCGGCTGCGCCGCGGCCGGTGCGGCAAAGGGTGTTTGACTCAAGGCCAATCCCGCATGCAGCGTTTGCGCGAGTTTGACGGGATCGCCCTGGCCGCCGACATGCATGTAGAACACGGCCGGGGTGGTCCGCAGCAAGTGATTGTGAATGGCCGTGATTTCGACTCCGTCGTCGATCAGGCGTTTCATTACCGGGCTGATCTCATTCTCGGTCAGCACCAGATCGCCCATGAACATGGCACCGTTCCCCATGGGCAGGAAACCGATCCATGAGCCCAGCGCGAGCGCCGGCTTGATCGCAACCCCGTCGACGGTAATTTTGAGGTCGGTTCGCGGCAGTCCGTACTTGTGAACTCCGCCGGGCTGGCTCGTGCTGGGCTTGCCCATAGCCTGATCAACCTTACTCCAGTCGACGTCGGCGGCGCCCGCCCGTGCGCTGAGTGCAACCGCGGTGATACCTACAATGAGGGTCGTCAAACGAGGCATGGAAATTCTCCTCAATGTCAGAGCCTATGAAGCCAATGAGTAGCCGGCAGGCGGCCAGGCGTGGGTTTCGTTCTGCAACTTCGCGCACCAGGCGTACAGGGCGTCGTACATGACTAGCCCGTGACGCAACATCTCGTGATCGTTCGTCAGCGTTGCGGAAAGACCCAGCGAGATGGCATACAGGCCCGCGGACTGCGGAGCTAAGGCGAGGCGTGACGTATCGGCACCGCGAACGATCGTGGCTAGTTGCGACAAGGCCGGGTCGTCAAGCTGGTACTTGCTGAGGAAGGCATCGAAACTGCACAGTTCGCCGACGTGGGTCAGCTCAACACCCGGGATATCGTACGGAATGGCCCCGATCTGCTCCGCCATCGCGAGCACCCGGTCGGCCGGGACATAGTGAAACTGCGCTTGCGAGTCGATAAACCGCAGAATGAGCCACGGACAGGCGATGCGATCGATCTTGGGACGTTCGCGCGTGATCCAGTTCATTTGGGATCTCCTGATCGTCAGCATGCCCTGATTCTGAGCTTTTGTAATAATGATTACAAGTGTGTAGCTTCCACTACACGAACTCAAGCGGCCCGGCGCGAGACTGCGTTCGGGATGGCGCCTGCACGCGCGGAATCAGGGATTGCGCAACGGCGCTCCCACGCTGCGCATCAAGCCGTATTGCTGTTGGTTCAACTGCGTCACGATGACAACGTAGTCAGAGCGGGCTTTCAGCAGCTCCTGCTGCGCCTGGATGTCTTCCAACACCACGCCGACGCCCAATTCCTTGCGATGGCGCGTGAGGCGTAGCGTCTCTTCGGCGGAACTCAGATTGAGGCGTGCAACTCGCAACTGTTCGAACAGCGATTGAACCTGGGTGTAGCCATCCACCACCTCGCGTCTGACCTGGTCCCGTAGTTTCTCATCGGACAGCTGAGCCGCGGTTAATTTCGCGCCGCTCGCCCGAATGCGTCCGAAATCGAACAGGCCACCGGGACCTATTTTCCAGCTCAAGCCCACCGCGTAGTCCTGCCGCGGTCCGCCGCCGTTGGCCGTTATGGCGTTGACCCTTACGTCCCCCCCGCCATTGAACTCGCCGGCGAACGCCTGCCCGCCGATCGTAGGAATCAACGGTCCATAGATCGCGCCGCGGCGCGACTGCTCGGCGGCGGCGATCAGAGCCGTGCTGCGCGCAAGTTCCGGACGGTTTTCCAGCGCCGTCCGGATCATTTCCGAGGGCGACGTGCTGAGATCGGCCAGCGCGAGCGGCGCCGGCTCCCGCTCGGCCGGGACGAGCTCGAGCAAAGGCTCAAGATGCAGAGTTTGTACGAGCCGGGCCGCAGCGAGCCGCTTCTGTTGCTTGGCGCGGGTCAGATCGAGCTGCAGACGCTGGGTCTGCGTTTGCACGCGGAAGGCATCTCCTTTGAAGGCGATGCCGATGCGCACGGCCTCGTTGAGCTGCTGTTCATAGCTCTGGGAGATGCTCAGCGCATCGTTCACGACCTCCACGAGGGCCTGGGCGCTTACCAGATCGAAATATTGCTGTGCGGCAGCGAGCCCGGAGTCTCGCTCCTGCGCCGTCGCGCCCGCATCGCTGGCTGCCACGAGCTGATGGGTCTGCAGGGCCGCGAAGATGGCATCTCCCACAGGAATTTGCGCCGTCAGATAAGCGCCAGCCGTCTCACTGTGCTTCGAGACGTCGAGCAAGGGGCCTTCAACTCTTTGATCCCTGCCCGTGTGCCCTAGGTAGCTCGCGGAGGGCACGAGGGAAGGTAGGAAACGTTCCACTGCGCTCGAGTAGTTGGCGTGAGCCTCATCCACCGCATTGCGCGCCAGCTGCACGTCGAGATTCTGCGCGCCCGCGAGCCGCAACACCGTGGCCAGATCGATGGGATATGTCGAATTCGCGGCCCCGGGCTGAGGAGACTCCTCTGCGGTAGCTGCTGCGCCCATCGACGACGCGGTCAGGAAGCAGCAAAGGATCACCGCTTTCCGTACGGAAGACAGCGCATTCGCGCCGTTCATGGTGCCGCCGCCACTTGCACGGCTTGGCCGTTGTTCAGTTTGAACTTGCCGGCGCCAAGGATGACGCTGTCGCTCGCGCTCAATCCATCCAGCACTTCGACGTTCTTACCGTCATTAAAGCCGATTTTGATCGGGTGCTTCGCCGCTTTATTGCCGTCCACCGTGTACGCGAATGCATTCGCTTTCTCCATCACCAGCGACTCCACCGGCATTAGAAGCGCGCTTTCCTTGTGTTCTATGCCCATTCGGGCCGTGACCAGCATGCCTGGACGCAGCGCGAGCTGCGTGTTGTCCAGCATGACCTCCGTCAACATGGTCCTGCTCGCGGTGTCCAACGCATAGGTGAAACGTGTAACCTTTCCCTCGAAATGCATCCCCGGCAGGTTATCCGTGGTCACTAGCACCGGTTGGCCCACGACGACACGGCTTGCCTCGGCCTCCGGCACCCCGATCTGCAGGCGCACTTTGCTGAAATCCATCAGCCCCAGGATGGCGGAGTTGGTCTGAATCAGTGCACCGGGATCGACCGCACGTCGCGTAATAATGCCGCTGAAGGGGGCCGTGATGGTTGCGTAGCCCAGGAGTGTTTCGCTTTGATCGAGGCTCGCGCGAGCGACCTCAAATCGCCCGCGCGCCTGATCGACCATCTCCGGAACGATCAGATCCGGCGCCTTCTGCAACGACTCCTGGAGTCGGTTGTAATCCGCCTGTGCCGCCTTGAGCTCTGCTTGTTGCTTCGCCCTGGACGCCACCAGTTCCGGTATTTCGATGCGCGCCAGCACGGCGCCCGCCGCGACTTTATCGCCCTTGTCCACGGCAATACTCTTGAGATAACCGGACACTTTGGCGTACAGCGTCGCCTCCTGGAGCGCGATGACCTGCGCAGGCAACACGACCGAGCGCGTGATCGGGCCCGCGGACAGCTGAGTGATGTGGACCTGCACCGGCGGATCCGGAGGAGCCTGTGTACTTTGCCCCTGGTTGCGATCGCAGGCGCTCAAGAGCGCGAGCGCCGCGATCACCATCGGATACTGGGCAAACTGGGGCTTTATTGCATTCATCACTGCATCCTGGGAGTTTCGCATCGTCGAATCTTCATGAGCGTCCCTGCTGAGGATCCTCCGGCAGCAAGGAAACGGTTCGCCTCGTGCCGCGGCTTAAGAGTGCGAATATCGCGGGCAGTACCAGCAACGTCGCTACGGTGGCCAGGGCCAGTCCGCCCACGACTGCTCTGCCAAGCGGCGCCGACTGCTCGCCGGATTGACCCAATCCCCACGCCATTGGCAACATGCCTGCGATCATCGCAAGACTCGTCATCAGGATCGGCCGCAGACGGCTGCGGCCGCCCTCCACCCCAGCGGCATCCGCGTCGCGGCTCGCACGCTCGCGTTCGGCAAACGTCACCAGCAGGATTGCGTTCGACACCGCGACGCCCACGGCCATGATCGCACCCATGAACGACTGAATATTGAGTGTGGTACCCGTCATCCAGAGCGCCAGCACGACACCCGCAAGGGCCGCGGGCAGTACGGACATGACAGCGAGGGAAAGCCGCAGCGACTGAAAGTTCGCCGCCAGCATCAGGAAGATCGCGAGAATCGCCACGCCCAGGCCTGTTTGCAGGCCGCGCAACATCTGATTCAAGGGCTCGACCTGCCCCCGCAGGGCAATGTTGACCTTTGCCGGGGGTTTCCCGAGCTTCGCAATCGCCTCGTTGACGGCCGCCGCTGCGCTGCCGATATCGGCGTTGAAGAGATTCGCTGTCACGCTCACCATCCGCTGTCCGTTGTAGCGCGCGTATTCTCCGGTAGCGCTTCCATCGCTCACACTGCCGATATTGCGCAATAGCTGACTCTGGCCGCCGCGGGTGGTCACGTTGATGTTGCGAACTTCCTCCGTCGAATTCATCAGGATCTGGGGCACTTGCACCTGCACCAGATACGACACGCCGGTGTTGGCATCCGCCCAGTAGTTCGGAACTACGTAACGGCTGGAGGACGTCGCTGTCACCAGCGAACGCGAGACGTCTGCCATAGTCATGCCGATCAAGCCGGCGCGTTCCCGATCGACATTGACGTCCACCGTGGGGTAGTCGAGGGTCTGTCCGAACTGCACGTCCCGCAGATGCGGCAATCGCGCCAGCGCCGATCTGACCTTGTCGGCAAACGCGCGGTCGTCGGCGAGATTAGGGCCGGTCACGGCCACCTCGATCGGTGTCGAGGAACCGATGCTCATGACCCGGCTGACAATGTCGCTGGGCTCGAAGGAGAAACCGACATCCGGCAACTCGGCGGCAAAACGCGCGCGCAAGCGTTCCTTGAACGGCTCCATGCGCAGATTGCTGTCTGACTTGAATTGCACCTGCAAGATCGCCTCATGCGATCCGCTGGTCCACAGATAAATCAGGTTGATGGGATAATTGGGCGGGTGGACGCCCACGAGCCCCAAGGTCACATCGACCTTATCCGCCCCGCCCGCCGCATCCTTGACGAGGTCCAACACCTTAAGGGCAATCTTTTCCGTCGTCTCCACGCGCGTGCCCGCAGGCGCGCGCAGGCGAAGCTGCAATTGACCGGCATCGACCTGCGGAAAAATCTCATTGCCTAGTCGTGGTCCGAGCAACACTACGATGAGAACGGTCAATACGAAATAAATGGCGGTGGCGCGGCCACGCGCAGCCACTACCCGGTGCATGAACCGCGCATAGTGCTCCCGAAACCGCTCGAAGCGCCCGCTCTGTGAGTCGTGCGCGGCCGGCTCGCCGGCTCGCTTCCCGAGCCACACCACCAGAATCGGCACGAGCGTATTTGCCAGAAGATAGGAGGCTATCATCGAAAATCCTACCGCCAGTGCAAGCGGCAGAAACATCGCCTTGGCGGTACCGGTCATGAAGAAGACGGGCACGAATACAGCGAGCACGCAGAGCATCGCAAGCAACAGCGGCACGGCGACCTCGCCCGCCGAATCCACGACGGCGCGGGCGAGCGACCGGCCCGCCACATGCTTCGTCGCGATGTTCTCAACGACCACCGTGGACATGTCCACCAGCACCCCGATGGCGAGCGCCATGCCGCCTAGTGTCATGATGTTCACAGTCTGGCCGGTGATGGCGAGCGCCAGCACCGCCCCCATGAGCGCGATTGGAATATTGAGCACCACGATCGAGGCGCTGCGCCAGTCGCGCAGGAACAGCAGAACCATGAGTCCGGTGAGCAACGCTCCCAGAGCCCCTTCCGTGACGAGGCTGGTGATTGCGCTCGTGACATACCCCGACTGATCGAATTCGTAACTGACCTTGATGTCCTCAGGCAGCACGTTCTGAAACTTTCCTAGACTGCTCTTGACGAGATTCACGACGGTCAGGGTCGAGGCATCGGACCGCTTGGTGACTGGGATGTAGACGGTACGACGACCGTTGACGAGGGCGTAGCTGGTGACGATATCCGAGCCGTCCGTCACGGTGGCCACGTCGCGCACGAATACAGCGGGATAAGTGCCGGCGCGCACCGGCACGGCCTCGAGGTCCTTGATGTTATTGACCACCGAATTGAGCGGCACCATTGGGTACTTGTCGCCGAGCGATACGTTGCCGGACGGCGTGATCGTATTGGCCGCGGTCAAGGCGACGACCAGCTCGTCCGGCGACATGTTGTAGGCCCGCAGACGTTCAGGCTTCGCATTGATCAATATCGTGCGCGCGCTGCCGCCGAACGGTGGCGGCGCCGACACTCCGGGCAGCGTCGCAAAGAGCGGCCGAACCAGATTCAAGGCCGCGTCCTGCATCTCGCCTACGGAGCGGGTGCTGCTCGCGAAGACGAGGTTGCCCACCGGGACGCTGCCCGCGTCGAAACGCATGACAAACGGCGGCACAGTCCCCGGCGGCATAAAGGCGCGGGCGCGATTGGCGTAAGAAACCGTCTCTGCCATCGCCTGCGCCATGTCGGTGCCGGGGTAGAACTGCAGCTTGATGAGCGCGTTTCCCTGGATCGACTTTGACTCGATATGCTCGATGCCGGTGATGTAGAGGAAGTGATACTCATAGTAGTAAGTGAGATAGCCCTCCATCTGGGCGGGATCCATGCCGCCGAAGGGCTGAGCGACGTAAATCGTCGGTGTGCCGACATTGGGAAAGATGTCTCGAGCCGTCCCGCGTAACGCCAGCACGGCGGCAAACAGCACGGCCACCACCGCCACGACGACGGTCATGGGGCGACGTAAAGCAGATTCGGCAAGAATCACTGGGCGCAACCTTTTCAGTCGGACCGCGGACCGCTCAGCTCACGGCCGTCCGGGATTCGATGCCGACGCTGTCGGGATGGGGGACGCCGAGTCATAGGCACCTCCAACGGGCGGGTACAATAAAAAGTGGACGTCAGTCAGAATTGGTAGATACTACTACATTCACGTAATGATAACTACATGAGCACCTCGACCTGGCTCCTTTTCATCACCAACCTGCCCGGGCGCAACCAAACGCTGCGCATGCGCGTTTGGCGATCCCTCAAGGCCTCCGGGGCAGGTACCCTGCGCGACGGGGTATATGTACTGCCAACGTCCGATACCGCACGAGAGATGTTCGAACGACAGCAGCGGGAGATTCAAGGCGGCGGCGGGACGGCCTACATCCTCGAACTCGCCGGCGAGGTGGGTAGCGGTCAAGGTAACGTCCTCCGAGCACTCTTCGATCGCGCCCCCGAGTACGAGGCGATCGCCGCGATGCTGCACGCGTTGCGCGAGGATCTCGCGAAGCTCGACGAGAGCGAAGCACGTCGACGCCTGGTCGCTGCACGACGCGAGGCGGCGGCGCTCAGCGCAGTGGATTTCTTCCCAGGTGAATCACGTGCTCAGATCGACAGTGCGATGACCGATGCGGAGTCGGCCCTGACCGCCCAGTTCTCGCCCGAGGAACCGCATTCCGCCAAAGGCAAGATACAGCGCCTCGATCGCAAGAACTACCGAGCGCGTGTTTGGGCAACCCGACAGCGCTTATGGATCGATCGCGTCTGTTCCGCATGGCTGATCCGTCGGTTCATCGATCCGAAAGCCAAGTTTATCTGGTTAAAATCGCCTAAAGATTGCCCGAAACGAGCCATCGGCTTTGACTTCGACGGTGCACCTTTCACGCACATCGACTCGAAGGTGACTTTCGAAGTCTTAGTTGCAAGCTTCGCGCTCGAGAATGATGCGGCGCTGTCGCGCTTGGGTGCGCTGGTCCATTACTTGGACGTTGGCGGTATTCCGGTCCCTGAAGCGGCCGGCTTTGCGGCGATCGTGTCCGGAGCACGCACGCTCCAACCAGACGACGACGCGTTACTGAAACACGTGAGCCCGATATTGGATAGTCTCTATCACTCCTACGCGAATTCGGAGCATGAAGGATCGGCGAGATGATCGATCGTGGAATCTTTTCAATCTCGTTTCTCTCGGTTTTATACTTCCGCGCATATCGGTAGGCGAACCGCCAGCAGCGCCCGCCTTTCGGGGTCACCAGCAGATACAAGCCTCGGCCATCCCAGACCTTTCGTGCATAGCGTACAGGCTTGATGGCCTCGACCTCGGTCTCGGTCAGCATGCGAGCACCTGAGTTCTGGTGCAGCGGCGGTTGAGTGTCGCGACAGTCATCTTACCCCTGTCGGTCGCGGCGTCATGGCACGCCCGAGTGGGATACGGTGACGCCGCGCTCGGCCATCATCTCGACGAGCTCTCGATAACTGAGCCGATACGTGAGATACCAGCGCACGCATAACTCAATGATTTCGGGCTGGAATCTGCGACGCCGATAGATCGGGTCCCTCGCGATGGCTTTGGTCATTGGGCATCCTCGCAAAAAGGCCGAATTCTAAGGCCGTGCTCTCAATGCACCACAACCCCTTCGTCCCATCCGCCCATAGGGTGGTTACCCGACCGTATCTGACGGGTGTTTACCCGATGTATTCTTTTTGCGAGACGCGGCATTTTACTACACAGGAATTGAGGGGACAACAAAACACCATGGGCCGAGCTCGAAGATCCACTTCAGACTCACCCTCGGCGTTGCTGATCGGTCCGTACGATCCGCACTGCGGCGAATTCACTTTTCTCGCTCCGCCGCTCGGCGTCTGGCGGCTTGCCGGCGTGCTGGAAGCGGCAGGAATCGAGACCAAAGTCTTCGATCCGAACTGCTGTCGCGAGCCGCCGCAGCGAGCGCTCGAGCGCGTGCTGCTCAGCGGCGCATGGGACATCGTCGGCGTCTCTACCACGGGGATGACGCTGCGATTCGATTTGGAACTTGCGCACATCGTGCGTCGAGTGACGCCGGAGGCGTTCATTGTCGCGGGCGGTATGGAGGCGACATTTCGTCCGGAGCTGATGTTCGAGCTCGGCCCGTTCGACTTGATTGTGCTCGGTGAAGGCGAACGGCCGCTGCTTGATCTGGTGGCGCGCCGGCGCGCGGGGCAACCGCTGGGCGGCATTGCCGGAACGGCGGAACGCAACAAGGACGGCCAAATCATTCGGATACCGCAGCGTGCTCTGAGCCGGGACGAGCTGCGCGATGCCATCTACAGCACACCCTATGACAAGATGCCGTATTCGGCCTATTGGGAGCGCCTGGAATCCGCTTATCGGATTGGGGCGCTGCCGAGCAAAGCCGCGCGAGAAGCGCGCCTTGCCGAAATTCGCTCGGTGCGGCTGATCACGCTCAACTACTGCCCGATGGGCTGCACGTTCTGTTCCGCCACCAACTTCTTGCACGAGGCGGAAGGGAGTGTTGCATCCATCGCGCGTCTGGAGGCGGACGAATGTCTGGCCATGATCGAGCGCATCATGGCGGCACATCCGCGCGCGCGCACGATCATATTTCAGGACGATATATTCACATTCACGCGGGATCGGCGAATTCTGCCGCTGTGCGAGGGAATCATTGCGGCGAAGCAGAATGGCCGGATTCCGGCGCACCTGCAATTCATCAGCACGAATCGGATCGACGCCATGACGACCGAGCGCCTGACGGCCATGAGGCGGGCGGGTTTTCGGGTGCTGGGATTCGGCATCGAGAGCTTTTCGCCAAGAGTGCTTGCAGAGTTCAACAAGGCGCAGATCCATCGTCATATCGAGCCGATGCTCTCCGCCGCTCTGGCGAGCGGGGTCACTCCGTTTCTCGATCTGATCCTTAGCTCGCCGCATGCGGCTCTGGAGGACGTTGCGCAAACGCTGCGCGAGGCGTATCGCTGGCTGCGTCAGGGGTGCGAGATCGGAATGTATCCCTACGTCATTCCCTTTTCCGGGGCGATGCTTGCGAAGGATCCGAGTCTCCTGCCTCACACGCACTACGCCCATCGGCACGTCGCGGGGACCGATATCGCCTGGCGACAGCCGGTGAAAATTTTGCCGATAGATCCCGACGTCACCGACGCGATTCTGCGCATGGAACGCAGCTTCGAATCGATGCTCGGCCCGCTCGAGCGGCAAGTCGCGCATCTGCCCTCGCGACTGCGATCGTTGCTGTGGATCTTGAGTTCCCTGCCAATCATGGCGGAGCGCGGTCAGTATATTGCCGATGAGAGAGAGGTTCGGGGCGAGTTGTACGCCCGGCTTCCTGCGCTCCGGCCGGAGGCGGCGATGCTCGCCGCCGCTACAGCATGACGACTCGGCGGACATGGCCGGTTCTCGCGGCGCTCGCGGTATGCGGGCTGCTGGCGGGATGGATCGTGTTGTGCGTGGCCACCGCTCTGGCCGCCGGATTCTCGATCTTCGTGCTCGCCGTCGCCAATCTCATCGTGTACACGGACGCGCTCGATTTCGCTCTGCGCCTGTACATGCGGCGTCGCCACACGGTCGCCCCAGGCGGCATCTCCGAGAGAAACCAGGACGGCAACCTCTCGATCAATCTCGCCGCCATCTTGCCGCCTGACGCAAGGCGTGTCGTCCCGGCATCGCCCTTTGCCATTATCGCGTCCATATTCAATCTCGAGGACCGCCTGGACGACTTTATGGAGGCGTTGGGACCCTACCGTCACCGCGTGTGGCTCATCAGCGACGGGTCAACGGACAATACCGTCCTGCGGCTGCGCCAGGCTGGATGGCGATGTTTCGACGACGGCGTGAACCGGCGCAAACCCGGCGCCTTGCGCCGTTTGCTCGAGCTTCTACCGAAGCATATCGAAACCGTCATGGTGATCGATCCGGACATCCGCATCCGCGGGCTTGGCGATGGTAGCACCATCGATGTGGGTCAGTTCGTCAGCGACTTCCAGCGATCCGGCGCAGCTGCGGCGTGTCCCAGGATCATGATCGAGCCCGACGGATTTCTGGCGCGATTCCAGGCCTTCGAGTACGCGCTGGCGTTCCGCGTCGGGCGTGAGAGCCTCGCAGACTTCAGCGTCACCTCCGGTGTGTCTTTTTATCGACGCAGCGCGCTGGCACGTGCGCTCAGCGAACATTCGCTCTCCGTCTACGCCGAGGATTTCGAGAACGCCTTGATTCTGCTCAGCCAT
>Ga0179587_10000046_pt1 | contig 59073 bp, 51 predicted proteins | sample CZODoug2_1_08_16_FD_185932 | JGI IMG/M metagenome (GOLD analysis project Ga0179587, IMG submission 185932) | Vadose zone soil fungal communities from Angelo Coast Range Reserve, California, USA - CZODoug2_1_08_16fungal | ecosystem: Environmental > Terrestrial > Soil > Vadose zone | place: USA...
ACGGATAAAGCCTTGAAATAGGTTGTCAGGATCCGCGCCAGTGTGCGGGTCTGCTTGTCCTGAATCGCATAATACCGCTTGGCGAAATCTGGACTGCGCCGCGCATGCAACTGGAGTTCACTCACCAATAGCGGACAATCGGCGTCGGCATGCGTCGCCATCAGCCACTTGGTAGTGGCCGCGACGAGCTTCTTGGGCTCCAAGCTCACAATCTTCTCGAGTTCGACGAAGTCGCGTTCCATGTAATGGCCCAAGAGCTCAAGGAAGACCGCCTCCTTACTGTCGAAGTTGGAATAGACCGCTCCCTTGGAAAAGCCGGCCTCGGCTGCGATGAGGTCGACCGAGGCACCGCCGTAGCCATGCCGGGAGATCACCTCTTCGGCCGCCTTTAGAAGTCTCTCCCGGGTGACCGCCTGCTGTTCGGTTCTCGTCAAACGAATAGGTCTCACAGATTCCTCTTGTATTTCGGATACCATATGGTATATAAATATCACTCGGTTTACTTTAGCTGGTTTTCGGTGTCGGGGCCAGCCATTTGACATCGAGTTTCGCCCGAGCTCGAGAAAGATCCGATCTCCGGGGGACAGCGCAATTCTTGGGCTATTTATGGCTCTGTGATGTGCTGTGCGGAGTACCGGGAGGGTAAGTCGCATGAACCACAAAGCGACAGTAAACGGGCCAACGAATCTGAATTCGCTGCGGTCTTGGAAATGTTCTACCGGGGGTCAATAGATGCTTACATGTAAATTATTTGGCTGGCTGTCTGTAACGTTAATATTGGCCTCACCATCAGGGATTGCCCTGGCTCAGGCCGTTCCGACGTCCGACACTCAACCATCACAAATAGAAGAGATCGTAGTTACAGCTCAAAAACGCAGCCAGGCGTTAAGCGATGTCGGGCTCACGGTTAACGTCGTAAACGCTGAACAGCTTGCGGATCGCGGCGTGGTCAACATCGCTGATCTGGCTGTGGCTGTGCCTGGCTTCACCGCAGCAACTAACTCTGACGGAACCCCCATTTACACATTACGCGGCGTGAGCTTCAACTCGATCAATTTCGGGACCGCACCCACGGTGAGCGTTTATGTGGACGAGGCGCCGGTACCGTTCGCGATTATGTCGGAGGGCGCGCTTTTTGATATTAGCAATGTCCAAGTGCTCAAGGGCCCGCAAGGCACGCTGTTCGGTCAAAACGCCACGGGCGGTGCCATCAACTATAGTGTGGCCAAGCCCACAGACGCCTTTGAGGCCGGAATAAAGGGAACATACGGCCGCTTCGATACGCTGATCGGAGAGGGCTACGTTAGCGGACCGCTTACCAATAATTTAAACGCTCGGTTGGCGTTCAGCGGCACAGATTCTGGCCCATGGCAACAAAGTGTCAGCCGTGATGCTCAGTTAGGTAGCCAGAAGAAGGGCGCCGCGCGCCTTTTGCTGGACTGGCGCCCGACAGATCGACTGCATATTTCCACCAATTTCAACGGCTGGTTTGACCATTCCGACACTCAGGCCCCTCAGTTCGTAGCTCCGCGCCCAAGCGTGCCGTCAGCAGTAGATCCACAGTTGCTCCTAACAGCGCCCACTACGCTCAATGCGCAATCGGCTGACTGGGATGCGGGCAGTTCATTGCGAAAGAACAACGGATTTTACCAAGGCGTCGTGCGAACCGATTACGAACTCGCGCCTGGTGCGGCGCTGACATCGCTCACGACATACGGCCATGTAGGTATTAACAGTTCCTCCGAGCACGATGGGACGTCACTTGCGATTCAATCCGTGCGCACCAGCGGATACGTTGAGGCATTCGACCAAGAGCTTAGACTGGCCGGGGCATTCCCGGATATTGGGATCCACTATATTGTCGGTGGGAATTTCCAGCATGATAGTTCGTTCGAAAGCCAGAATATTTTCATTCCTCTCAACTCCGCGGCCCAAGTGCCCGGCTTTGGTTCGTTCTCAGGGCTCGATTCGGTCGGCAACCAATCGAACAAAACCACTGCCGCGTTCGCGAATACGGACTGGGACCTGAATCACAAGCTGACGCTATCGGGTGGGCTCAGGTGGACCCATATTGAGCATGCATCGACCGGCTGTAGCCGTGATCCCGGCAATGGCCAGACAAGCGCTGTTATAAATGGCCTTTCATCCTATCTGCGGAACGCCTTTGGCTTGCCGCCCGGACCTTTGAGTGTGCCCGGCGGTTGCGTCACGCTTGGACCTGAATTCGTGCCGGAAGCGGTCTCGCAATCCTTCGGCGAAAACAATTTATCTTGGAGAGCGAACGTCAATTATAAACCCGAAGAAGGCGTCCTTCTCTATGGGACGGTCAGCCGGGGGTTCAAGGGAGGAAACTTCCCCATTGCTCCCGCGTCATCCTATACGTCGTTGGCTCCGGTAAGGCAGGAAGAACTCACATCCTATGAAGCCGGCACAAAGCTTCGCCTATTCGATCGCAAGTTGTCGATCAACGCGGCGGGCTTCTACTATGACTATAAAGACAAGCAGCTTCTCACCAATACCGAAGATCCAATCTTCGGATTGTTGTTCGCTGTTCGGAATATTCCAAAATCAACCGTCCGGGGCTTCGATGCGGACGTCACTTGGAAGCCCATTGCCAGCGTAACGCTTCGGACCGCTGCCACCTATGCCGATTCTAAAGTGGGTGCTTACCAGGGATTTGATGTGTTTGGCACACCAACGTCACTGACGGGCCATCCGTTCAACCTGGCACCCAAATGGATATCAGTGAACGACGCCGAATACCGTCACAGCATAGCTGCATCCCTCGAGGGGTACGTTGGAGCAAGCGTGCTTTACAACAGTAAGACCTACGCTGACTTGGCGGATAGCCCGAGCTTGAAGATACGACAATTTACCACACTGGACTTGCGCGCTGGGGTGGCTCCGCAGTCGGGCAAATGGCAGGTCATGGTCTTCGCGCACAACGTCACGAATGTCTACTATTGGAATTATGCGGAAGCTGGCGGGGACTCAGTACTGCGATATGCCTCCCAACCTCGGACCTACGGCGTGACGGCGGGCTACAAATTTTGAGTGTGGTTAGCGTGGAGACGACGTGATGAGAATTCTAGTTACCGGCGCGACCGGCTATATCGGTGGGGCAGTGGCCGAGGCTCTGCTCAGGACGGGACACGCCGTTCTCGGCCTGGCGCGATCTGAGACCGCCGCGGCTAAGCTTCGAAGGGCCGGAATAGCGCCCATCGTGGGCGATTTTCTCAACCCGGATAGTCTCGAAAAAGCGGCAATCGATGTTGACGGCGTAATCAGCGCTGCGAGTGTCGGTTCATTGGAGGGAAGCCCCGAAACGTTCGCCCAGGATCGAGAAGCCGTCCGCGCCCTCATCCGCGCGCTGGAAGGCTCCGGCAAACCTCTCATCTTCACCAGCGGGTCAGCCGTTATTGGCGTCTTCAACGATGGCGAAGCGACAGCGCAGATCTTCGACGAGAACGTGGTACTCCCCCTGCCCGAGTCAGTGTTTGCGCCGGCGTCAGCCAATGTGCCTCCGATGCTCGTGGCAGGATTTGGCGCCGCAATGGCCGCCCGTGTGGGGACAGAGCAGGACGTCATCGGCGCTTCGGGAGTGCGCGGCATCGTAGTGCGGCCTGGATTGATCTACGGCGAAGGCGGTAGCTACGATTTGCCGAAGCTTATCAACGCCGCGCGGGCGAACGGAGGAGTGGCGCCTCACGTGGGGTCAGGCGGTACTTTGCACAGTTACATTCATCTGGACGATCTTGCCAATCTCTACAAGCTCGCCGTCGAACAGGCGCCGCCAGGATCGGTGCTACATGGCGTGTACGGCGAAGTGAGTCAGCGAGACTTAGCTGCGTCCGTCAGCCGCATGCTTGGAGCGGGTGACAGGAGCCAGAGTGTGTCGCTGGAGCAGATGTATGGCTTGATCGGTGCCGCTGGGATCAGTTTGTCAGCGAACAAGCGAATGTCGTCGAAGATGACCTGCCGGTCTCTGGGCTGGGTACCCACAAGAACTGACATCCTGCACGATGTGGAGCTTGGGTCGTATGCCACTTAACAGCCGATCAACCCAGGGCGCTCGGAGCCTCACACCGTGACGCAAAGACATTGGCAGTCCAGCTACGGATGCATTCCTAAAGAGATCAATCCAGACGCCTTCCGCTCGGTCACAGAGCTACTGGACCAGGCGATGAAGCGCTTCGCCGCGGTCCGCAAATTAAACTTGCGCGGCGCCACCGTCGGCAGGCCTCCGCTTCACCCTGCCCGCCTGCAGCCCCTGTGATGATCGCAACTTTGGCATTCAAGCGTCCCATGATTCCCCCTTAAGTGATTCCGCCCGATTTGGAGCAAGCGATTCCTACTCCGGTCGATCCGTATAACGAAATTTAAGATACCATATGGACTTTGAAAAGCAACTAGTATTTAATATGTATTCCATGGCACCGCCTGATGTGGGCGACGCATGCACGAGAGCAAGGGGTTCATATGAAACGGTTGGAAGGTAAAGTGGCGCTAGTGACAGGTGCCGCACGGGGCATCGGCGCCGGTATCGCCAGGGCATTCGCGCGTGAAGGCGCACGAGTGGTCGTTACCGACATCGATCTTGAGGCCGCGGCTGTGCTCGCCGCGTCGATGAATGTCGACGGCATGAACATCGTTGCATTGAGGCACGATGTATCCGACGTGGCGAGTTGGAAAACAGTCATCGAGCAAGTTGACCGTCAATGCGGGCCGCTTGACGTGTTGGTCAACAACGCCGGGATTCTCGTGGTTCAATCGATCGCCGAGATGAGCTTGGACGATTTCCGGCGGGTCTCCGCAGTCAATACGGACGGAACTTTTCTCGGGATAAAGAACGCGTTCTCGTCGATGGGAGTTCGCGGCGGATCGATCATTAATCTCTCGTCTATCGGTGGGCAAATCGGCGCTGCAAATCAGATTGCCTACAACGCGTCGAAGGGCGCTATCAGATTGATGACCAAATGTGCGGCTCTTGAGGCGGCGGCTCTGGGGCTACCGATCCGCTGCAATTCGATCCATCCGGGCGTCATGCTAACGCCGATGACGCAGGCTCACTATGGTTTCGGAGCGGGAATCGGCACCGAATCCCTGTTCAATGCCGCGATTCCCGCAGGCCGGCTCGGGACTCCAGAGGACGTGGGTCATGCCGCCGTGTATCTGGCGTCGGATGAGTCCGCCTATGTCAATGGATCCGAACTGGTCGTCGATGGTGGCGTGATGGCCGGGCCGGTGCGCAAACCTCAGTTATCGCAAGAGTAAGCCGGACGGAATTTCCGCATTTTCACTATTGACGACCGGAGAGCTCACATGGGCATTGCAAAACTGGCCCACTACTCAATTCGCACGATGGATCTGGAGGCTTCAAGGCGGTTCTACACGGACGTGATGAATTTCCGGGTGGGTTTCCGGCCTCCATTCGATTTTCCCGGGCTTTGGCTGTATCTCGACGATGACGAGTCGGAATACGGCGTCGTGCATCTCATTGGCATCGATCCCGACGATCCGGGACGACTAGTTCGATATCTCGGTGAACGCGCGATCGATGGCATGACGGGAACCGGGAGCGTCGATCACCTCGCGTTTCTCGCGACGGATTGGCTGAAGATGCGTGAGCGCTGCAAGGCCCATAAAGTCGCGTACCAGGAACGTACAGTTCCCTCCCTGGGTCTGCATCAGGTTTTTATAGTCGACCCTTCCGGGCTGACGGTCGAGCTGAATTATCCTGCCTGCGAGGCGTCCAGCTAGACGCATTCGCCGGACGCGACCGCGTACTGCTTAATATTCCGATACCCGATGGTATTTTACGAACATCCATCTCGTTAACAATGTGGAGTTTGGTTTTTATGCGATCCGACAGCGCGACAACATCTTCGAGGTCACCGACCGAATATGCGGCCACCGTGAACACGCCCTTGATACTGCCTTGCGGTGTGTCTCTACCTAATCGTTTGGTCAAGGGAGCCATGTCGGAGTTCATGGCCGATTTTCGCAACCGGGCTACGGAAAAGCTGCAGACGCTATACCGGACATTCGGAAGAAACGGTCCGGGTTTGTTACTGACAGGAAATGTCCAGATAGATGGTCAGCACTTGGAGCACGGAGGCAATGTTGTGATCCAGGGAATCCAGGACGCAGCGCAGCTCACGGCACTGAGGAATTGGTCGTCCGCGGCAAAAGAAGGAGGCTCACAGATCTGGATGCAACTTTCGCACGCGGGACGTCAAACTCAGAAGTCAATAAATCCGTCGCCGAAAGCACCATCCGCCACGAAAGTCGAGCTTCCGGGGAACAAGTTTGGGACGCCGGTCGCACTGACGGAACCTGAAATTCTCGATCTAATTGAACGTTTCGGCTTCGCTGCATCGGTGGCGCGCGAGACGGGATTTCAGGGCGTTGAACTCCACGGTGCACATGGCTATTTATTTTCCCAGTTTCTTTCTCCACGGACCAACCTGCGTGCCGACGACTGGGGCGGGACGTTGTCCAACCGCGCACGCTTCCTCCTTGAGGTCGTCAAGAAGGTCCGGACGACTGTAGGGTCCGATTTTCCCGTCGCGGTAAAGCTGAACTCAGCGGATTTTCAACGGGGCGGATTTAGCTTCGAGGACAGCCAGGTTGTGGCAAGTTGGCTCGACGCAGCGGGTATCGACTTGATTGAGATTTCCGGCGGTACCTACGAGCAGCCAAAGATGGCGAATCTCGAGGGTATTGACGCGGTATATGACCCAACCATCAGCAAGTCGACACCCGAGCGCGAAGCATTCTTTGCACGCTTTGCTCCGGAAATTCGCCGTCATGTTAAGCGAGCAAAGCTGATGGTGACCGGAGGTTTCCGATCACTTAAGGGCATGGCCGAAGCGATCACCGAAGATGGCGTTGATCTGATCGGTCTGTCTCGGCCGCTTTGTCTCTACCCTGACGCGCCCCGCGCACTATTGCACGGAGAACTCGCCGGATTTGACCTCTGGGAGGACCGTCTGAGGATTGGACCCGGCATCCTTGGCCCTCACTCGTCCATTGAAATTATCAAGGCGATCAATGGCTTCGGCAAGGTCAACTGGTACAATGAGCAGTTAATTCGCCTTGGCGACGGCTTGCCCCCGGATCCAAGAATGGGTTTTGTTCGGGCGTTCCTGCGCGCGAATGCGCGCGAACAGCGGATGGCGCGTGAACGCGGACCGTAGTCACTTCGAATCTTCGCCACCCTCTTTGATGATGAGCTATATCGTAGAGCGCCGGGCCGAGGAAAAGGAACGCCGTCGCAACGAGATTCTTGATGCGGCCGAAGCGGTCGCGGTCGACGTTGGTATCGATGCGTTGACAATGAACGATGTGGCGCGGCGCTGCCGCGTATCGCGGGCGCTGATTTACGTCTATTTTGATGGCAAAACCGCTTTGATCCTCGGCCTGTGCGAACGCGGCTATTCAAAATTGCGCGAGCGATTCGAGCAGGCAGCTATCCCCGCGCACAGCGGAATTGATCAGATCTGTGCTGTTGGTCGCTCGTATTTCGCATTCGCCCGTGAATGGCCGGTGTATTTCGAGGTGATAGCGCGGCTCGAGGCGTCTGGGCCGGAGCGAGAAGCATTTCGGAACACCGCCACCTGTGTCAACGCGAAAATGTGGGTCCACCGATTTATGGTCGCGACGGTTGAGCGCGGACAGCGAGATGGCTCTATCGTCGCTGACCTCGAGTCTGTCAGCGGAACGGCGATGACCCTGTGGGGATCGATGCACGCCATTGTTCAGCTCGCGCTGACCAGGGATGGCGTTTTGAGGAAATACGGTGTCTCAGCTAAGACCCTCATCGAGCAGGGTATCGCGCTCGTGCGGCGTGGACTAGCGTCAACGGGAGGGTGACTCATTCCGGGGCGACCAGTTGTCTCCCGGCTATATGCCACCCGCATAGGTCGTCATTCGTCAGCCACGCGGGTCAGTCTTCAGATAGGCTGCTTTGTCGAAAGTCTCGATCAGCACGCATCATTGCCACCGATAGGGCCGCGGCTCGGCCTCGATCGCGGCGCGCGGCGCGTCGTGGATGCTTCGGCCGCGGATTGGTGGTCACGATGCGTGCAATCCGACCCAACGAACTCTGGTGCGCAGACTACAAGGGCGAGTTCATGCTCGCCGACAAGCGGTAAGCACTCCAGCAACATCCAGCAACCGTTCCTGGAGTGCTTACGGTTCATTCGCAGATGCAACCATCTTGAACCGTCTCCTGGAAAGTGCCATTCCACAATTCTGCCTTGCGCATTTGCCGCGATCCGCAATAATCCGTAAGATATACTTGTACTTTGTATATCTTTGAGGTACTTTATGCGTGTTGCGAAGTGGGGGAATAGTCTCGCCGTTCGATTGCCGGACGCAATCGTAAAAGCTCTCAAGCTAAAGTCAGGCGATGAAATCGAGATTGTTGTGACCGGAGAACGCGTATTCCGGGTTCAGCGCGACAAGAGCCGTGAGCGGGCGCTCGCGCGCTTGCGGGCGCTCAAGAAACCGCTTCCCAAAGGATTCCGATTTGATCGGGAAGAGGCCAATGCCCGATAGGCGATTCTTCGACACCAATGTTCTAATTTACGCTTTCGCTGACGACGATCCGCGCAGTGCGCGTGCCGAGGCTTTGATCGCTGACGGCGGTGTAATCGGCGTCCAAGTACTCAACGAATTCACGAACGTCACGCGACGCAAGCTACGAAGGGATTGGGAACAGATTGAAGCGTCACTTGCGGTCATTGATGAGTTACTTGGCGTAGCTCGCCCGCTGACTGCCGCTCTGCATGCCCAAGCGGTCGTGCTGGCACGCGACTTTAAGCTCTCCTTCTACGATGCGCTGATCGTCGCCGCAGCCATGGACGCTGGTTGTGAAGTTCTCTGCAGCGAGGATCTGCAGGACCGCCAGAAATTCGGTGCTGTGACTGTAGAGAATCCGTTTCGTCGCTAGCCGATTTACATGTGTCCGGAACGGACCCCCCGGGAACGGACCTCGGGGTGACAGGATTTGAGCCTGCGACTCCTACGTCCCGAATTTACAATTATGGTCGTCGGTCTGGTAGTGTTGACTGGCCTCATTGGACCGCGTCCTAGATCACGGATCCGCGGGACTGGCAAGGGCAGACTGCCGGTTCACATGGAACGCGCTTTCGAACTACTACATACGGGGGCCAAACGGCGATGGGCCGTGGTCCTGCCCAAACGGCTCGGCATCTTGCCCGCCGCCGTGCTTGTCGTCGCGCTGGCCACAATGAATTTCTTGGTCGGGCTCGGCCAGCCCCCTCATCCAATGTGGGATGAGACGTACTACCTGACGGCGGCGCAGCGGTACGAGGACGGGACCGCGCAATTCGCAACCCATCCGCCCCTCGGGTTGATGCTGATCGCTGCCGGTGATGCACTGCTACATCCCAATCGCGGAACTGACACGCGCGCAATCGGCTGGGACAAGCAGGTTGGAGGCGGGCGTCTGCCGGAGCACTACTCGTTCGCGGGCGTGCGGCTGATGTCCGGAGTGTTTGCGGTGATCGGAGCGGTGGTTTTTTTTGCTGTAATGCTGGCTCTCACGCGCTCCGTGCTTGCGGCGCTGTTGCTCAGTAATCTGTACGTGTTTGAAAATGCATTCATCGTGCATTTTCGAGCGGCCCATCTCGATGCGTTCCAGCTTGCGTTCGCGCTGGCTGCTTTGCTGTGTTTCGTTGGGAGTGCGCGCCGTGGCCAGAGCAGCTCGCCTTGGTTGGAGTTTGCTCTGGGCGCAGCCTGCGGGCTGGCCATCATGGTCAAACTGAATGCGGTGCTGTGGACCCTGCTTGGCCTGATGCTGATTCTCCGCCGTATCGGAATGGGCTGGCATTCCGCTCCGCGAGCGCGTCTGCTCTTGACGGGTCTGCGCGATGGCATTGTGATAGCCTCGGGCTGCCTACTGGCCATCGTGGTCGTGTGGACGATTCACGTTGCGGCCACTCCTCATCTCCCGCCCCCGGGCAGTCCCGCGGGTGCAAAAGATGAAGCCTTCATGTCGCATACCTACCGGGCGTACCTGGAGGGTGCAAGAGGTTTCTCTCCCGTGGTGGTGTTGGCCGCGGCGCAGGACTACACACGCTTCATGTTGGCTGACTTAAAGGGTGTACCCAAGAACGATCAGAATGGGTCGCAACCGATGGAATGGCCGCTGCATATCCGCACCATCAATTACCGGTGGGACTCGGATGGTGTGCATACGGCGTACGTGCAACTGGTCGGAAATCTTTGGGGATGGTTGATGGCGGGCATCGCCCTAGTTGCCACAGTCGGGTTGCTGATCTTGCAGTGGTGGCGTCCGTGTCCGTCGTCCAACCCAGAGCGCCGCGCACTGATGGCCATGCTACTGTTGCAATACTTGGTGTTCATGAGCGCACACGCCTATCTGGGAACGATGCGCGTCATGTATCTGTACCACTATTTCCCGGCGTTGGTCCTTGCCTTTTGCCTGGTGCCCCTCGTTTTGGCCGAGGCCGCGGAAAGATGGCGAGCACTGCGCGCGTGGCAGGAATCGAAGCTGGCGGTAATTACAGTGTTGTTACTGGTCAGTTTCGCGTTCTATTCGCCATTGAGCTTTCACCGTCCCCTGACGCACGCTCAATGCGAGTGGCGCAACGCCGTGCAGCACATCGTGGACTGTCGCTGAGGCGAGCTCTGAACGGCAGCTGACCCGGCAGAGCAGTTCAACATAACGCGCACCAGGTCAACGGGCCACGTCACGCGTTCTCTTACAGCTCGGCATCAACATGACCGACCACACGCGCTTCGGTGCAGTGCGGAGCGGCGCGCTGAGCCTCGACCTGCGGACCGCTGCCGGGAAGGCACAGCGGTCGGCAGGCTGAGTTTACTCTGTGCAATCAATTCGCCAAGACAGTTGAATCGTATCGCTGTCCGGTGTCTACCGGTGTGAATCCTTGACCCTGGTCGTGAGGAACGAATGCCTGCACCATTCCGCTGCACTGCGCGCCCTGCGTATCGGTTGCGGTAAATGAGATGAAGTAGATGCGGCCGGTTCCGGGACCTGCGCGCTCGGCGCGTACGTTGGCGGTGGAGGTGCCCACGCCCGAGCCATCGGGCGCAGTATTGCCGCTTCCGATCGCCTCGACGGGCTCGTCCTGCTGAATGCCCGTGACCGTGATGGTCGTCGCGAGACCGAAGGCGTCCGTCACGCCTACGATGCTCTCCGTCACCATCGTGTGGTTTGGCGGCCAAATGACGCCGAGCGACGCCGCTGCGCCACTGCAGTCCGGGCCGTATCCGCTGCTCGAACTACTGCTGCTCGAGCTGCTGCTGGAACTACTGCTGCCCGACAGCGTGTCCGCCACGACGACTCGAGAGCCGAGCGAGGCAACAACGGCCACCAGCGCGCCCGCGCCAAGAAGTGCATATGCGAGTTTCGACATTAGCGTCTCCTCATGATTTTGCCGGCCGCAAGCGACGGCACGTTTCGATTCGAAGCGACGCCATTAACGGCGATCGGGTAGATGTGGGTCAAGATTTCCCACTGGTGGCCGAACCAGAACGTGACGAAAGTCGCATTCGCGTCTGCATTGTGCGACATAACGCGGGGGGCGGCCCAGCGATCGCCCCAAGCGGTCAGAGCAACGATCACGGGTTTGAACGCGAGTCCTCTTTCGGTCGGCCGATAGTGATCCACGTGATCACCATCGTCGGTGGATTTCTCTAGAAGCCCCGAGGCCACCAATCCCTCCAGCCGCTTCGCCAGCACATTCGGCGCCAAGCCGAGACTGCGCTCAAACTCTGAGAAGCGTGTCATGCCACGAAACAGCGCATCGCGGAGGATGAGAAGACTATCGCTCACCAACTACTTCGAGTGCGAACGGCGAAGCAATTCTGCGTGAAGGGCCACAAGTTGCTACGACTCTAGTCGCTCCAGTCATTCGACATTCTCCGAAGCGGGGGCCGTTGAAGACAGGCAATCAGAGCCAGAGCAGACCTCAATCGACGGCGCTTCAATGAAAGCGCCGGCACGGCGCCGCTGCAGCGCTGTTTCTTGTGCGTCTTCGTAGCGGCGTTCCTACACGCCGCTAACGCAGCTTTGTTAGGCTCAAGAAGCTGTGCTGCAGGAACCGACGGCAGTTCGGGGCGCAACACCCCCAACTTTTGGTTACGCTCTGTCTGCGGCAACCTGTCGGTACGGAGTGTCTGTGGTAAACCTCTGTCGCTGAACGCAGACATCAACGCAGTGATAGGTATCGATGTCGTCCTTTGGCGCTAACACTTAGGCGCTGAGTTGCATCGGTCGATGCGTAAATATTTTGTAAGACGCCGTGACTTCGAGTTGTGACGCAGTGCCGACACCGGTCTCGCCGGGCGCGCGTAGACTTTGTCATATGACGGTTCGTCGACTCGGCTCCAATGTCTATCGTTCGGTTGAGCCGAATCAAACTCAATTTACTGAAGGATTTTAAGATGCGCACGAGAACGTTAAGTGCCCTGGTCACCATGCTGGTGGCGAGCGTGGGCGTTAGTCGCGCTGGGGATTTGGATATTAACGTCCTTCTTTCGGGGCAAGTGGCACCGGGTGTCTATGGGCAAGTCCAGCTGGGAAACGCCCCGCCGCCACCGGTCGTGTATGCACAGCCGATGCTGATCGAGCCACAATCCTCTCCGCCGCCGCCGGTGTATTTACACGTACCGCCGGGACACGCGAAGAACTGGCGCCAGCACTGTCACGAGTACCATGCGTGTAACCGACCAGTCTATTTCGTTCGGTCGGCTGAATATTCCCCAGACTACGATCGTCGGGATTATGGCCATGGTCACGGTCACGGTCATGGTCATGAGAAACACGATTGATCGAGACCGGGATCGCCGTGACGACAATTGCACTCGCGCTCCGCCCCGCGACCACACTGACGAACGAAGCGATGATCCGCGGTTTCCGGGTGGATAGAGATTCACACGAGCGCAATTGCCGATTACCCAAAACCGATGTGCTACCACCCATATGGGGAATTTCATCATGTCCCATCAAAGGCCTGTTAACAGACTTCTCGGACTAATCACAGCAACCGCGCTTGGTATTGTTGCCTGCGGTGGCGGTAGCAGCGGCGGCGGCACCGGGCAGATGACTTTGGCGGTCGGCGATGCGCCGGTCGATGGCGCTCAATCCGTGGTGGTCAAGTTCACAGGCATCGAACTGACCGGCGATAGCGGCAACCCCGTGACCATCACGTTCCCACAGCCTAAGTCCATCGACTTGATGAATCAAAGTGGCACGGCGTCGGCAGTGCTATTCAACCAACCGATTCCCGCCGGATCGTACGGCCAGATTCGTTTGATGGTAGTGGCGGATGGCAACCCGAGCAATTCGTACATCATGCTGTCGGATGGAACGATGCACGGCTTACAGGTGTCGAGCGGCTCCGAAACCGGACTCAAACTCGTCACTGGGTTTACCGTACCGAGCAGCGGTGTAGTCGACTACTCCATCGATTTCGACTTGCGTCAGGCCATCACGTGTCCTCCGGGACAGGCGCCGGCGTGCTTTCTCGAGCCTGTGGAGCGCCTGGTCGACAACACCACCGTGGGTAACATTCAGGGCGCCGTCAGCCCCTTGCTGGTGCCGACCGGTTGCACGCCCGGCGTTTATCTGTACAGCGGCACGGTGACTGTGCCGGAGGACATGGATAGTACAGCGCCATCGACCGATACCAACCAGCCGCTGGCCTCGCGGGTGCCCGTCGCAAATTCTCAGCCCCCTTACTATTATCAATTTACGTTCCTACCGCCCGGAACCTATACCGTCGCATTCACATGCCAGGCCGATCTAGACAATCCCGATCAAGTCGATAGCGCGGTGATATTCAATCCACTAAAGACGGGTATTAATGTCATTGCCAAGCAGACTGCGGCAGTCGATATTCCGTGAAAATACCGCGTCGTTGAGCAGTCAGGCACCATGGTAAGGAAGGCGTAAAAATAGGGCTTTCGGGTTTAGCCAAGCTTCGGGATCGGCGAGTTGCGGAATGCATCTCTGGCGCTCTTTCTGCCGATGTGGCACAAACGCGAACCTTCCCGAGGAGCCGATTGCCAACAGTTTTCTGGTCCTAATCGCTCATCGCCAGCGCACCGGCACACTCGCGCTGTAGATATCGAGTTGGTGGAGAGTACCGTCAGGATTATTCCCGGTGCTGTTTGAATTGTCGGACCATGCCGGGTGCGCGATTCCGCCGTAGAACGACAGCCCGGAGTAGTCGCCGTAGTCAATGCCGTTCTGCGCGTCATGGGAGTTCGAAGTTCCGGCGCTAATTTGAATGTTCTTGGTAAACGTCCGCCCTCCATCGGTGCTAAAAGCTCCCCAGACCTGGGCGTCGGTATTGGGGATACCGTCGGTGTCACCCGCCCCCCCGGTGCCAAGGTCGTTACGGGCGTCATACCAAATGACGGCGATATTCCCACTTGTGGGGTCGAGCGAGATCTTTGGGAGGAATTGACTATTCTTGGTGTCATCGTCGTTCACCCGTACGCCCGCGCTCCAAGTCGCGCCGATATCGTCCGAATAGCGGACGTAAATATCAGTGTTATCGCTTTCGTTCTTCTGCTCCAGTGTGTACACCAGGTACACCCGGCCGTTGTGCGCGCCACCGGTACGGTCCCAAGCCAGACCCGGCTCGGCGTCAACTGAGCGGTCCGGCTGCGCGGGTATGAAGTCGAAACCTCCAACGTGGGTATCGACGACGAAGATGGTGTGATCGCCGAATCCCATTGGACCCAGACCATCGGGGTCGACATTCACTTGGAGCTTTCCGCCACCCTGGCCACTTTCTGTCAGCGAGCAGACCTGCATTACCTGGCCCTTGGGGCCGATGGCGACATCGCCGTAGGTGCAATTGTTGGTGCCGGCGACGACTTCCGGCGCAATAAAGCTGCCCACCTCGCCCAACCCGGTCACTGGCGCACCAGTGGCTACCATGGGACCGCCTCCATTGAACACGACCCACACCTCACCCTTTCCTGCCGCGATCGTGGGCTGATCTACGAAGCGGAACAAACCGCGGCGCTCGTCGCTGGTTTGCGTCTTTGAACTCGCAGGTTTTGCGATATTGGCAATGAGGTTGAAACTCAACCCGCCATCGGTGCTGAGCGCGACTGGCACCGTATTGCCAACGTTGAATAGATAGGCGAGGAAAAGGTTGCCGAATTCGTCGAAGGACAAGCTCGGATCGCAACATGCGGCCCCCAGGTTATCGTTGTTCGCGATGATTCTCGTGGCCCAGGTGGCGCCGCCGTCGAGGCTCACGGCCGCAAACATACCCGCCGCCGGAACGACGACATTGGTAACGATCACGATATTGTTCGGGTTGGTTGGATTGACGGCAATCGTCTCCTCGGACTCGTTGTTGGAGAGTTGGCTGACGTCGATGTTTGTCGGGGTTGCAGGCGGGGCAGCGTGTAGCGGAAAGGCCACGAGAGTCACGGCAAACCCAAGTAGAACCAAAGAGTAAAAGGCCGGATTTTTCGATTTCATTGAAATCTCCCGACTAATTCTTGGTGTGGCAAAAAAGATGCTATGACCGAGGCGCTGTGGGTGTCAAGTCAGCTCGCGGGGTGGCTTGGTTTAGGAATGCCGTGAATCCAACGACGCGTAGTCGCGCCTTGTGGATTCTCGTGCGCCCGCTCGCCTCCAACAGGGCGCGTCTGCAGTAGTTGCCTTTGGTCTCCACCACCACTGAAATCGACAACATTTCAAGTTGGCCAACTTCGAGATTCGCCGAACGGATAGTTTATTAAAAGCGAATCGGGATTTACTCCAATCTCCTGGCTCGCAGCCAGCCGCACAGGCGAAATTGGCGCTTGCCGACTTCGACGCCCTCTACGACTACATCGCCCGCGACAATCCACCCGCAGCGGCGAAAGTGCTGCGCTCGATCGGTCGATCCAACTGCTCGCCGATCAACCACGGCGTAACACTGGATAACTTAACGATCGCACCAGAAATGTACCTAGCTTGGAGTACCGGTGGCTCAAGACCGCTCCGAAGTCCCGCCTGCCCGCGGCAAGCGTTGACCTCGCCACGCCCCCAGTAAGCCCCGCGCCGCTCACTTCACATTAAGCGCAAATACGTTGCCGGTGGTGGAGCCGGACACCGCCTCCACGACATAAAGCACCCCATACTCCGACAGCGCCAAGTACCCCGAGGTCGGCAGGCTCCAGACGCTCTGATGCGTGGTCGCGTCAATCGCATAGATCGTGGTGTTGGTGCTCAAGAACACCAGGTTGTTGGTGAGGAGCACATCGCCCACGTAGGAAGTCTCGCTGATGGTCGGGGGACTCCAGCTCCAGAGGAGCGCCCCGCTCGCCTCATTTCGCGCCTCAAGGCGCATGGGCGTTTTGTTAAGTGCGTAGAGGGTGCCGCCGGCGTACGCTGGGTTTCCTGCGTAAGGGCCGGCCGAGGACCAGGCGAGGGCCTTGGTGCTCGTGTTGAAGTCAAGAAGAGAGTTGACGGACTGATTACCAGTGTTGATGCAGATGACCGAGTTCGCAGCCCCGAGCACCGGTGCTCCGTGCATGTCGTAGCCCGCCCAGGCCCGGTGGGATCCACAACCGAGCCCACCGAGACGCCGGTGGATTTATCTACCCAGTTCAGCGTCCCACCGGTGTACGCGTAGGCGTGGCTCGCATCGACCGCCGGGGTCCAGTAGTCGTACTGCTGCTCATAGGCAGTGAAATTCAGGGTGCCGGTCGTGCCGTCAAAGGCGAGTAGGCCTCCGTACTCACCGCCATCGGTGTACACGATCCCGTTGGAGATCGTCGGGGCCAGGTAGTGTTCCCACTGCGAGGAAAAGGCCGATTGGAATAGCACGGTGCCGTTATTGGCCGCGAGCCCGAACATGTAGGTGGCGGTCTGCGCGCTCGTGGCGATGTAGACATTCGTCCCGCTCACGGCAGGCGGGTTCAAAGCCGCGATAATGACGCCCGCGTACACGATGTTGGAGAAGTCATGGCTCCACAGAGTCGAGTTGTCGAACTCCTTCAGGGCATAAAGCACGCTGCCGGAATCGATATATACCTGCCCGCCGGCGACCGTGAGCGTGCTCATGGCCTTTGCGTCCGTGGCCGTAGAGGGGGTGCTCCAAGCCCACCGATAGGCAAATCTCGTGGGATCCAATGTGACTGGCACAAAGCCGGTGTGCGAATCATTGCCCTGGTAGGTCACCCAGCCGGCAACACCCGGCCACGCGGTAAGGGTTGTGAGGCCCGTATTGGCCGGAGCTGGTGCGATCGTCACATTGAAGGGCACCGTGACCGGTGAGCCCACCACCGGGTACTGACACGCCGCATCGTTGCAGATCGTAAGTTGGATGTTTCCGGTGTAAGTCCCCGGCGCCAGGGTCGAGACGGCCTGCGTCTGAAGAAGCAGATAGTTTTTGGTGGGGTCCAAGTACCCCAAGGATGCGGCAGAAGAAAAGGTCCCGGTCGCATCCTTCACCGATACGTAGTAGGGCCCACTCACAAACGGTGAGGGATTGGCTTGCACCACGATGTTGGAGGGGAAGGGGCTGCCTTGAACAAAGTTGCCGGCGAGCGTTGTCGGTACAAATGAAAACGCAGGCGGAGGCGCAACTATCGTGAAGCTGTACGGGAGGCTCACGGGCGAGCCCGGGGCGCTCTTCGTACAGGCGGCGTCATAGCAAAGCTTCAACGTCACCGTGCCGGTCAGGTGCCCGGGGGTGAGGGTCGTGAGGGGCGTCAACGTCACGGTGTAGGTGCCACCGGCGTTCGCGGTGATCGAGAGCGGCGACTGCACCAGGCCCCCAGGCGCTGCCTGCACAAACAGCGCCGCCGTGAAGACGGGGGTGGGAGTGAGTGTCACGGAGAGCGCCGGCGGCATCCCCGCGGTGAAGGTCGCCGTCAGTGCGACAGGGGTGGGGGCAAATACTTGAGGCGGCGGCCCCGCCGAAATCGTAAAGGCGTAGGGCACAGAGACCGGGGAGCCGGCCACCGCCACGGTGCATCCGGCATCCGAGCAGACTTGGACGGAAAGATTGCCGGTGTAGGAGCCTTGGGCGAGGCTCGTTGAGCTCTGAATCGATAGTGAATAGGTGCCCCCTGCGTTTGCCGTGAAGCCTAACGTCGGCGCAACCGCTGTCGGGGGATTCAGGAGCTTGACGTAGAGCGGCGAGGGGAGCCCGGTGGCAGGGGTCGCCGTCAGCGTCGCCATTCCAGAGGCCCCCGCTTGGGTGCTCACGGTGGCAGTCGCTGGGGTAAAGGTCAGCGCCGCGGGTGGTGGCGGCGGCGGTGGGCTCGCGCCCCCTCCACCCCCTCCACAGGAGCTCAAGAAAAGCGCGCCTGTACACAAAATCGAGGCAAACCGAATTCCCGTGCCGATCCCGTTGCTTTTCACTTCAGACTCTCCCTGTCGTTATTTTCTTGTGCGCAAAGGAACGAGGGGTGCCGCTGCCTTTAATTCCAAGGTGACGAGCGCAGTCTTCTTCGAGAGCACACTTGAGGCACATAATAGCGGGAGATCTAAAGCAGCTCTAGTCTTATTGCGAAGTGCCGCGCGCAAGGGATCGCATTCGTGCGGCCCGATTATCTAATTTCCACCCCATGTGCCCCAGGCATCCTCATCCCTGTTTACAACCTGGGGGACAACCGCCTCAGTGAAGGCCCATATCTTTAGTCGCGAGTCCGGCAATCTTCGTCACGAGCGATCGAGGAAGAAATCTTGGCAATAACGTGCCGAGTCGCACGCTCAAGCGTGTGGGATATGCGACCTTTTTGCGCTGATCGAATGCATCGAGCGTCTTTTGAACTACTGACCCTGAACTGTCCATGTCTTTCTCTGACATAGTGGTTGTGGTTCCAGCAAAAAATTCGGTTGCCGTCGGGCCAGGACACGCGGCCATGACATGGACACCGTAGTCGGCTAGTTCATGGCTTAGCGCCTCGCTAAAATGGAGAACAAAGGCCTTGGTCGCGGCGTACGTAGCCATCGCCGGGAGAGGCTGAAAGCTGGCGTTTGAGGCGATATTGATGATGCCGCCCTTTCGACGATCCTTCATCCCTCGGCCAAACAGGTAGGTGAGGGAGACCAACGACTGTACGTTAACCTGGATTTCAGCTTGTTTCTGCTTCGGTTCGTGCGACAGAAAGCTGCCGCTCAATCCTAAGCCGGCGTTGTTGACCAGCAAGTCCACTTGAATGCCGCGGCGTTCGAGTTCGCCAGCAATCCAATTCGGGGCATCTGGATCAGCGAGATCGGCTTTGAGTGCAACGTAATTGCCTCCGTACTTATCGGACAAGCGCTCTGCCAACCTTTCCAATGCATCTAGCGAGCGTGCCACCAGCACAAGGTTCATGCCGCGAGCGGCAAGATGCTCTGCAAAGGCTTCACCAATTCCTTTGGAGGCCCCGGTGACTAAGGCAGTTGATCCGCGGTAATTGAACATTGCGCATTCTCCTGTGAAGATTCTTAAACTGCTTCTGCTGTGTAACGTGTGTTGGTCTGACGGGCAGCTCTCCAGCCGGGATAATCGGTATAGCCGCCCTCGCCGCCTCCGAAAAGCCTGTTGCCATCGAGCAAGGCCAGCGGCAAGCTCTGGGCGAGCCGGCGTGGCAGGTCCGGGTTGGCCACGAACGGCCGGCCGAACGCGACCAGGTCGGCATAGCCCTTCGACAAAACCCACTCGGCGCGCGCCTTGTCATAATTGCCGGCGACGATGATCGGCCGCGTGAAACGCGCACGAATGGCCTGTCGGAATTCCTCGGTGAATTGCGGCGCATCGTCCCAGTCGGCCTCGACCAGGTGCAGATAGGCGATGCCGCGATCCTGGAGATATTCGGTGGCCGCGAGAATGGTCGGAAGGATGTCGGGGCAGGCCATGCCGCGTGCGGTCAGGAAGGGGGCCAGGCGGATGGCCGTGCGGAGGGCGCCCACCTCGTCCGCGACCGCATCGGCCAGATCTTTGAGAAAGCGCAGACGATTCTCGCGCGATCCACCGTATTCATCGGTGCGGTTATTGGAGGTCGTGCGCAGGAACTGATCGATGAGATAGCCGTTGGCGCCATGGATCTCCACGCCGTCGAAGCCTGCGTCGATGGCATTGCGCGCGCCGCGACGGAAATCCGCGATGACTCCCTTGATTTCGTCCGCGGTGAGCGCGCGCGGGGTGGGACAGTCGACCATGGCACCGATGCCGGTAGCCGGGTCAGCCTTCCAGATCTTCCCTTCGAACGGAACCGCGGACGGCGCCACCGGCAGCTCGCCGTTGTGAAAGTCGGGGTGGGACATTCGCCCCACGTGCCAGAGCTGGAGGAAAATGCGTCCGCCTGCGGCATGCACCGCTTTGGTCACCAGGCGCCATCCGGCAACCTGTTCAGCGCTGTAAATGCCGGGAGTGAATGAATAGCCCTTACCCTGCGCCGAGACTTGGGCGGCTTCCGTCACGATGAGCGCAGCCGACGAGCGCTGCGCGTAGTAACGGGCGTTCATGGCGTTGGGTACATCGCCCGGCTGCGTACTGCGAGCGCGCGTCATGGGTGCCATCACCACGCGGTGCGGCAATACACGGCCAGCCAGAACGGTAGAAGTGAAAAGCAGTGAATGCTTGCTCATTGAGGATTTCCTTGGAAAAGCGCCTTGTGGGGACCGCGATAGTTCAGCTCGATCGTCACGCCCGATGGGTCAGCCAGGAACACCTGAAGCAGGCCAAGCGAGGGCACGTGTTGCTCGTGGTAGCGGACAGCCAGCGCGTCGCAACGCTGACGCATAGCGGGCCAATCGGTCGCCAAAAATGCGATGTGATCTACCGATCCACTTCCCTGAAGATCCGCAGCCGGCCGTTCGCCGAGGTAGTCACGCAATCCTTCACGAGAGCCGCGATCCACACCGATGAGGTGCACGACACCAAATTCCGACTCGTCTTGGTTGGCGTACAACCAGACTCCCGGGAAGTTGAACGGCGGCCGAAACCCGACGCGAAGTTGCAGCACGTCCGTGTAAAACCGCTGCGACTGGTCGAGATCCATCGTGCGGATGCTGTAGTGGGCTGGTCTCAGGATGGCCATGCGGTTTCTCTCGTTGTCAGATACGACGCCAGCAGTATGATTACTTTCCTTTATAGTGAGAATCACTCAAATAGTAGATATACTATTGAACATAGGTTGATAATATGCTCGATGATCTCAACGAATTGCGTACATTCCAGCGAATATTGGCGACCGGCAGCTTGTCGGCGGCAGCGCGCGACCTCGGCGTCGGGCTTGCGGTGGTGAGCAAGCGTCTTGCCTCACTTGAGCGCCGGGCTGGACAACGGTTGGTCAACCGCACCACCCGTAAGCTCTCGCCCACCAATGAAGGATTGGCGCTGGCGCCGCATGTCGATCGCATGCTGGAAGAGCTGGCTGCCGCGGAAGCGCGGCTGGCGAGCGGCTGGGAGGAACCTCATGGGCTGCTACGTGTCAGCGCACCCATTTCATTCGGACGCATTCATCTGGTCCCGCTCGCCGCTAAGCTGATCGAACGGTATCCACGTCTCGACATTGAGCTGAAGCTCGAGGACCGTCTCGTTGACTTGACTGATGAGCAAATCGACATTGCAGTGCGAATCGGTCAACCGCGCGATAGCAGCGCGGTCATGCGCAAGCTCGCCGATAACCACCGAATACTAGTTGCCGCGCCCGCCTATCTAGATCGCTACGGCCGACCCCATTCTCTCAGCGAACTGCAAAACCACGCCTGTCTGCGGTACGACGATCACGCGGTGCCATGGCGACTTGAGGGACCGGACGCCAATCTAGTGGACTTCGAGCCACGTTGCCGCCTGCGAGCCAACAGTGGAGATGCAGTGCAGGACTGGGCGCTGGCCGGGCAAGGCGTGATGCTGAAATCGATGATCGATGTTGTCACGGAGCTTGTTGCGGGGCGCTTGGAGCACATCCTGCGCGACTGGCAAAGTGCCGCGGCACCGATCTATGCACTCATGCCGTCCAGGCGCCATCTCTCGACGAAATCGCGTGCTTTTCTCGAGGCCGTATCAGCAAGTCTGGCTGCTCTATAGCTCAACTCCGCTGCGGCCAGATATAGGCCGCGAACCGCCGCCAGCCCCTGCGGAAACTAGTCCGAGCAGTGCACGCTCTTCTTGCTGCGTGGACTCCTTGCTCACAGAAGAGTACGCCGACGCAACATTACCGGCCGGCTGAGCCGTATCCGTCGCGGAGAACTGTTCGGCGGGGAATTACTGAAACGCCGCGGGACTCGCGCCACGCGCGCGGTGGCTGTCCAGCGTAGCGTTTGAAAACGCTGGTGAAGTGTGCCTGGGTCTGGAAGCCGACCGACAGCGCGACGTCCACCAACGACATGCTGGTCCCGACGAGCATCTCTTGAGCCCGCTCGATCCGGCGGCGCAGCAGGTATTCGTGGGGCCGCAGACCCGTGGCAGCCCGAAATTGCGCTGCGAAATGCATGCGCGTAAGGCCGACCGACGAGGCAACATCGGCGAGGCTCACGGGCTTGTCGAGCTGGGCCTCGACATAGTCGATGGCTCGCTTCAGGCGCCATCGCGCAAGCTCGCCCACCTTCGGCCGCTCGGTCGTGGTCTCGCAGTTCGCCGAACCTAGGAGCCTTGCGACGATGGCGATGCTGATGGAGTCCGCATAGAGCTGTCCGAACGAGCCCCCCACCCGATCGGCCTCAAGCAACGCACGCCCCAGCGAATCGACCGTAATATCTTTGCTTGGAACGCGCTTCGAGCAGAGCTCCGGCACAGAATGGCCGGTCAGGTCGCGCGCGCATTCGGCGATAAGATTGTTGGGCACGTGCAGGTGCAATACATCGTACGGCCCACGAAACAGGCAACGAACCGGCACGGCGGGCTCGGTGACGTGGACCGTCCCAGGGGTAGTGACGCCATCGTGCACGGTTCTCCCAGACACTCTGAATCGAATATTCGTGTTCCGTAGCACGATCTTGACAACGTAGCAATCAGCGGGTGTTTCGGCGCCAAACTCCTGCTCGTGCTCGCTGCCGGCGTGCCATCGAGTTGCGACTACCTTTGACGCCGACAATGCCATCGCCGAGGTCTGGCGCGGAACGCGCCAGAGCGGCTCGTCAACGACGATACCTGTGCGATGCATCGGGCCGCATTGCATGTCGAGTAGGTCGGCCGAAGAGTCAGTCTTGGAATCGGAACAGCGCATTGTTCACCTCGCTGATTCGGCATCCTACTTTCGCGGGCGGATCCATTCCTTGCGGTTGTGCTGAATAATCCTGAAGAAAAGTCTGAAGAGCTTCTTTGCGCGCACGAATGACTGACTGACCAGCGGTGAAGGGCATTTAGTGCGCGGGCAAGGGCTCGCTTCGTCGCCGGCGACGCATCCGCCGATAATCCACTAAATCAGTAGGTTACGCGCGTGGTCCCAAGATTCCTCCTTTCGCTCGGCGTTGCGGGCAGGGCCGACACCCGGCGTTTTGGCATCAACCGGGCGAACTGGAAAGACCACGTATAGCTGTCTGGGCAAAGATCTTGGCCTCGAAGAATCTCTTCAAGGGTTCTTGAGTTCATGACTGGGCACCGCTAAGGATATCGATTGTCGGGCTCCATTCTGTGCAAACAATGGCCGTGCGCGGATTAACAACCATACGAAGCAGCTACGGGCCGGAAGAGACCATGAACCGCTTCGAGGCCGAGGTCAGGGCACGGGGCATGATCGCGTTTGCGCATATTGATCATGCGGCCGGGGCCGCAGCCGTTGGACTATCCCTGCGGCCGACCGAGCTACTGATCTTTGGCAATGCAAGAGGCGGCACGCCGCTGATGGAATTGGTCCAGACGACCGGGATTGACCTGCCCCTGAAAGCTCTGGTCTGGCAGGATGCATCGGGCGTCACATGGCTTTCCTATAACGATCCGAACTGGATCGCGAAACGGCACGGAATGCGCTCCGAGGTCGGGGCGACTATCAGTGTCCTGAGTGCTGCACTCAACCAGATGGCGCGATCGGCAACCTCCGTAGTGGGCCAGTGACCCGCCCGCGACCAAATTTTCCGCCGCGAGCCGAAGCCGCGAGTTACTGGCCTGGCCCGACTGGAGCGCACGACTGGCAACCCATGTAGGCGCAACCGCACCGGTGGCATTGACGCATTTCTGTTCGCAGTAATCATCGAGGTGAGCGCTTGGACGCCTCTCGCGCACTCGACCATTGCGCGGCGCTGGTTCAGTTTGCCGACCCTCGTCTGGCCCCCTCCGCTGCTCATAAGTCATTGATATAATTGCCATTTAGTGGAGCGGTATCCGTTTTTTTCATGCAAGCGCTCTAATGCCACTGAAAGCGCGCTTTCGGAGCCGATTTGAAGCTCGACGACAAACAGGCGTTCGTTACCGATATTGCGACCAAGCATGGCCGGCGGCTCCGTCGCTACTTGGCTGCGCGCTTGCGAAATGCGGCGGACGCATCGGATCTGGTGCAGGAAGTGTTTCTGCGGCTGATGCGGGTGGAGCGGCATGAATCGATTCGAAACCCGGAGGCGTATGTCATGACCGTCGCCGGGCACGTGCTGCATCAGCATACGCTGCGCAGCGCTGCGGCTCCCAAGTCGCTGAGCGCGGTGGACGTATTGCTCGATCTGCAAACTGCCATCGAGACCGATCCTGTGGCCCAGCTCGACGCCCAAAGGCGCCTCGCCCGGCTTGATCTGGCACTCGAACAATTGGCGCCCAACGTGCACGCGACTTTCGTGTTGCATCGGCGCGATGGGATGACGCTCGAAGAGATCGCAAAGCAGCTTGGCGTATCGCGTCCGATGGTGAAGAAGTATTTGGCGAAGGCGGTGTTTCAGTGCCGTGAGCAGCTAGAGCCGGAGAGGTAAGTAGGCCCTCGATGAATAAACAAGTTTACGAGGAGGCATCCGAGTGGCTGGTGGAGTTGCGTGTCGGTGATGTAGACGCCGCTACCCGTGAGCGCCTCGATGCCTGGTTCCGCGAATCGCCGCATCATATTCGCGCGTTCTTGGAGCTCTCCTCCATCTGGGAAGACGGCAGCGATCCGGACCTCGATCGCGGCAAGAGCACCGATGTTTTGATCGCGCGGGCTCGCGCCGCCACGAATGTGATCCCTTTGGAGCAGGGGGAGTGCGAGCCACGCAGGCCGCGTGAGGATTCCACGCGCGTGCATAGAAGTGTCTTCGCTCCCGTGGCCTTGGCAAGAATCCTTTCCAGGCGATCCGTACTGGCCATTTCCGTCGTGCTCACCTGCCTTACGGCGGGCTTAGGTGTGCTACACAACTATTCAAGCCCAACTTACGCAACCGATACGGGCGAGCAGAGAGCCATTCGCCTGAGGGACGGATCGCAACTGACTCTCAACTCCCGCTCGCGCGTTCGCGTTCGATTTTCAGAGCGCGAACGCGACCTGGAGCTGCTCGAAGGACAAGCGCTGTTTCAAGTCGCAAAGGACCCGGCACGGCCCTTCGTGGTGCGCAGCGACTCCACGCGTGTACGAGCCGTGGGTACGCTCTTCGATGTCTATAGAAAGGCAACCGGGACGACTGTCACGGTAGTTGAAGGGCGCGTCGCCGTACTGCCCATGCTAAACGTGCCGGGTCCCGCTCTCGACCGCGCGAGAGCTCCTGATATTGCGGACTCAGGCGACTCCCATGCCATCCTGGTGTCTGCCGGAGAACAGGTGACGGTCACACCCTCTGCGGTCACGCAGCCGACGCATGCCAATGTGGCAGTCGCTACAGCGTGGACTCAACGGGAATTGGTATTCGACTTGACGCCGCTCCCTGACGTCGCGCAAGAGTACAATCGCTACAACGTTCGGCAACTGATTGTGAGCGATGCGAAGCTCAAGGACTTTCACGTGACCGGCGTCCTTTCCTCCACAGACCCGGTCTCGTTCGTGCACTTCTTACGCGCGCAGCCTGGCATCAGCGTTGAAGAGACGGACAGGGAAATCCGTATCTCCAAGAAGTGAGCCGGACCACCGCCGCATTCATAGATTTCTCACGACAGCAGTCGATAGTCCCTCGATATCCATTTTTTCAACCCCGACGCTGTAAGGCCGCATGAACTCGCCGGACGTCCTGGCGGAGACAATGAATAACTTCACAGGAAGCATCGGACGGGTCATCCGGGTTGCGGTCGTGGTAGCGGTGGTCAGTCTTTCGGTGGGCGGTTTGTCCGCCGCCGCAGACGCCGAAGCGTCGATCAGAAAGTCGACCAACATCCCGGCGGGGGAGTTGGTGCCGGCTCTCAAGACGCTGGCGAGGGAGCGAGGGTTTCAGGTGGTCTTTCAATCGGAGGTGGTCGGGACCATACGCACCCAGGGGGCATCTGGAGAGCTGACAACGGCGGAGGCGCTGGAGCAACTGCTACGTGGAACCGGGCTTACATACCGGTACGTCGATGAGAAGATGGTGACGATCATTCCTGCAACCGCGGGGCCGGCGTCGCCGCCTTCAGAGATGGCGGTGGGGACACTTTTGTCGTGGGCGCGCGCCGCCCCGGCCTCCGCCCAACCGGTGGCGCACGCTGCATCAACGACGAACGAAGGAGCTGGGTTACAGGAAGTCATTGTTACGGCGCGCCATGAGCGTGAAGACCTCCAGGTGGTCCCAATATCCATCACCGCAATAAGGGGCGAAGTTATTAGGCAAAAGAACATCACCTCTCCGGACGATTTCAATACGACGGTTCCAGGATTAACCGTGGCAGCAACAAGCCTAGACCGGGCTTCCGTAACCTACACCATCCGCGGACAAGGACAGATATTGGGCGGTCCCGATCCGGCCGTGGCGACCTACTTCAATGACGTACCAACAGTCGTGACGGGCTCGGGTTTTCTTTTCGACCTCGAGAACCTCGAGGTTCTCAAAGGACCTCAAGGCACGCTGTTCGGTGTCAACTCCACAGGCGGGGCGGTGCTGTTCGTGCCACAGAATCCGACCAATGACTTTGACGGCTACGTGGACACGACCGTCGGTAACTATAATGCGCGACGCTACCAGGCAGTCCTTAACGTTCCGGTCATTAGCGATGTGCTTCTGGTGCGTTTTTCCGCGGACGCGAATTATCGCGACGGCTACACCACGAATCCCGTCAATGGACATCAGTACGACGACACCGATTATCAGGCCGCTCGATTGGGCGTGACATATAGGCCCAGCGACCGGTTCGAGAATTACTTCCTGGTGAACGCAGGCACCCTCAACGAGCACGGTGCGGGCAATGAGTGTCTGGTCTATAACCCACAAGGAAAATTCGTCCTAGGAGCGGGTCCCCTAGGCGCAGCATGCGCTGCTCAACAAGCGTACGGTCCACGTTTCGTCAATATGTGGATACCGCCCCGTGGCGACTACATTCGGACGCGCAACTATACCGCGGATGACACGATGACGATTAAGCTGACCGCCGACATTGCCCTGAAGAATATCCTTGGATATCGCGAATACCGGTACAAACAGTCCTACACCAACTATCGCACGCCATTTCCGGTATACGAATATTCGCTAGTACCGAATTGGTCGGCGGGCGTAGGCGTTGCAGCGCCTTCACAGAAAAAGTATTCGGATGAAATTCAATTGCATGGTGACTCATTGCAACACCGCCTCCATTGGCAGTCCGGTCTTTTCTTCGACACGCTCTCACCGAATTCCCGTGAGGATACAGACGTCGCACAGTTCTTCAGGATAACTCAATTCACCATTCAGTCCCTCAATTGGAAAAAGCGGCACGCTGTTTACGGCCAGGCCACCTATAATCTGACTAACAAACTGAACTTCACCGTTGGCGCACGCTACACCGAGGATCTTCGCAGGCAGTTAACAACCCCGCTGAACACGTTCGGCCACACGGACCTGAGTGCGAAGTTCCACGCGACGACGTGGAACGTCAGCCTGCAGTATCAGCTCAACCCGGACACCATGCTCTACGCAGCAAGCCGCCGGGGCTACAAGAGCGGTGGATTCAACAACGTCGCCATCGAAGCGGCGCAAGAGTTCCAACCGGAATACGTGACCGACTTCGAAGTGGGCGCAAAGTTGGAGTTTCACTTCGGTGACGTCAAGGGCCGTGTAAACACCGCCATGTTTCGAAGCAAATTCGACCGCTGGCAGGAAAGGGTCACCAACGTTTACGATACATCGAACGGCCGGCTACCTTTCGCCGTCGTCGCGAATGTCGCGCAAGGGATCGTCCAAGGAGTGGATTTCGAGGCCACCGTCATTCCCACGCCGCATCTTGAAATCTCCGCGTTCTATACCTATTTGGACCCATATTTCACCAGCAATACACTTGACGGGAACGATTACTCCAAAACCCCCGTTGCGGAAGTTGTGAAGCATAAAACCTCGGCGACGGTGCGCTATTTGTTCGGATTGCCTTCTACGGTCGGTGACGCGTCGGTGTCGGCAACGTATTCCTGGCAGTCCTCGCAGGTCGGGGTGTTAAGTTTGAACGTCGGGCCCACGGCGGACCCCAACCATGGCGAACTTCCTGCCTACGGGGTGCTCAACGTGCGCGCTGATTGGAAAGGAGTGCAGGGCCATCCCTTGGATCTCGGTGCCTTCTGCGACAATGCGACTGACAAAACGTACCTGATTCTAATGAACAATGACTGGGTTGCGGGAGAAGACATCGGCCAGTATGCGCCGGCCAGAATGTTCGGAGTATCGGCGCGCTGGCACTTCTAGTGGATGGCGCGACTTCGCTCCCCTTCTCCGCGGGACAGTCAGTATCCACTTTCCGATTCAGAACGCTCTTATGCACTGAACACAACGCGCCGGCGGTGCCCAATCCATCGTGCGTTGACATGCCTGAACGAGGGCCGACACGTGGTGTACGAGTTTGACGGGTGGGAGGTAGATCTCGCGCGGCGTGAACTGCGGGCGCGCGGAGTCCCGGTTCCGCTGGGGGGCCGAGCGTTCGCGATCTTTGCGGTTCTCGTCGAGTCGGCCGGTGCGCTCGTCACTAAGGACGAGCTCATGGCTCGTGTATGGTCGGGCGCGATCGTCGAGGAAAATACGCTCGAGGTTCATATATCCGCGGTGCGCAAGGCGCTCGGGGCCGATCGGGGAACGCTGAGGACGTCCTTCGGTCGCGGCTATCGTCTCTTTGGCGACTGGACGATTCGGAAGGAGAGCACCCTGGCAGGCCCGGTTACTCTCGATCCGACGCGGATGCCCGTCCAACCGTTTCTGTCCAATGTACCCGCGGTGGCGTCTGAGGTCATAGGGCGAACCGCTGCTTTGCAGCAGCTGGAGGAATTACTCTCCGCCTACCGAGCGATCACGCTCACCGGACCCGGCGGGATCGGGAAAACCACGCTGGCGCTGCAGGTTGCTCGCAGCCTGTTCCCGACCTCTAACGGTGATTGTTGGCTTGTTGATCTGGTTTCGCTGTCGGATCCTGGTCTCGTGCCGTCTATGGTCGCGGGCGTCCTTGGCTTGAGGCTGGGCGGCGACGACATTTCCAGGGAATCCGTCGCTCGCGCCATCGGGGGAAAGAACCTTCTCTTGGTTCTCGATAATTGCGAACACGTTATCGATGCAGCGGCCAGATTGGCGGAAACGGTATTACGTCTGTGTCCGGCCACTTCCATTGTGGCGACGAGCCGTGAGGTCCTGCGGATAGATGGCGAACACGTCTATCGCGTTCCCCCACTGGATGTGCCGAGTCCGCATCAGGAGGAGTCAGACATTGTCCTTGGACACAGTGCCGTACAGCTTTTCATCGCCAGGACGATGGAGTTGGACTTGGGCTTCTCGCCGCACGGAGAGAACCTTCGGGCGATTGCTGCCATCTGTCGTCACCTCGACGGCATTCCGCTCGCGATCGAGTTTGCGGCGGCTCGTGCTGCAATGCTCGGGCCCGAACTCGTTCTCTCCCGCCTGGATCAGCGATTCGGATTGTTGATCGGCGGGCGCCGAACGGCTCTGCCGCGGCATCAGACGCTGCGCGCAACGCTCGACTGGAGCTATGAACTGCTGCCTGACGCAGAACGGTGCCTGCTGCGCCGACTGGGTATCTTCACCGCTGGGTTCACGCTCGAGGCAGTGATTGCCGTGATGCGCGACCATGGTCACGCTGCGTCCGCTCTCCTCGAACAGATCGCCAATCTTGTCGCCAAGTCGCTGGTGACATTGGATGGATCGGCACCTAGCGGTCGCTGGGGGTTGCTCGAGACGACACGGGCGTATGCGCTCGAGAAACTTGCCGAAAGCGGTGAAACCGAACCGGTCGCGCGGCGCTCTGCCAAATTCTTTCGAGACGTCGTCCCGCCGGCCATGCATGGTTCGCAGGTACTGCCTGCCGTCGAGGACATAGCGCGCTATGGGCGCGACAATTATTTCCCATCGGTGCTTCCGACGCTGCTTCGCGATTGTAGGTGGGAGTGACGATCCATCACCGTTCGATCCGACTATTCTACATTCCTTTTAGAAATGCGGATTCCAGGGGATCGATCTGCATTAAGTAGAACTGCTGCGATCAAGAGGAATACCGTTGACGCACCGCGTGGCGCCGACACGCCAACGATCAGATCGAACGGCTGTCCCATGCGCTGCGACCGAGACTTCCATACGTGATGCGTCAGGCTTCGTTTCAGCCAGCCGGCATCGGAGTCTCTATGGGACAAAGGTCACGATGTACGCTCAATGGCGCAGTGCCGAACACTACCAGGCGATGCGCGAGAATCCCGCGCCGGAATGCATGAAGTCGTCGAAACCTACTCCGGATCCGCACGCTTCGTCAGCATGTGAGGTTCGGACGTGCGATTAGAAAATCGGACCGGCGATCCGGGAAGATTCGATTGCCTCTCAGGATTAGGCTTTTAGCCATGAGCATGCCAGATTTCCGCGCCCTCGTATCCCGTCACCGCGATTATTTCCGCAGCGGCCGACCTATGACCGCAACCAGGCGCTAAGAAGGACTGTCGCCCACCTGCAGTCGTAGGAGGCGGTACACCAACCATGTTTGCAAATCTGACTGTGTATACGGCAATTCACGTAATCTTAGGTGTGCTGGCATTGGGCTTGGGCGTCTTGGCGTTGTATCGCCTCGCGAATTTCGTGATGAAATCCAAGCTTGTCGCGGCGTACTGGGCAATGTCTGCTTTGACCACCGCGACGGGCTTCGGTTTCCCATTCGTCAAGTTCTTGCCGTCTCATATGATCGGAATCCTTTCGATGCTTAGCCTCGTTGCAATGGCGCTTGCTGCCTACCGTTTGAAAAGCCGGCTTGGTCGTGTCGTTTACGTGCTATCGACATTTATTAGTGTCTATTTCTTAACATTCGTTGCCATTGCTCAGGTCTTTACAAAGGTCCCCGCTCTCAACGCTCATGGTCCGGGAATAGATGGAACACCCTTCATCGTCGTGCAGACGCTCGTGCTCGCGATTTTCATTGGCGGGACGACGAAGGTCCTAAGGGCTAGTCGGCGCCTGCAAGCGGGCTCTTCCGTGCTCACATAGGAACCCGCTTTTTCCAAACAGAGGCGTTCGTAGAAGCAACCATGATCAATAAATCTTTGAGCCTTATACCTCTCCCCGGATTGATTCTTGCGATGTTGGCACCGGCTCTTGCCGCCGACAGCATCAAGATCAACGACCTCGTCATCGCCGGTCGGATTCCGGCGGCGCAGCGCGAGGCGACGGCGAAGGCCGTCCGTGCCTTCTACGATTTCTGGAACACGGGCGACGAGACCTTGCTGAAGCAGGCCATCGCGGAAAACTTCACCGACCGCACCTTGCCGCCGGGCCGCCCGCAGGGACCGGAGGGCCCGGCCTTTGCCTCGCGCCAGTTCCGCGTTGCCGTGCCCGACCTCAAGGTGACGGTGGAAAAGATGATAGTCGCCGACAATTACGTCACCGTACACATGAGCTTCACCGGACATTTCACCGGCGCCTTCGGTGGGACGCAAGGCAAGGGACAGCCGATCGACTTCATCGCTACCGATCTCGTCAAGGTCGCTAACGGCCGCATCACCGACAACTGGCACATCGAGGACAATCTGACGCTGCTCCAGGAGATGGGAGTCGCCAAAGTCGGTCCGTGAGTGCGATTAGAAAACCGGGCAGGCGATCCGAGAAGATTCATTTGCGCCTCAGGATCAAGATGATTCTCGGTTATCTCTGGCTGACCCGGCCACGCCTGAAGTAAAGCAAACCTCACCCATGTCGAACAACCTAGCGAATACTCGAGTCCTCGTTATAGGCGGTAGCTCCGAGATGACGCCCTTCGCTACCGGATCGACCGTGCGCGTCGACGGCGGCGGAGCTATCGCGTGAGCAGGGCATGTTCTGGGATCCGGGCACGGCTCTTTCATCGATGTGGGTGGGCATTGGCCGTCGCGTGCGCTAGTTTTCATGCGGCTGCGGCAGATGAGACGACCGCGCCAGTCTCGGTGTTTCGGACCGACTGGGGCATCCAGCTCGGCCCGATCACGCTCATTCCGGGTGGGTTTCTCGAGTTCACCAGCCTCTACCGCAAACGCAACGAGACCGCCGACATCGCCTCGAGCTTCAGCGCGATCCCGTTCCCGAATAACAACAACTACAATGTCCGGGAATTTCGGCAAACCGCGCGCGATTCCCGTTTCTCGCTGCTGGCGCTGGGCCCGTCGGGTTACAACTACAAGGGAGAGGGCTACCTGGAGACGGACTTCGTCAGTGCGGGCACCAGTTCCAATTCCAACGAAAGCAACAGCTACACGCAGCGCGTCCGCCAAGCCTACCTGAGTTGGTCACGCCCCGACCTCGGTTGGGCAATTACGGCTGGACAAGCGTGGAGTTTGGTGACGCTCTACAAGAACGACCTGACCGTGCGCGAGGAAGACATTCCTCTCGGGGACGATGGTCAATTCTACGTGGGGTTCAACTGGACGCGGCAAACCCAGTTTCGCGTAGTCAAGAAGTTCTCGCCTCAGGTAGCGTTAGGGCTGTCCCTGGAGAGTCCACAAAACGTAGTGACGGGGAAGGTGCCCGTCGGCGCGACAGCTAGCAATCCGGGCGGCCCTGGGTTGAACAGCGGGGCCAGCTACAGCACGGATATCGCGCCAGACACCATATTAAAGCTGGCGCTCAATCCGGGCTACGGTCACTACGAGCTATTCAGTCTGACGCGGTTTCTGCATGACCGGGCACCGAGCGTGCCGGGCAGCCTCCCGAGCGAAGCCAGCCACACGACCGTCGCGCAAAGCTTCGGAGGCGGCCTCATCCTGCCGCTATGGGGCAAGTGGCTGGAGCTGCACGCAACGACACTAATTGGCCACGGCAACGGCCGCTACGGCTCCGCGCAACTCAGTGATTCAACCTACAACACCAGGGACGGTTCGATCGCGGCGTTGCGCGAGCAGCAGGGACTGCTTGGGTTGATCGCGCACCCACTGGAAGCTTTCGACGTTTACGCGTACGGCGGTTTCGAACAGCAGACCGCTGCTTACGAGATCATCCCCAAGAATAATGAGGCCTGCAATACCAACTTCGTCAATGTGGGCTTACTCCCGAGCAGTGCAGATTGCGGCAGCGTCGGAAAGGTGCGTCAAGTCGCCGGAGGCCTCGTGTTAAAGGCTTATCGGGGACCACTCGGATACGTCACGGTCGGTCCCGAGGTTGAGTATGTGAAGGCTACGACCTATACCGCCAAGAACGGCATTTCTGCCGCGACCAACAACATCATGGTGTATCTCACGATTCGGTACTACCCCTAGTCACGGAGCGATTTCATGACACAACCCTTCTTACTCGACAGACGGCGTTTCCTGCTAGGAGCCGCGCCAGCGGTTACGATCGCCGCGTTGGGCGTCAGTGCGTGCTCGAAGACCAGTGGGCACCCAGACCCACCAACGTACTCGCCGACTTACTTCAGTGCCGCAGAATGGGCATTCGTCAACGCGGCGGTGGGTCGCCTCATTCCAGCAGAGGGAACGGGGCCGGGCGGGTTGCAGGCTGGTGTTCCAGAGTTCATCGACCGGCAGATGGAATTACCCTACGGCCACGGCGCTTACTTCTATATGAAGGGTCCCTTTCGGTCGGACAGCCCCGCAACGTTGGGCTACCAACTGCGGTACTCGCCGCGCGAGATCTACCGACTGGGAATTGCGGCAGCCAATCTCGCGACCCAAGAGTCGCGGGGACAGGCCTTTGCGTTGCTCGCTCCGGACGACCAGGATAGCTTCCTTGAGCGGATGGAAAAAGGCGATGTGCGCTTCCCATCGGTGCCTGCGTCGGTGTTCTTCGGGCAACTCCTCGGCAATTCTAGGGAGGGCTTTTTCGCCGATCCGCTGTACGGCGGCAACCGCGGCATGCTTGCTTGGCAGTGGATTGGCTTCCCTGGGGCGCGCGCCGATTTCACCGATTGGCTCGACCAAGCCGGCCGCGCCTATCCCTACGGTCCGGTCTCCATCAGCGGTGCGAGAGCGTGATGGCCGAGCGGAAGAAACCCGTCGATGCGGTAATCATCGGGTACGGCTGGACCGGCGCCATCATGGCCAAAGCCCTGACGGATGCCGGACTTTCGGTGGTCGCGCTCGAGCGCGGACCGGAACTCGACACGTCGCCCGATTTTGAGTACCCGCGGATTGCCGACGAACTCAAGTACGGCGTCCGTGGGGATTTGTGGCAACCGCTCGCGCAAGAGACGGTGACCGTTCGGCATACCGTCAATGACGTCGCCGTGCCGTATCGCAAGTACGGCTCATTCATCTTCGGTAACGGAGTCGGCGGCGCGGGTGTCCACTGGAACGGCATGGTCTGGCGCGTCTCTCCCGAAGATCTGCGGTTCCGCAGTCATATCGAGCAGCGCTACGGGAAGGCCTTCATTCCGAAGGACATGACGATTCAGGACTATCCCGTGACCTTTGGGGAGCTGGAGCCGCATTTCGACCATTTCGAGAAGGTCTGCGGCGTCTCCGGGATCGCCGGGAATTTGCGCGGTCACATCAGAGCGGGCGGCAATCCCTTCGAGGGCGCGCGCGCGGACGAATACCCCACTCCGCCGCTGCCGGCGATTTACTTTGGACAACTATTCGACAAAGCTACGGCGGAGCTCGGTTACAAGTCCTTTCCGCTGCCGGCCGCCAATAGCTCAGTGGCCTACACCAACCCCTATGGTGTGCGGCTCGGGCCGTGCAATATGTGTGGATTCTGCGAGCGCTTCGGCTGCTTCCTTTATTCCAAGGCATCGCCCCAGACGACAATTTTGCCGATCCTGGCCGACCGCAAAAATCTGGAGGTGCGCACGGGTGCCTACGTCACCAAGATTCTACAAGACAAAACCCGCGCGATGGCAACCGGTGTTTCGTACATCGACGAGAACGGACGCGAGGTGGTGCAGCCTGCCGATCTGGTCGTTCTTTCGGCGTTCCAGTTGCACAACGTGCGTCTCCTACTATTGTCCGGTATTGGCACACCGTACGACCCAGGATCGGGTAAGGGTGTCGTCGGGAAGAATTACGCCTACCAGATGTCCAGTGGCACGGGTGTCTATTTCAGCGAGGACGTTGAGATCAACCCTTTTATCGGCGCTGGGGCTGCCGGCAAACGCGCAATCGACGAGTTCAACTCGGATCACTATGACCATGCCCAGCTTGGGTTCATCGGCGGTTCGCTCATCTTGGCGGGCGGCACGGGGGGACGCCCGATCGAACAGATGATGCTTCCGCCCGGCACTCCGGCGTGGGGCACAGGCTGGAAGGCGGCCGTGCGCAAACACTACCGTCATTCCGCCCCCATCGGGACTCTGGGCAGCGTGATGTCCTACCGCGATCGGTATCTGTCTCTTGACCCGACCTACACCGACGCCCACGGCTTACCGCTGCTGCGCATTACCTTCGATTGGCACGATAACGAAACGCGGATGGCCGCATACACCGCGTCAAAGATAGAGGAAATCGTCCGCGCGATGAGGCCGGAGAAGCAAGCGACTATGCTGATCCGGCCGGGCGATCACTACGACGTTCGGTTCTATCAATCCACGCATACGACCGGCGGCGCGACAATGGGCTCGAATCCCAGCAATAGCGTCGTCAACCGCTACTCGCAAAGCTGGGACCTGCCGAACCTATTCGTCTACGGCGCGTCAGCCTTCCCGCAGAACTTCGGCGGCGCCCCGACGGGGCTGCTCGCCGGCCTGGCGTATTTCTCGGCCGCGAAGATCAGGGACACCTACCTCAAATCTCCAGGCCCACTGGTGCCGGCATGAGATCGAAGCGGCTTCTGGCCATGGTCGGCGGCGCGCTGGTGGCGTCAATCGCAGCCGTGGCGGTCTCGTACGTGTCGGACCACCGTGCCGGCGAGACGAGTCTGACGGCGCCCGCGCCGACCGCAGCGGTTATTGCGCGCGGCGCCTATCTTGCACAGCTCGGGGACTGTGCAGCATGCCACAGCAGCCCCGCACGGCCCGCCTTTGCGGGCGGCTTGCGCATGCGCACGCCTATCGGCGCCATCTACACGACCAACATTACGCCCGACGTACACGACGGCATTGGTCGCTTCACGCTCGCGGATTTCGATCGCGCCTTGCGCTTCGGTGTGGCCAAAGGACACTCGCTGTACCCGGCAATGCCATACACCTCCTACTACAACACAAGGCCGGAGGATGTCGCTGCGCTGTACACCTACTTCAAGTATGGAGTGCCGGCGGCTTCAGTGCCCAACCAGCCGCCCGATATCAAGTTCCCCCTTTCCATGCGCTGGCCGCTTACGTTCTGGCGGTGGCTGTTCGCGCCCTCGCCCGCGCCGTTTGCACCGGCGCCGGGAATGACCACCGAAGTCGCCAAAGGCGCCTACTTTACCGAAGGCTTGGGTCACTGCGGCGAGTGCCATACGCCGCGCGGGACTTTTCTGGAGGTCCAGGCCGCTACGGCGGCCGACGGCCCCGCTTATCTCTCGGGCGCGGTGATTGAGAACTACTTTGCTCCGAGCCTGCGCAGTGACGGTCCGGGGACGCTCGGGGAGTGGAGTGACGACGAGGTGACGCAGTTCCTGCTGACGGGTGGAAACACGCACGGAATGGCGTTCGGCTCCATGACCGACGTGATTACGCACAGCACGCAGTACATGACCGCGGAGGACGCACTCGCGACGGCAAAATATCTCAAGACGCTGGGATCCCCAGACGCAGCCCCGCAGACTCGATTTGTTTATGACGCAACCGAACACAACGCGCTAAAAAAAGGCGATGCGAGCAAGCCTGGCGCGATGCTCTATCTTGACAACTGTGCCGCCTGTCATCGTCCGGACGGCATGGGATATGAGCGTGTCTTCCCGCGCTTATCTGGAAATCCCATCGTTCAAGCGCGGAATCCACTTTCGGTGGTCTCCATCGTTCTGGATGGTTCGCGGACTCCGCGCACGGCGGCGACTCCGGCGCAGTTCACCATGCCAGGCTTCGCCTGGAGGCTCTCCGATCAGGATGTGGCCGACGTGGTCAATTTCGTTCGCACGAGCTGGGGCAACCAGGCGTCAGTAACTACGGTCGACGCGGTAGGCCAAACGCGCAGCTCAGTACGGTAGACGTTCTACCGCCGGACGTGCGAATAGAAAATCGGACCGGCGATCGGGAAAGAATCATTTGTGCCCCCGGGATCAAGATTCTCCATGCGTGGGGTGCTCTCAGTATGAAACGACAAGTTTTCTTCCAGGACTGTAGGCGTCGTTCGCGCTTGGCTTTCTTTGCAGCCCCCGCTGCGGCCTGCCTCGTCGCCTCTTGCCGCCCAGCGGGAGTGCTTGATCCACAGGGTCCTGTCGCGTCGGCCGAGCGGCTGATTCTATTAAATGCCACCGGCATCATGTTGGTCGTGGTACTGCCGGTGATCGCGCTCACGCTGATCTTTGCGTGGTGGTATCGCGCCTCCAACAAGCGAGCCGTCTACTGGCCCGATTGGTCCTACTCGGGTGACATCGAGTTGGTGGTATGGTCGATTCCGGCGATGGTGGTGATCCTGCTGGCGGGAGTGGCATGGACCGGCTCACATCAACTTGATCCCGCCCAAAAGCTCGAGGCCAATGCCAAACCGATTCGAATCGAGGTCGTGTCGCTTGATTGGAAATGGCTGTTCATTTACCCGGACCTCGAGATCGCCACTGTCAACCAGCTGGTCGTTCCGACCGGGGTACCGGTCGAGTTCCTGCTGACCTCAGCCACCGTGATGAACTCCTTCTTCGTGCCCCAGCTCGGCAGCCAAATCTACACCATGCCCGGTATGACGACGCGCCTGAACCTGCTGGCCGAACGCCCCGGTGATTACCCGGGTCTGTCCGCGAATTTCAGCGGCGACGGCTTTTCGGACATGCGGTTTCTGGTACGCGTCGTCCCTGATTCTGAATTCGCAAGCTGGCGCGCGCGCGCGACGGATGAAGGAGCGGTACTGAACGCAGCCGCCTATTCGCTACTGGCGCGAACTCCCGTCAATACGCCGATGCAGACCTACCGCAGCGTCGATCCAAACCTGTTCGAACGGATCGTGCAACAGAATACCGCCGCGGAGCCAACCGCTTCCCCACCCAAGTCGGAGAATTAAATGCTGGGCAAACTCAGCTGGGATGCAATCCCATTCGGCCAACCGATACCGATGGCGGCATCTTTGCTGATTGTCGTCGGTATGCTCGCCGTTCTAAGCCTTGTCACGCGGAAAGGCTGGTGGCCCTACTTGTGGCGCGAGTGGCTGACGAGCGTCGACCACAAGCGCATCGGCGTGATGTACGTTCTGTTGGCACTGGTGCTGCTGCTGCGCGGCTTCATGGATGCCATCATGATGCGTTCACAACTCGCCATCGCCGCGGGCGGCGCGCAAGGCTACCTGCCCCCTGAGCACTACGACCAGATTTTCTCCGCTCACGGCACGATCATGATCTTTTTCATGGCGATGCCCTTCATGGTCGGGCTGATGAACTTCGTCGTGCCGCTGCAGCTCGGCGTGCGCGACGTGGCGTTCCCGGTGCTGAACGCCATCAGCTTCTGGTTGACAGCCTCCGGCGCGTTGCTCGTGAATATCTCGCTGGTGGTGGGCGAGTTCGCGCGCACCGGCTGGCTCGCCTATCCGCCCCTCTCCGAGCTGCAATTCTCGCCCGGTGTCGGGGTGGATTATTATCTGTGGGCGTTGCAGATCTCGGGCATCGGTACGCTGCTCGCGGGTATCAACATGGTCACGACCATTCTGAAGCTGCGCGCGCCGGGAATGGGGTACATGCGCATGCCGGTATTCTGCTGGACGGCGCTGTGCTCCAGCATGTTGATCGTGGCTTCCTTTCCGGTGTTGACCGCCACCTTCGGCATGCTGCTGCTGGACCGCTACGTTGGTATGCACTTCTTCACCAACGACGGTGGCGGCAATTTCATGATGTACATTAATCTGATTTGGATCTGGGGCCACCCGGAAGTCTACATCCTGGCCCTCCCGGCGTTCGGTGTTTTCTCCGAGGTGATCGCGACCTTCTCGGGCAAGCCTCTGTTCGGCTATCGCTCCATGGTGATGGCGACCTTGGCGATCTGTGTGCTGTCATTCCTGGTCTGGCTGCATCACTTCTTCACCATGGGCGCGGGCGCGGATGTCAATGCCATCTTCGGAATCGCGTCGATGATCATCGCCATCCCCACCGGCGTGAAACTGTTCAACTGGCTATTCACCCTGTATCGGGGCCGCATCCGTTTCGAGGTGCCGGTGCTGTGGGCGATCGGTTTCATGGTGACTTTCGCCATCGGCGGGATGACCGGCGTGCTGCAGGCAGTGCCGCCCGCCGACTTCGTGCTGCACAATAGCCTGTTTCTCGTGGCCCACTTCCACAACGTGATCATCGGTTCCGTGGTATTCGGCGCCATGGCAGGCTACTACTACTGGTTTCCCAAGGCGTTCGGGTTCACGCTCGACCGGCGCTTAGGGGTCGTCAGTTTCTGGTGCTGGTTGATCGGCTTCTATCTAGCGTTCATGCCGCTCTACGCCGTTGGGTTGCTCGGCATGACCCGGCGAATGCAGCACTACGCCGACGTGAGCTGGCAGCCTTACTTGATAGTGGCGGAGGTGGGCGCGGTCGTCATTCTCTGCGGCATCATCGCGACCATCGCGCAGCTCGTGGTCAGCATCCGCACGCGCGAGAGCCGTCGTGACCGTACCGGCGACCCCTGGAATGGCAGGACCCTTGAATGGTCCACGTCCTCGCCGCCGCCGGCCTACAACTTCGCAATGTTGCCGCAGGTCGACTCGTTGGATGCCTTCTGGGCCATGAAGCAACGTGGGCCGGCGGTGCCGGCGGAGCGGTACGAGTCGATCGAGACGCCTAGAAACAGCGCCAACGGCTTCGTGACCGCTTTTTTCGCAGTCGTCACCGGATTTGCCATGATTTGGCACATCTGGTGGCTGGCGGTCCTCGGACTGATATGCGCCGCGCTGACGTTGCTTGTCTATGGGTGGGTTGAACGGGTCGAGCAAGAGGTGTCGGGCGAGCAATTGGCCAATGATGAGCGGGTACGTCTTCGACCAATGGATTCGGCATGAGCGCGCAGGCGGCTATGGCCGGCCTCGCCGGGGCGGAGGCCGCAACGACGGGAGGACTTAATAGTGCCGGTCCGGCGCCGGTTCGAATCGTCGTCGCTTACGGGTTTTGGCTCTTCCTGCTCTCCGACATCATCATGTTCTCGGCCCTGTTCGCCTCCTACGCGGTGCTGTCCGGACAGACCGCCGGAGGACCTTCCGGCCGCGAGTTGTTCGAGTTGCGCCATGTCGGCATCGAGACGCTCTGCCTGCTGCTCTCGAGCTATACCTGCGGCCTCGGCGTCGTCGCAATTGAGCGGCGCCGCCTGGTCTTCTTCTATGTGAGTTTCGCGCTTACTTTTGCACTCGGCGCCACGTTTCTTGGTTTGGAAGTGAGCGAGTTCGTCGGCCTGGTCGCGCGCGGTGCCGGCCCTTCGCGCAGCGCCTTTCTTTCGGCCTTTTTCTCCCTGGTCGGTCTGCACGGTGCGCACGTTACCGCAGGCCTCTTGTGGCTCACCTTCATGGTGGCACAAACCGCCGCAAGGGGCCCGCGCGACTTCGTGCGCCGCCGACTGCTCTGTTTCAGTCTGTTCTGGCACGCACTCGACATCATCTGGGTAGCGTTGCTTACCTTGGTTTACTTGATGGGAGCGCGATGATGGAACAACACGCACAGCGGTATGCGGGCTCAATTGATCAGGCACCCGGCGTTGGCGAGAACGAGCACTCTGACAGCATGGCAATGTATACAGCCGGCCTCGGCTTCGCGCTGCTGCTTACCTGCGCATCGTTCATGGTTTCGCAAACAGATCTGCTGTGGCCGCCCGGCGTGCCGGCCGGCCTTGCCGTGCTCGCCATCGCTCAGATGGGCGTTCACTTGGTATTCTTTCTGCAAATCGGCACCGGGCCAGATAACACCAACAACGTGGTTGCGCTTGCCTTCGGGCTGCTGGTCGTCACCCTCGTCGTCTCCGGCTCGTTGTGGATCATGGCGCATCTCAACGCGAACATGATGCCGGCGTCCGCCATCATGGAGATGCAGCGGTAGAAACGACGTGGGCAATCGCGGAATCCTATGTCTTCTGTCCGCGTGCTTAGGTCTGGTAAATCTGCAGGCCTGCGGATCGTTGCCAAGGCGCGATGCCGTCCCGGCGCTGTCCACAGTACGAGCGGTGACTCCCGAGGCGCCAACGTCGCGGTATTGGCCGGAGCTCGATATTCGTCCGATGGTCCGCGTTGCGGCCGAATCGGACGATCGCGAGCGTGCGATGCTCCTGAAGACCGGACGGATCGAACACCTGCCGCCGGCAGACTTCCTTGCGATTTCAGGTGGCGGTGATTTGGGTGCATTTGGCGCCGGGCTGCTGATCGGATGGACCGAGCATGGTCAGCGACCGCAGTTTAAGCTCGTCACGGGAGTCAGCGCAGGCGCCCTGATCGCGCCTTTTGCATTTCTGGGTCCCAACTACGACGACGTGCTGCGTACAGTCTGCACCTCGATCAAACCGCGCGCCATCTTCCATGCGCGCAACATCCTCACAGCCATCTCCAGCGATGCATTCGCGGATAACAGCCCGCTGGCGGCAATCATTGCAAAGTACGTTACGCGGGAAACGCTCGCGAGCATTGCGCGAGAGTACGCCAAGGGTCGGCTGCTTCTCATCGGTACCACCAATCTCGACGCCCGTCAGCCCGTCGTCTGGAATATGGGCGAGATTGCCTCGAGCACGGACCCGCGAGCCCTCGAACTGTTCCGAAAGGTGATGCTAGCCTCAACCGCAATTCCCGGGATCTTTCCACCCGTCATGATCGACGTCGAAGTCGATGGAAGGCGTTACCAGGAGATGCATGTTGATGGTGGCGTGATGACTCAGGTGTTTTTGGCACCACCGAGCCTTGTGCGGGAACTCAATGATCCGACCGGGCCTTATGCCAGAGAGCGACATGTCTACGTCATCCGCAACGGCAGCGTGGAGCCGCGATGGTTGTCCGTCGAACGACGCACAACCAAAGTCGCACGCCGGGCACTCGAAACGTTGATTTACGCGCAAGGCATCAACGATCTCTACCGCCTGGAGGTGGAGGCGGAGCGTGAAGGTGAAGACTTCAATGTCGCCTACATCGACGCGACGTTTACCTATCCGCATACCACGGCGTTTGCACCGGACTTTGTCAGGCGCCTGTTTCAGTACTCCAATTCGCTCGCCGCGGGCGGCTATCCGTGGCGCAAGGCGCTGCCCGACCAATTGGAGCCCGCGACCAAGGAAAACGATCAAGTCGGAAGTTATTGAGTACGCCGTGCAATTAGAGAATCGGACCGGCGATCCAGGTAGATTCATTTGCCTCTCAGGAGGCAAGGTTCTCTCTAACGGCACGCCGGTTTGTTAGCCGCACTGGCCAGCGGCGCGACGCAATTAGCGAGGGGTATTGAAATGTCAGCAATTATTCCTAGTCGGGAGCCGTCAACGCCCCGAATCATAAAAGCTGAAGGGGAGCAACCGATCTTCGCGCCCGGTGATCGCGTACGTATCACCAAGCGTTTTCCGGTTGGGCACTACCGCGTCCCGAGCTATCTGCGGGGCAGGACCGGATCTGTCGAGAAAGTAATCGAGCCTGCGGGAATCGATAACGAGGAAGAGGGCTTTGGCCGTAATGCCGGTACGAAGCGGCATTACTACCGGGTCGCCATCCCACTCTCCGAGCTTTGGCCTGGTTATGCAGGTTCCTATCGAGACGCGCTGCACGTTGAAATCTTCGAGACATGGCTGGAAAGGAATTGATGTATGTCCACGCACACTCATGACGATCATCATCGTCCGGTTGATGCTGATGCACCGGTTGGCTATTACGAAGTCATGGAGACCGCCGTGCGGGAGCTCCTCATCGGCAAACAATTGATTGGCCCCGAGGAGATACGCCGCCAGATCGAGGTTCTCGACTCACGCACGCCGGCACTGGGTGCACAGGTGGTGGTCAAAGCGTGGCTTGATCCAAAGTTTCGCGCCCGACTGCTTACCGATGGACGGGCGGCCTGCGAGGAACTGGGGATCAGCTTTTATGACGACACTCGGCTCATCGTGCTCGAGAATACGGACAAGGTTCATAACCTCATCGTGTGCACTTTATGCTCGTGTTATCCCCGACCCGTCCTTGGTTTGCCGCCGGATTGGTACAAGCTGAAGCCCTTTCGGGCAAGGGCGGTCATCGAACCGCGAGCGGTCCTCGCGGAATTCGGCACCCACATTCCCGATGACATCGAGATTCGGGTGAGCGACTCGACTGCGATGGTGCGCTACCTGGTACTCCCGTTGCGACCGGAAGGCACCGAGGCCTACACCGAGGCGCAACTCGCCGCTCTAGTGACCCGCGACACGATGATCGGTGTCGTGCAGGCCACCATCCCGAGAACTCAAAGGACCTCTTTATGACGGACACATCAGCCCTGCTCAATCGGCTTGCCAATGATATCGGAGGCGCTCAGGCCGGGCCCATCGAGCAGGTCGAGCATCAGTTGGAGCCCTGGGAGAAGCGCTGCCACGCGCTCGCAGACGTCCTCGACTTTCATAAGATCATCAACACGGAGGAGAAACGTCGCGGCGTCGAAAGCCTTGGTGAAGTCGCCATAGGCAAATTAACGTACTACGAGAGGTGGATCGCCGCCTTCGCTAATATTCTGTTTCAGAAGGCGATACTGACCCCAACTGAACTAGCTCGGCAAATGGATCTCGTGGCAGCGCGCTCAACGAGCTGTGATGTGAGGTCAGACTATCCATCGGTACGGTCCGGGTGACGCCTCCGAAGCGCTTGAGTGCCCGGACCTGCTTTACTGAAGCTGACCCCCATTTAGCGCTGGCGCGTCGAGCCATGGCAGAATTTGCGGGAACGCTATTCCTGATGCTGGTCGTCGTGGGAGTGGGACTGGCCACACGGCGTGGCAGCCCCACCCTCGGGGTCATGGCCGGAGCACTGGGGGTGGCCGGTGCGATCGTCGGATTGATCATTGCATTCGGTCAAGTATCGGGCGGCCATTTCAATCCACTCATTACGCTCTTGCAGTACCTGTCAGGTTTACGCAATCTCAATTGCACAATTGTGTATATCGCCGCTCAAGTGGCCGGCGGCATCGCGGGAGCGCTGACAGCGGCTTTAATGTTTGGGGCTTTTGGGCCGAGCAGCGTGACACCGTTGATGACCCCTGGACTCGCCATGAGCGAGTTCATCGCCTCGGCCGGATTAATGATCATTGTCTTCGGCTGTAGCCGCGGTGGTCGGACAGACACGGCGCCGTTCGCCGTGGGCGCGTGGCTCGCAGCGGCGATCATGGCAACCCCTTCCGGCTCTTGCGCGAACCCCGCAGTCGCGCTAGCCGAAATCTTCGCGATGGGTCCGGCGTCCCTTCCCGCCGGCACCGCGTTCCTGTACGTGCTTGTACAGGTCGTTGGGGCCCTTCTCGCACTCGCCACAGTGAATTTCTGTTACCCCGCACGCCCTGGGGAATTGGCGGTGCTCCAGGCTGCAGCGGAGAACGACCGATGGCTATAAAAGCGAAGCGGTCGCAAGCGAGCGACGTCCGAACGCGCTTGATCGCTGTCTACAGCTTCCTGCTGCTGTTGAATGTCGGCGGCTGGGTCTGCGCTGCGATCGCTTTTCACGCGACACCGGTGTTGTTGGGCGTCGCCCTCCTGGTATACGGACTTGGGCTGCGCCACGCGGTCGATGCAGACCACATCGCCGCAATCGACAACGTCACACGAAAACTCATGCAGGTGGGTCAACGGCCGGTTGCTGTTGGCTTCTTCTTCGCCGCCGGGCACTCGGCACTGATCATCTGCGCGACGGCATTGATTATAGGAACGGCTACTCTGATCGACCGCTTTCGAGCATTCAGCAGCATTGGGGGTCTGCTCAGCACCGCCGCGTCTACCGTATTTCTGTATGCCGTAGCGGCAATGAACCTGCTCATTTTCGTTTCGCTCTATAGGATTTATCGAAAGGTGCGAAACGGCGGCATCTATGTCGAGGAGGATATCGACCTATTACTCGGCGGTCGTGGCCTTCTTGCACGTATTTTCCAGCCCGTCTTTCGATTGGTGACCCAGAGTTGGCACATGTTGCCGCTCGGAATTCTTTTCGGGCTCGGATTCGATACAGCCACGGAAATCGCCATGTTTGGGCTCTCAGCGGGACAAGCGACCAGGGGAATTTCGACTGCCGCTATCATGATTCTTCCCGTGTTATTTGCCGCCGGCATGTCGCTCATTGACACCACGGACGGCGTGATGATGCTCGGCGCCTACCACTGGGCCTTCGTCCAACCGCTGCGCAAGCTCTACTACAACATGACCATCACGCTGGTCTCTGCGGTCGTCGCGGCCTTGGTTGCCGGTCTAGAAGCCGCGGGGCTTGTGGGCGGCCGATTTGGCTTCACCGGTTACCTCTGGGAGCAAGTAAAAGCGCTCAACAGTCACTTCAATACGCTCGGCTTTGCAATTATTGGCCTCTTTGCATTGGCGTGGGCACTTTCGTGGGTGATTTACCGCGCGAAGAGACTGAACCACTATGAGGTGAGGATCGAAGCTTCAGCGAAACCGAGTGTGAACCAATAAACGTACAAAGCACTACCCTATGCTCGAGCGGGATCTTCAAGTAATGATCCAGATAAGCAAATGAAACGGATTTGGCGGCAACATCGATACCTCCTGGAAGCACCGATATGAGGGACGAGTACGGAATGACGGGGACTGTGTCAACCAAGCCTTTCAACGATACACATATACGCGAGGCCGATCGACGATATCCTACCTTAGAGTTTGTGGTCCGCCAGCTCACTGAAGCGATCGAGAATGTGCTTGCAGGTAAACGGCGATCTGCCGACACTTGCCTGATCCGAGCTTGGCATTTACTGCACGCAACATCCAGTTCGTCCACTTCGCATTTGGCGCCACCGCCAGACGAGATCGCGGTCGCGACGGGACATCGCGGGGGGCTCGCACCATGGCAGGTCCGCCGAATCGCGACCTACATCGACTCCAATCTGAATTCGACTATCACAGTCCAGCTTCTCGCAGAACTGGCGCGCTTAAGCCCCTGTTATTTCAGTCGCGTCTTTAAAGCAAGCTTTGGTAGCCCACCGCACCGATACGTGATGCGCCGGCGAACGGAGCTCGCACAGGCAATGATGCTGCAAGCGAAATCATCGCTCAGCCAAATTGCATTGGATTGTGGACTAGCCGACCAGGCGCACCTTACCAGGCTATTTCGTCGAATGGTGGGTATCACTCCGCGTGCATGGCAGCGCGCACAGCCAGAGGGAGGGCAACAATAATTTCCGCCACGCCTATGTTATCCATACATCAACTCGCAGAATGGTCAGGTATTGAAGAGCGCGATTTGAGAGAGCTTGTAGAATGCGGGCTTGTAACTCCTGCAAGCGTGCTCGATGGGTGTCACTTCAGCGTTGAATCAATTGGCCTTCTGCAGCGTGCAGCAAGGCTGCAGGAAGAGCTTGCGCTCGACGGTCACGCATTCGCAGTAGCGGTCATGTTACTTCGTAAGATCATCGCTCTGGAAACACAACTCAGCGAGCTGGAACGCGACAATCGGTCCCAACAAGATAAAGCGGATCCACACAGAGGGGATGAGCTGTAACAACGCAATATAGCGCGCCGCTTTATGCCCTGAGCCCGCTGAACCCGACGCCGCATCACCCACCGATGAGGTGGTTCTCCAAGACGTTGGGCAAACACACGGCTGAAATGAAACAGGCTGAATTCTGCGACTTGGCAAGATCTATGGTGCATAGGGGCGAATCGATATTGGCCTCTATGTATTGTCGTGAGCCGACGAGCCTTCGAGAGGCGTAAGTCCGCCAAGCGTCGGCCGCGCACGGCTAACAGGACGTTCGCGAATTACCGAGTACGGATGAAGATCGTTAGAAAGTCGCATGAAGGCGCAATCCGCATCTGCCACGAACAATCTTCAGATCTAACTATGAACCAAACTTCGCGACGGAGTGCCTCCGCAGGGAACCGCAGACCCACGCGCAGGCATAGAAGCTAATCAACCTATGGAGAAAATCAATGAGTGTTTTGCCCGTGGACGCGCTACCACACCTACATGGTGTACGTCCTAGCTTATGGTTGGTAATGTTGGGGTTATTGAGCGGAACGGCTTTTGGGGATTCTGTCAGCCCGGTGGTTAAAATTGATGCCGAAGCGGCTGTCGCGCAAATTGTCGCGCAACCACTGCGACGCAATGTCACCCTTGTTACGGGATCGGGCGGGAATATGACCGTACTGACGGGATCGGACGGCCGGCTTTTGGTCGACGCAGGGATCGCGGTCTCGCGTCCCCGACTTGAAAAGGTGCTAAACGATATCGGCACGACGCCATTTAAGTACGTCGTGAATACGCACTGGCATTGGGACCATACAGACGGGAATGCCTGGGTTCATTCTGTCGGGGCAACAATTATCGCGCACGAAAATGTCTTGAAGCGGCTTACTGCAGTTACGCGGGTGGAGGATTGGGACTATACATTTCCACCCGTCCCCGAAGGCGGCCGGCCGACTGTACTCGTCAAAGCCACGTACACCCTCGATTTCGACGGAGAGACGATTGTCGTAAAGCCCTATGCCGTATCGCATACCGATGGTGACCTATCGGTATATTTCCGGAAGGCGGACGTTTTTGCAACCGGCGACACGTTTTGGAACGGCTACTATCCGTTCATTGACTACTCCGTCGGCGGTGGAATCGACGGAATGATTCGCGCTGCGAATGCCAACATCGACTCGGTGGGTCCGAATACGATTGTCGTGCCTGGACATGGTCCGATAGGGGACCGTGCTCAACTGGTGGAATTTCGCGACATGTTAGTCACGATCCGCAAAAATGTTTCCCGACTGAAATCTCAGGGCAAATCACTCGACGAGATAGTTGCCGCGAAACCAACGGCACAATTTGATGACAAATGGGGCGGCTTTGTTATTGGACCTGCGTTCTTCACCCGCCTTGTATACAAAGGAGTGTGACAGATCTCATTCGGACAGGCGGGCGCTTGGCAACAAGGGGCGTCCATGTATGCCGAATTGAGATTACCCCCACGCAAGGATTGGCCATTCCACTGTGGGCGCGATGGGCGCGGACTGACCGTGAGGCAATTTACCGGACCTTGTGCTGTTCAACAGTGATACAACTTGCGTATTGTTCAATTTGCTCGGTTTCGAAAGGACCTCACACGATATGATCAGTGCATTGAACTCCGTGCGACTAAAATCCATATACGCACTCGCTGCAACGTGCTATCTGACGCCGCTGCCAAATTATTGCGCCGGCTGGAATAAGGAATCCGCCATCGGTGTCGGGGCGACGGAGGGTGCGGGATCATCGAGCACCATCCCACCTCGCTGATTAGGTACCCTACTGTGGCGACCCGATTGATTCCTTGCGGTTCCGCTGAATAATCCTGAAGAATTTCTTTGCGTCTGCGGACGAGCTGCCTCAGACCGGCCAGCCTCAAGAGTCGCCGACGCTCCGACGACGAGGCGCAGCACGAGCAACGCTGCACCGGCCCAGCCCGAGGGGAAGCTCGAAAAGGTTCTTTGCACCGAGATTCTCCGTGCTGATTCGCCGACCGGTAGCATTCAGCCTACAGCGCGCTTCGATGCAGCGAACCCCACCGACAAGGTACCCTGCGATACCACTATCGAGGGATACTTAGTGTCGTGCCGCGTCCAGGGCTAGAAATGGATGACGCCGCGGCGAATACCGATCGCGACGGCCTGCGTTCGATCCTTCGCGCCGAGCTTGTACATGATGTGCTTGATGTGGACCTTTACGGTCTCCTCCGAGATCGAGAGGCGCTCGCCAATGTCCCGATTGCGGTCGCCCTCGGCAATGCACTTGAGAACGTCGACCTCCCGCTCGGTCAGGGAGTCAGTGCTGAAATGCTCCGCCAGATTCTCCGCCACCTCGGTCGGCACGTGCTTGCGCCCCGAGTGGACCTTGCGGATTACCTCGATGAGTTCTTCGCGTGGCGTACTCTTCAACAGATAGCCGTAAGCCCCGGCTGCGAGCGCGCGTTGGACCTCGACGTCTCCTTCGAACGTCGTGAGCATGATGATCCGGGCTTCGGGGCAGTCGGTCCGAATCGAGGCAACGGCACTGATTCCGCTCATATCGGGAAGCCTCAGATCCATCAACGTGATATCAGGCTGCTGTTTCTTGAATTCTGCGACCGCTGCCTTGGCAGTAGCCGCCGTCGCAACGAGCTCCATGTCTTTCTGATAGGCGATGACGGTCGCAATGCCTTCGCGGAACAGGGGATGGTCGTCGACGCACAGTATGCGGATGCGAGCCAGCTCGCTCATTCTTTCTCTCCGCGCGAATAGAGGCTGGCAAGCCAATCCCTGAAACCGCCGGAAGCCGAGGGTTCGAAGACTGCACTTGCAGGAACTGTCAAATGGATCTCGGTGCCCGCCCCGACGGCACTTCGGACGTTGAGGCAGCCGCCGATTTTCTTTGAGCGCTCGTGCATCCCCGACAGTCCCCAGTGACCCTCCCGCCCGGAGCGCAGTACCTCCCGATCCATTCCGCAGCCGTTGTCGCGGACGACCATGCGAAAGCGGTCGCGGGCATAGTCGAGCACCGTCTCGACGACAGACGCGCCTGAGTGGCGGAACGCGTTGGCGAGTGCCTCGCGGCCGATGCGATACACTTCGTCGCGGATCGGGGGTCGCAACGATCGCGGCGTACCTTCCACGATCAACCGATACTGAATCTTCCCATCGGCGGCGAGATCCTGCGGAATCTGCGAAAACGCACGTTCTAGGTCTTCGGGCTCGGAGTGTTTGGTGCGAAGGCCGCGCACGGCATCTCGACCTTCATCAACGATTTGTCGCAGCTGCTGGAATACCCGCTCCACCAGCGGCTTCGCGGTTGCGCCAGGTAAGATCTGGTCGTTTGCGACAGAGAGTTGCAGCGAAGCGCTGAGCAGCCCCTGCAGCAGCGTGTCATGTAGCTCCTGCGCAATCCGCTCGCGCTCGGCGAGTCGCGCCTCGAGCCTACCACGCATTCGCTGCTGAATCTGTCGTACTCTCAGCATCGAGAGTGACCACAGCACCGCCGCGCCTGCAGCGACGCACATTGCCAGGAACCATTTCGTCTGGACAAACGCGGGAGAAATCGTGAAATCGACGGCCGCTCCCGTTTCGTTCCAGACACCGTCGTTGTTCGAGGCGATTACACGAAATCTGTAGTGCCCCGGAGCAAGGTCGGTAAAGTACGCCTCTCGCCGGGCACCTACATCCTGCCAAGGCTGCTCATCGCCAAGCCGGTACCGAAATCGCACCCGCTCGGGAATGGACAAGCTGAGCGCCGTGTAACTGATTTGCAAATTGCGCGTCCTGATCGGGAGCCTCAAGCCCGCCGATGGCTCGTAACGAACACCGTCCGCGATAATGGATTGCACGTCGACAGGTGGCTTAAGCGGGTTTCGCGTCACGTGCCGCGGATCAGTCCATGCGATGCCGTTGGTCGTGGCAAACCACAGCCTGCCATCGGTGCTCTCTACAATCGTTGGCAGCGGTCGAACGGCTTGCGGCGTACCGGGCATTCCATCGAGAAAATCAAGAAGAGCGTATCTAACCGCGTAGAGTGGATCGCTTACCACCCGACGCACCTCCTCAGCCGGCACCTGCATCGCGCCTTCGCTCGTATGGAGCCAAAGATCGCCCTCCGCGGTCTCGATGATTCCGGAGACGCTCGGCAGTGGTGTACCGCCCTGGCGCGTGACCGCGTTGAATCGGTGGCCATCGAAACGCGCGAGACCATGCTCTCCGCCCACCCAGACATGGCGGGGCCCGGCGTCAATGGAGAGCACAGCCCCAACGTTGAGCCCGTCAGCGGCGGACAGGCGTCGTACCACATCCTTGTCTACGATTTGAACCTGATTATTCGGATATCCCAGCCAGATGCGACCATTGCTGTCGGTGGCGACGCGTACCGCGGGTTCTCCGTAGCGGCTCCACATGCCATCGGCCAGGCGAAATACACCGGCACGCACGACCGACACCCACAGTGCGCCTGACCGATCCTTGGCGATGGCCTGAATACCCGGGTAGCCTTGCTTGCTTAAATTGGCAACGGGTAGATTGATCGGGATCCATCGCTGTCCTGCGGAACGCCAGATCAGGTCTGGGCCGCCGAGCCAAACAATGCCGTCAGGATCACGATAGGCGCAGGTGATATTACGCGGGCCGGGCACCGCCTCGACGGTTGGTCCTGCCGTGACCTTGAAAGCACCATTCTTCGAATATTCGCCGACCAGCACGGCACCATCGTCGTCGGCCGCCAAGGCGATACCACCCGCACTGGCAAGAAGGCCGACGCTAATAAGGTGCGACTCGCGAAACCTGTCCAATCCTCCAGTGGTTCCGAGCCAGACATTACCCTCTCTATCTTCAAGGCCCAGAATTTCTCCACTTGATGCTGACCCTGTCAGTCCATCGGTGCGCAAAAAGATGTCCGCCGAAGGCCCGTCAGCCAATCCATGGCGGAGTAAGGATGCTGGGTCTCTCAGGCGACGAATGCCGGTCAGCGTTGACATCCAGAACGTGCCTTCACGGTCAATGAACTTTACCTCTATCTTGCCCAATCGCGGATCCCCGAGCGCGATCCAGTCTTTACTCGCGTTCGTCGGGCCAAGCGGTGAATACAAAGCACGAACGCCCTGAGTCGCATCGGTCAGCCAGAGGGTCCCGTCCGGGCCTTCCAGGAACTTGCTCTCGCCGCCGAGCTGAATATCCGTCGTTGCGAGCGCGCGTTGTCCCGGTTGCAGAAACATGATCGAGTTGTCGACGGCAATCCACAGAGTTCCGCTTCTATCGAAGCTGAGCGTACTCAGGTATGTCTTGGGCAAGTGCAGTTCAGCGCTAACGTCGACCCATTGCGAGCCGTCGAAGCGCCTTACACCGCGCGTGGTCGCCACCCATACGTCGCCGGACTTGTCCTGCGCGAAACCGCGCACGCTGGCCACCGGGAGGCCCTCCCGCTCACCATAATTCGTGATTCTTCCGTCGTCGATGAAGCTCGCGCCACCAAACGCGTAGCCGACCCAAAGGCCGCCCGATGGGGGCGCCCAGAGTGTGTACACATTGGTCGAAGGCAATGGTTGCTGGTGGATGGCATCGATGCGCTCGAAGTGAACCCCGTCGAAACGAAACAACCCTGCGGGGCTGCCCATCCAAAGATAACCGTCGCTGGTCTGGGCAAGTGACACTATACCCGTGGGCGCGCCTTCTTTGGCCGTCCACGCAGTGTGATAGAACTGAGCGATTCTAAGATCGGGCGACAACGCGTACAGCGGCGCGGAAAACAAGAGTGCTGTCATACCGGCGCACAGCAAGCGCAGGAGATACGGCAGGCAGATGCGCGCGCGATCGGTCATTGTCTCTCGCTCCTACCATGCGGATCGTGCGCTGATACGAATTTGGCTGCGCCCATAGATCGTACATCCACCATACCGCCAACAGTGTCAGGAGTCACTTAACAACGCCGCCCTACCCTAAAGTGGTAGTGGAATGTCCCCGCATGTCGTGACGCGGACTGTGGCCGTCGGTGATAGTTTACCGGCTTAGATTGCGCACCGGCCACACACCGATCTGCGAGCAAACCAAGTGCTGGCCACGACGTGCGGGATTTCTTGATGCGGTGCTCCCAGGGCAGTAGGGAGTGGAACGTATGTAATACGTTCCACTCCCATCGGAAAGATAAAAGGTTGACGCGCATGCCTGAACAAAGCCGAACTCTGGTGTACGAGTCTGGCGGGTGGGAGGTAGATCTCGCGCGGCGTGAACTGCGGACGCGTGGAGACCCCGTTTCGCTGGGGTGCCGCGCCTTTCAGATCTTTGCGGTTCTGGTTCAGTCAGCGGGACAACTGGTCACCAAGGACGAGCTCATGGCTCGTGTGTGGCCGGGCGTGATCGTCGAGGAAAATACACTCGAGGTTCACATATCCGCAGTACGCAAGGCGCTCGGAACCGATCGGGGAACGCTCAAGACGTCCTTCGGTCGTGGCTATCGTCTCGTGGGAGACTGGACTATTCGGAAGGAGAGCACGCCGGTAGACCCGGTAGTTCTCGATCCGACGCGGATGTCTGCAAAGCCGTTTCTGACCAATCTACCCGCAGCGGCGTCTGAGGTCATCGGACGAACCGCTGCTGTGCAGCAGCTGCAGGAATTACTCTCCTCCTACCGAGCGATCACGCTGACCGGGCCCGGCGGGATTGGGAAAACCACGTTGGCGCTGGAGGTTGCCCGCGGCCTGTTCCCGGCCTTTAACGGTGATTGTTGGCTTGTAGATGTGGCGTCCCTGTCGGATCCCGGTCTCGTCCCGTCTATGGTCGCGGGCGTCCTGGGCCTGAAGCTGGGCGGCGACGAGATTTCCAGCGAGTCCGTGGCTCGTGCCATCGGAGGACAGAAGCTTCTGCTGGTTCTCGACAATTGCGAACACGTCATCGACGCGGCGGCCCTACTGGCGGAAACGGTCGTACGTCTGTGTCCGGCCACCTCCATTGTGGTGACGAGCCGCGAGGTCCTGCGGATCGAAGGCGAACACGTCTATCGCGTTCTCCCGCTGGATGTGCCGAGCCCGCATCAGCAGGAATCAGACCTTGTCCTGGGACACAGCGCCGTACAGCTTTTCATCGCCAGGACGAGGGCGTTGAACTCGGACTTCTCGCCGCACGGAGAGAACCTTCGAGCGATTGTTGCCATCTGTCGCCACCTCGACGGCATCCCGCTCGCGATCGAGTTTGCGGCGGCTCGTGCCGCAATGCTCGGACCAGAACCCGTTCGTTCCGGCCTGAATGAGCGATTCGGACTATTAACCGGCGGGCGCCGAACGGCGCTGCCGCGGCATCAGACACTTCGCGCAACGCTCGATTGGAGCTATGAACTGCTACCCGAGACAGAACGGTGCCTGCTGCGCCGACTAGGTATTTTCACCGGTGGGTTCACGCTCGAGGGAGCGAACGCCGTGATGAGTGACCAAGGCTACACCGAGTCCGCTCTCCTCGAACAGATCGCAAATCTGGTCGCCAAGTCGCTGGTGACGGTGGATGGGTCGGCGCCAGCCGGTCGCTGGCGATTGCTCGAGACGATACGGGCGTATGCGCTCGAATTACTTGAGGAAAGCGGTGAAACTGACCAAGTTGCGCGACGCGGCGCCGAATTCTTTCGAGACCTCGTCGGGCCGGCTATGCATGGTTCGCAGGTGCAGCCGACCGTCGAGGACATGGCTCGGTATGGGCGCGAGATCGACAACGTGCGCGCGGCCCTCGACTGGTCCTTTTCCTCTGGTCGGGGATGTGGCGATCGGAATTGTCCCGACGGTGGCCTATGCGCCGGTGTGGTTAGATCTATCGTTAGCAGCCGAGTGCCGTGAGCGTATCGGGCGCGCGCTGAACTGTCTTGAGTTCGACTCGAACGTGAATCCCAGCCTCACAGTGCAGTTGCCGGTGAGTTTGGGTCAGGTTCAGCCCTGCTGCGCACCGCTTCCAGCGTCGCAACGCCGCCGGCGTCTCGGCCCGGCCACCTTGGTACGCGTCGGTCGGCATGCTCCTCGGGAGTTATTGAATCGGGCTTGAACGCACACGCTTGGATTGTCAATACGTCGAGCGACGGGCGACTTTGCCGGACGTGCAATTAGAAAATCGGACCGGCGATTCGAGAAGATTCATTTGCGCCCGAGGATCAAAGTTGGATTAGCACGGCGAATCAATGGCCCGTGCGGAAAGGCGTCCGTTTCGCAGACAAATAACGAGGAGAGCACCGGTATGTCGGAGCCACCATTCGAAGATGACCAGCACCGAATCTCGCGCAGGATGGTCATCGCGGCTGCCGCAGCGCTCGCTGTACCGATAGCAGGTTATGGGGACGCGGTTAGTCAGGATGCAACGAAGGTGGCGCGCATGCCCGACTCAAAGTCAACCTGGCCTCACGGCGCACGCTTGGCCGTGAGCTTCTCGCTCATGTTCGAAGCCGGCGGGCAGCCGATCTCAGGCGCGGGCGGTGTGATTCCCGATCCTATCCAGCAGGGTTTACCTGATCTGCCCACCAACGCCTTCTTTGAATACGGCGTGTATGAAGGCATCCCACGCATCCTGGATCTGTTCGATAAGCACAAGATCAAAATTTCCTCGTTCATGATCGGGCGTGCGGTAGACAAGGCGCCGGATCTCGCGCGCGAAATCGTCAAACGGGGGCATGAAGCAGCCGCTCACGGGCGCACTTGGGAGAACAGCTACGCGCTGGATCCCGAAGCCGAGCGCCGCTTTATCGCCGATGGGGTGGAGAGCATTGAAAAGGCTACCGGTCAGAAGCCGGTCGGCTGGAACGCTTATTGGATGCGCAATTCACCGAGGACACTCGACATTCTGCAGAGCCTGGGCTTCGTCTATCACATCGACGAGCCAAGCCGCGACGAACCATTCATCGTCCCGCTCAAGGGCGGCGAATTCGTCACCATTCCCTACACGTTTCATCTGAACGACATCGTGTCATTCCCGTTCGTTGGGTGGGATGCCGCCGCCTACGAACAGGCGCTACGCGATGAATTCGACCAACTCTATGAGGAAGGCAGCCATCGTCGCCGCATGATGGTCGTGAGCCTCCACGATCGCATTTCAGGTCACGCGAATCGCGTACGGAGTCTCGACCGATTTCTCACTTACGCACGCTCTAAGCCTGACGTGTGGTTTGCGCGAAAGGACGAAATTGCGCGCTGGGCCCTCTCCACTCGAAGCGTATCGCCGATCATAGAACGTGGTCCGCCGACGATCACCGGGCTGCCCGGTTCGGCAGCCTAGTGTTCGCGTAGCTCTCCGATGACGCACCGGGCGTGACGGGTGAACCGACGAGACAGGCATGAGGACGTTTCCATCTTGAGGAAATAATGTCATGAATATCGATAAGTACGTCCACTGGGTGAGCCGCCTGACAGTGGCCGTCGCAGTCATCATGATCGGATGGGGCTCGAGCGTTCTCCTTGGCCAACCCGTCACCGCCTGGTTTGCTGCATCGACCACGATTTGGATGGCGTTGCTGTTGATATCCGCTCTTTGGCAGCCACGCGGATCCTTCACAGCCCTGGCGGCGCTGGCACTGGCCACGGCCGTGGTTTCGCGCTTGTTCAGCATTCTGCGTTTGCACCCTCCAGTCAACCTCGCGGGGCTGAAGCCTGATGATCTTGACCTGCTGGTCGCGACCGGCCCCGGTGTACCGGGCTTCGAACCTCTGGGTTGGATACTGGGCGCGCTGGTGTTCGTTCAATTCGCTCTGCGCGCCGCGTCTGTCGCAGCATCGGCGGATTCTCGGGAATCGCCGCTCAATATTTCGGCATTGGCATTTATCAGAATCTATGTCGGGTTGATGTTCGTCCCTCATTTCGGTAGTCACGTTCTAGGCGGTCCGTTCCAATTTAAGATCTACACCCTGTATTTTGCGAGCCTCGGCCTGCAGATGCCTGCGATGCAGGTGATTCTCGCCGGATCGGTCGAGCTCATTACCGCGATCGGCCTCGTACTGGGGCTCTTTACGCGCCCCATCGCTTTGCTGGGATCGGTGTATTTGCTGTTGTCGATGCTGTGGGGCGGACATTTTCAGATCGGCTATGTCTGGGCATTGCCGGAAGGGGGCTACGAATTCGGCGTGTTCTGGGCCGTGATGATCGCGGTGTTCGCGGTGCTCGGCGGCGGACCGCTATCGGTCGACCATGCCATACGGCAGAGCGATTTTCAGAACCGCTGGCCGCATCTCCGTGCGGCGCGCCTTCTGTTCGCCTAGTGGCCGGCGTGATCCGGGTATCTTTAGCGGTGCCTATCGCCTGGGCACTGAGACTCGCATTTTTGCTCTCGGTTACAGCCCCTCTTTCGGCACGCGAGGTACGCGTCGGCGTTCTCATAGATGGCCCCGCCGCACGAGAAGACATCAGCGCGGATGCTCTCGAACATGCGGGTGCCGAAGTCTATGGCGACGGTCTTAGGCTGACCGTCGCGCCGCAAGCCCGGCTGAACGGCGATTGGAGCGCGTCCGCGCTGAACGCGGCACTGGATCGGCTGGAAGCCGACCCACAGGTCGACGTCGTCGTGACACTGGGGTTCGCGGCAAGCCACTTGGTCGCACACCGAAGTAAGTTACCGAAACCTACCATTGCGGCCTCCGTCCTGGACCCCGTGCTTCAGACTTTTCCGATCAAGAGCGGCGCAAGCGGCCGTCACAATTTCACCTACGTTACTACCTTCAATCGGGTCGAGGACCAAGTCCGCACGTTTCATCGGATGATCGGCTTTTCGCATTTAGTGGTGCTGGCAGACCCGCTGGCGCTTGAAGTCGTTCGGGAATTGAAGATCAAGGCCACGGAGCTCGAGGCCGCCACCGGCGCAACCATCGTGCTGCGCCCGGCCAATAAGCTCACCGATGCGCTCGCCACTCTGCCGCCAAGCACAGATGCGGTGTACGTCGCCCCGCTGATGCGGCTGTCCGGCGATGACATCCGTTCGCTCGCAGATCAGCTGGCTCAACGTAAATTGCCGACCTTTTCGCTGCTTGGCCGAAGCGAGGTGGAACAGGGAATCCTGCTGGCGGCTTCTGCCGACACGGAAGTGACGGCGCGTCTGGCGCGCCGCGTCGCGCTCGACATTCAACGAATCGTCGAGGGCGATGACGCGGCCAACATCGAGGTGTCGGTTCCCAGCGAAGAGCGCCTCGTCGTCAACATGCGGACCGCGCAGCTCATCGGTTTCTCTCCGCACTGGGACGATCTCACCGACGCAGTGCAGCTGGCGGCCGACACTACGCAGGACCAACGCGCTATCAGTCTGCTGCAGGCGTTGGATGCGGCGATCGGCAACAATCCCACGCTTCGCGGATCCCAGCTCGGTGCGGATATTGCCGCGGACCAAACGCGAATCGCGCGCAGCGCATTGTTGCCGAGCCTTGCAGCCAATGTGTCTCGCACCCAGATCGATGCCAGTCATGCCAATCCCTTGCTGCTGGCGCAGCGCACCAGTGAGGCAGGCGGAGTAGCGCAGCTTCCACTCTACCGCGACAGTGCCTGGGCCGGCTGGTCTGTGTCGCGGCACCTCGCCGCCGCGGCCAATGAGCAGGCCCGTCAGGAACTACTGGATACGCTCCAACAGACCGCGACAGCCTATTTCAGCTTGCTTCGCGCCAAGTCGATGGAAAGCGTACGCCGGCAGAATGTGGAGAACACGCGTCAAAATCTCGAAACCGCGCGTGCGCGTGAGGCCGTCGGTCTGTCCACCCGATCCGACTATCTGCGGTGGGTGGCTCAAATGGCGACCGCGCGTCAGGACCTGCTCACAGCGGAAGCCAACGTTCGGCAGGCCACGGTGGAGTTGGGTCGGCTCATGCATGACGACGCATCGCGCCCCCTCCTGGTAGCGGACGCGGGAATCGATGAACCTCTAAAATGGATCGCAAGCCCGCACACGCAAAGATATCTCGATACCCCGGCGAAGTGGACGGTCTTTCGCGAGTTCATCCTTGCCCAAGCCCATGAATATTCACCGGAAGTGAAACGGGCCGATG
>Ga0179587_10000048_pt1 | contig 58378 bp, 51 predicted proteins | sample CZODoug2_1_08_16_FD_185932 | JGI IMG/M metagenome (GOLD analysis project Ga0179587, IMG submission 185932) | Vadose zone soil fungal communities from Angelo Coast Range Reserve, California, USA - CZODoug2_1_08_16fungal | ecosystem: Environmental > Terrestrial > Soil > Vadose zone | place: USA...
GCTCGCGGCAATGCGCTCGCTCTTTTCCCCAGCGGTGAATCCCTGCGAGGCGGTTGCCATCGTTGCGACCAGCCCGGGCGCGATCGTGTTGGCGCGAATGTTGTGAATTCCGCCTTCCACCGCAAGTTGACGGGTCATCGCCAGCACCGCGCCCTTCCCGGCGCTATGCGCCAGCATGCCGGCGAACTCCGTGCCGCGCAGCGCAGCCACCGACGCGAAATTGATGATCGATCCGCCGCCACCCGCGATGAGGTGCGGCCAGACCGCCTTGCACATCAGGAACACGAGATCCACTTCGCCCACCATCGTGGGTACCCAGAGCCGCTCGTAGCTCATCTCGGAGACCGGCGCGAACTGCGGATTGATCGCACCCGCATTGACCAGCACGTCGATGCGTCCATGACGCTCAATCGCCAGATCGACATAGCGTTGTACGTCGGCCGGATTGGTCAGATCAACGGGATGCGCACTTTCTACGGCAAGACCGGCCGAGTGCGCGGCAGCTACAGTGGCCGACGCCCGCGCGGCATCGATATCGCACCCGAACACCGTCGCTCCTTCGCCTGCAAACACCAGGGCGCACTCGCGCCCAATGCCTGCGCCGATGCCGGTGACCAGGGCGATTTTGCGCGCCAATCTATTGGACATCTGTGGAGTATAGCGGCTACTTGCGCCTAGCCCACCACGATCGCGCGCTCTCCACGGGCCAATCGGATTGCGGGTCCAAGCCCGGCGTGGCCAGTATGCGCTCTCGTAACTGCGCCAGCTGTTCGAACATCTCGGCATGGGTCATTCCGTGCAGGTACCGCAGATGCGCCGGCGTTGCCGAATTGAAGTACCAGGACGGCCAGCGCGGATCTTCGAACATCTGCGCGCTACCCGTTGGCGACCTCTTCGAAATAGTAGTCGAAGAAGCGCCGCAGATCATGGGCGGATCATCTTCTTGACGGGCGTCCCGCACCAACACCGCCAGTTCGTGCTGGTAGTGCGAGAGGGCGGGCGATCCCTCGGGGGGCGCACTATTTCAGGTTTCGAATTGCAAGGGATCAGCCACGGCAATTGCTGGTCGGTATACTTTCGGGATCCAATGCCTAGGACGAGGCGTCCTTACCGAGGTTTACATGTTCCGTCCGTTCGCTGATTGGCTTGCCGACACGCCTCTGAGTAAAACCCTGCAGGATCACGCGTGGGTGGTGCCGACGTCGCAGTCGATTCACATTCTCGCCGTGTCGATCGTCTTTGGCTCGGCCTGTATGGTCAATCTGCGGCTGTTGGGTGTGGGGCGGTCTGGGCGCAGCATCTCGCAGTTGAGCAATACCGTGGTTCCCTGGATGTGGCGCGGCCTCGCTGCACTGCTATTCACGGGCCTGGTCCAGACCATCGCGGAACCCGTACGACAATTCGTCACACCGATGTTCTGGGCCAAAATGGTGATGATCATCCTCGTCGCTACGATTACAGCCCTGTACGCCACTGCGGTGCGGCGCAATGCGCCGGTGTGGGATGCCGCCGCGTCCCGTCCCTGGCCTGCAAAGATCTTCGCCGTCGTTTCCACGCTGCTGTGGCTGGCGATCATCGTTTGCGGGAGATTCATCGGCTACACCTGGTCGTTCTACGCATGAGCATCGCGGAGCTGCTGGCCGCCGTCGAGGCCTGGCCAATCTCGGCCGCAATGCGCGGCGAGATCCCCGGCACCGAGTGGCTGTTTCCGATCATTGAAACCCTGCACGTCATGGCTCTGACCATCGTGGTCGGTTCGATTGCGATGATGGACTTGCGCTTGCTCGGGATCGCCTCGCGCAACAGTGCCGTCTCCCGGCTCTCGAGCGAAGTGCTGCCCTGGACCTGGACCGCTTGGGTGGTGGCCGCCGTATTCGGAACATTGATGTTCATGGCCAAGGCGGGGACCTATGCGGGGAACCTGCAGTTTCGGCTGAAATTTGTGTGCATGGGCCTGGCCGCATTGAATATGCTCATCTTTCATTTCGGGGCCTATCGGCAGGTCGTGCGCTGGGATGAGGGTGAGCCGCCGATGAGCGCGAAAACGGCCGGCGCCCTTTCACTGTTGCTGTGGATTGGCGTGGTGTTCTTCGGCCGCTGGGTCGGCTTTACGACGTGAGCAAGCACGGTGCGCGCCGCCAAGGCTTGATCCTCTGGGCTGCGGCGGCCGTCGCGCTGCTCTGCGCCCTTTGCTACTGGCTGCATCTGCGCTCGCTGGAAGACTCGTTGGTGCGTCGGTGGCCCGCCGAGGTGGCGCGCGACCCACGGATGATGCGTTTCGCCGTGTCGCTGGCGCAGCCGGTATACGCCAGACATTGCGCATCCTGTCACGGCGCAAACCTCCACGGCGATCACGCAACCGGCGCCCCCGATCTGGCCGACTCTGTCTGGCTCTACGGCGACGGCGGCATCGGCGACATCGAGAACACGATTCTCTACGGTGTCCGCTCGGGGCATCCCAAGGCTCACAATGTCACCGATATGCCGGCCGAGGGCCGCCTGCATCAACTGTCCGCAGCGGAGGTGGACGAGGTGGTTGAGTTCGTGCTCGCTTTGAGCCGGCAGCCGCATTCCCAAGATGCGGCCGAGCGCGGCCGCAAACTATTCTACGACAAAGGCAATTGCTTCGATTGCCACGCGAGCGATGCCATGGGCAACACGGACTATGGAGCCCCGCCGCTGTTCGGCCCGCATTGGAACTACGGTGGCGATCGGCTGACTCTGCGGAAATCCATCTACAGCGGCCGTCACGGCCTGTGCCCGGCATGGATTTCGGTGCTGACACCGCCGCAGATTCGAGCTCTCGCGGTGTTTCTCTCCGTCGAGTCTGGGAAGACAGCTCAGCGAGGTCCATCGTGACCCCAGAGCATTCGTCGGGCGACTTCTTTGATCTCTCGAAGCCGCATGTCCGACGCTCGATGGTACTTTTGGCCCTCGGGGCGCTGCTTGGGCTGGCCATTGCGGGCTACGGGCTGTTCACTGCAAAGGGCACGCGCTCGCGTTCAGTACCGCCGGAAGACCTGGCGCTGGTCAACAATCGGCCCATCCTGCGGAGCGATTTCATGACGCAGGTGCAGACGGAATTTGCCGCGCCGTTCGCAGAATCTTTGCCGGAGCAACGCGCCAAAGTGCTTAAGGATATGGTGGCCGAAGAGCTCCAGGTGCAGCGTGGTCTGGAGATCGATCTGCCCAGTTTTGATCCGGACGTGCGAAACGCATTGGTGGCCGGGGTGCAACTGGAGGTCACAGCCGATGTCATGGCGCAGCAACCCACGGACCAAGAGTTGCGCGCCTACTACGAGGCGCACAAGGATCGTTACGTCGGCGAAGGGGTGCTGCGCATGCGCGACCTGGTTGCCAGGAGCGGGACTGCTGCCACACCTGAGCAGGCAACGGCGCAGGCGCAGCAAGCGGTGACGGCGCTGCGCGCCGGTATGCCGGTCGAGCAGGCGGTGCAGCGCTACCGGCTGGAGGACTCCGGTGCATTGATGGCCGCAGGCCACGTCGATACCGGTGAAATCTTCGAGTTTGCGGCCCGAGCGAAGCTCGCCCGGGGGATCTATGCGGCCGCAGCCACGCTGCAAGGTGGCCAGGTCTCCGAACCGATACGGCAAAACGACGGCGTCCATGTGGTCGTGATGATCGAGCATCGCCTGCCGGTGCGGAAAGACTACGCCGCCGCGGCCGACCAGGTGTGGACAGACTACAAGAACGAGGCCCAGGCACGGGTACGGGAAGCCAATGTGCGCTATCTGCGCAGCCGCGCCGACATCCTCCTGTCCCCCGAGGCGCGCCAACTCGAGGAGCGGGCCAGGTGAGGGCGCGGACTCCGCTACGGTGCTGCGCCGCCCTGCTCGCGCTCTGGGCCGCGAGCGCGCAGGCGCACACCAAGAGCGAAACCCATTCGGTTTGGCAGGTCGCGGGCGCTGTCATCCGCCTGTCGTTCACGATTCCATTGCCCGAGTCCAAGCGACTGGCAATATCCGATGAGGAGCAGCCGCCGGACGCTCGCGTGCTGGAGTATATGCACCAACACCTGTCGGTGCGCAGCGGGAAAGGCCTCTGCAGCGCGACGCCCGGCCGCGCGCTCGCCGCGACCTCGCAGTTTCGGCGTTTCGAAATGACATTCACCTGCCCCAGCGGCGCGGACATCAAGCTCCACTCTTCGGGTTTCTTCGAATTGGTGCCCTCGCACGTTACGTTTGCACAGATCGAGACCGGCGACGGCCAGTTCATCGAGCAATTGTTCACTCGGGATCAACAGGAAGTCGACGCTTCCGCCGGCGGTGCGCAGCTGCGCGATGCCGGTTTCTTCGAGTACGTCCGGCTCGGCATCACGCACATCCTGACCGGTCCGGATCACATGTCATTCCTCCTGGGACTGGTGCTGATTTCGCGGCGCCTGCGTGACCTGGTATTCGTGGTCACCGGCTTCACCATCGGTCACAGCATCACTCTGGCGCTGGCAGTGACCGGCATCCTGCGACCCCACGCGGAATATATCGATGCGCTGGTGGCGCTGACTATCGCCATGATCGGTGCCGAGAACATCGCCGTCGCGACCCATCGGCCCGGCACGATTGCCATAGGGCTAGGCCTGCCGCTGTTCGCCATGGCGGCGGCGAGCTTTGCAGGGGTCGGTACCCTGCCGCCTGTGCTGCTGCTCGGTGCGGCGCTGTTCTGCGCCAATTACCTGATGCTGTCCGGTCACATGCGTGACGCGGGCCGACTGCGCCTGGTGGTGACCCTGGTATTCGGCCTGATTCATGGCTTTGGCTTTGCCGCGACGCTGCTCGAGATGCAACTGCCGGCACAAAAGCTCGCGCAGATCCTGGTCGGATTCAATCTCGGCGTCGAGATCGGCCAGCTGTCGCTGGTGTTGACATTAATGGGATTGGTAGGCTTCACGGTACGCGCCAAGCTCTCGTTGCCGCGCCCGATCGTGGTCGATACGGTCGCCGCCGGATTGGTCGCGGTCGGAACCTTCTGGTTCGTCAGCCGCAGCTACGCTTAAGTCGGCTGCGCTGGCCGCGGCGTCGTGCGTAGATTTACCATATCACTTTTTGGACCGAGTACCGTTCTATCGCTTGAGTCCCGCGCAAGCTATACCCTGAAGCGGCCCGATCAAAAAGGTACACGCTTGCCTAGATCCGCGGATCTAAAGTGAAGGAACTATGCTTGTGGAGCTGTTTCAACGCTTGTTTGGTGCAACTCGCGATGCAATTGCGCTTCCGCATTTCGATGCGGGGAACAGAGCGGTGGAAATATCGGCAACCATTCTTCGCGAATGCATCGATCTTGGTGCTGCGTGGCCTGATGGGCCAAACCGAGAGCGTTTGTCCAAACCCTTTGCGCGCGGCTATATCTTTGGGTTTTCCGACGCGTGTATCCAACGGTTTGGAGTGCTCGACGAACTGGAATCGCTGGCGCTCACCACAGCGGTGCATGCCAAGCTTTTTGGTCGCAAGGTCGGCTCGCTGCTTGTTCACGATGCACTTCGTGACGAACGCAACGCCGAGTTCGGTCGCGGACGGGCCGCAGGTGCCGAGGGCCTCCTCCGCTGGCTGGATGATCGCTCCAATACGCCACTGATACTAGTCGATTACTTGTACGCGGACGACGAAGCTTCCAGTCCGACAGCGGCAACAGGCGAATCGCCAGCGGAGTCCGGGATTCAACCAACCAATGTTCTGACGAAGCAAGCGCCGTCAAGGTGGAACAATGCGCTCGTCAGGAGGAGAGCGATAGCGGAAGCCACGCCGGACAAGAGCGCAGTGATCATTCGGCTGCGTACAAGATCGCATGTGAAGACAGTCAAGCCGATCAAACGTGATGAGCACTAGCCAGCGATCCGGCCGCGCGCCCGTGTGCTCCCGACTGTGAGTTTCGTCTCCGAGATATTCGCGGGCGATCGCTACACCGACGACGGGATCAGGTTCGCGACTAAGGCCGAGGCACTAGCCTACGGTAGGGCACGGACGAACGCCGCATACCGGGCGACTCCGTCCGACGAGCCGGTCAACTACCGATGGACTGACGGCAAGCTAGCGCAAGCCGAGACCACCTACGTTCCGCCGTACGCCAGATACTAAAGCTCATTGCGCAGCATCGTGATCGAGAGACTGATGGTGGCCGCCACGACGACACCGATCACATAGCAGCGGCCGAACGCATCCACGGCCGCAAGGTAGACCGCCGCCTTTGGTTTGTAATCCCGGGCCAAATCGGCGCCGGGGATGGCATCCCAATGAACGTCATTCCGCCGTGCAAGATCACTCATGAGCGCTACGTTGCCGTTCGAGACTGGCGCAATAAGATAACGCTGCCGAAGCTTCGCGAGACCGGTCGGAACATCTTTCCAGGCGTCAAGGCGGTGCCATGCAAGCGTCAACCGATCTAGCGCGGACGCATCGAGCTTCTCGAGCCCGAAGCGGGGCAGGATCTTCTGCAACATTCTCCGGTGCAAAACGTCGAGCTTCGTATAAGGAATGCGGCCCGAGCGAACCTCTTCCATACCCGGCTGATATTCATCACGCCATGCGTCTGCGAACGCCTTCCAATCCATGGAATATCCGAGCGGCTTCAGGATTGATCGCTGCTGCGGCCCTAGCGCCCAATCTTCGGGCATCGGGCATGCGGTCCTGCTCTGCCCCGGTGCGCGCCATCGCGCGCGGCCGTGCCCGATCCGCTCGACGCGGGTCAGCAATGCACCGTTATCTGTAGCTATTTTCTAATTCGATCTGATCTCGGCGGCTTGGCATGCCCTTTGCAAATAATTTAAACGCGCGTTCAAAGAAATGCAATTGGAACGATTCGGCAAATTCAGAAACTATGGGATGAATCAATGGCCACCACTCATCGGGCGAGGCGGGTGAACGCACCCGCATCTCGGCCTACTCCGCGTTTCGCGGGTACTGTGTCATCTGTGACGGCGGCGGTACTGGCCGTACTGTACGGCGCCCCCTGTTCCGCCGACCAATCCAGCGTCGACGAGGCGACCCTGCAAGAGGTGGTGGTGACAGCAACGCGCCGCGCGGTCTCCGCTCAGGACCTGCCCATCGCCATCACCGCCGTCAGCGGGTCAAGCCTCGATCAGGCGGGGGTCGTCGACATTGCCGGCCTCGCCCACTCCATGGCGGGCGTCAACTACACGGACAAAGGACCGTTCGGCGGCGTCGGCGGCGCCAATCTCATCATTCGCGGCTTGAACAGCGAAACCACCTCGGGATTGCCGGCCGCCGCCTCGCCGGTGTTGCCGCCGGTCGCGACCTACGTCGACGATACTCCGCTGTTGGTCAACCTTCGATTGCAGGATCTCGACCGGGTGGAAGTGCTCCGCGGCCCGCAGGGCACGCTCTACGGTTCCGGCTCCCTCGGCGGCACCATTCGATTCGTGCAGAATGCTCCCGACCCGAGTGCGTTCGACGCCAAAGTCGAGGCGGGTTTGAGTAAAACCAACCACACGCACGCCCTCAACGAAGACGTGAAGGGCATGCTCAATTTGCCCCTGTCCGACACCTTCGCCGTGCGGTTGAATGCCGGGTGGACGGATGAAGCGGGCTTCATCAATCAGCCGAATCTGTATGCGCTCGACTCCACGGGAGTACCGCTTCCGGCAACGCCCGGCGCACTATTCAGCAATCCCATCGTCTACCGCAAAGATGGTGTGAACTCCTATCAATATCGCAGTGCCCGGGTGGCCGCGCTGTTCAAGCCCAGCGACGAGTTTCACGTCCAGTTGTCCTACTACCATCAGCTGTCGAATGCCAACGGATTTCCGTACATTGCGACCAGTCTCGCGGGCTACAACCAACCCGTCGCCCCGGCCGTCTTACCGGTTGGCAACTTCACGAATCCGCCGGTCGCCGCACAGTACTACCACGGGCCGGTCCCGCCTGGTGTCGACCGCTTGTCGAGCCCGGAGAACACCCAATCCACCACCCACGACACCGTCGACATGGTAGCGCTGACGCTGGAGTACGACATGGGATTCGCCACCCTGACCTCGGCGAGCTCTTGGGCGCATCACCTCAACCGGACTTCGGCCGACGAAACTGCGGAGTACGAGAATTTCTACGGCTTTCCGCAGGATCTGTACGGCCAGAACCCCAGGATGTTCATCGTCGGCAAGGAAGCATTCGATGACAAGCCTTGGTCGCAGGAGATCCGCCTGGCATCCAAATCCGGCGGAATGTTCGAGTGGGTCGGCGGCCTGTTCTACAAGAACCAGACCACCGTCATCAAGGAGGAGGACTACTATCCCGGGTATAACGACTTTTATAACGCGTGCGCACCCATCTACGGACCCAGTCCCGCCGATTTCAACACGCCGTCGTACTGCGGCGTCGGCGACACGGCCTACGTGCCCGGAAAGACCACCGTCATCAATGGCATCCCGGTGCTCAAGGACGAAGCGTTCGTCGGCAACTTCAACACCAAGTTTAAGGAGATCGCCCTGTTCGGCGAACTGACCGGCCATATCACATCGGCGTGGAGCCTGACCGGCGGGGCCCGCGTATTCAAGCAGACCCTGACCCAAACGCAATCGAACGCGCTCCTGTTCCTGGCGCTCCCGCAATTTGGCTCTCCGCCCACCAACAATACGTCCGGCGACTCGTGGCGTCGAGCACTCTGGAAGCTCAATACTTCCTACCAATTCGACAAGGACAATTTAGTCTACGCGACGTGGTCGCAAGGCTTCCGGCGCGGCAGCGTGAACGCATTGCCATCCACCGCCGGCGGCATTGCCGTTCCTCCGTCGCTCTTCAAGGTAGAGCCGGACACGGCCGACAATTACGAAATCGGCTTCAAGGGGACCGTGGCGAACCACTTTCGCTACTCCGCCGCCATCTATGACATCAAGTGGCACAAGGTCCAGGAAGAGGTGCAACTGACCGCTCTCGTGCTGCCCGGCGTACTCAACGTCGGCGAAGCTTACAGCCGCGGACTCGAACTGGAGATGGACGCCCTGTTGACCTCGCATCTGACGGCGCATTTGGGTTACACCTACGACACGACCAAACTGACCCAACTCAGTCCCTTGTATGTCTTTCCCAACGTCACCGGTGCACCGCCCGCGGTCGGCAGCTCATTGCCCGGGACACCGAAGTCCAGTGCCGCCGCCACGCTCGAATACGGGCATGTCCCGCTCGCGGGGGGTGAGTTGCGCTATGCCATCGATGCCCACTACCAAAGCGCAGTCTTATCGGGACTGTCGACCGCCATACCGCCGGTGCCAAGCTTTACGATGCTGGACACGCGCTTGAGCTTCACTCAGTCGCACTGGTCCGCCACCGCGTACGTCAATAACCTGACCAACAACTTGGGGATCACGTCCTACCAAGATCCCAGTGTGGTCGGCAATCGCTGGATGGCGATCGTGTCGCAGCCCCGTACCATCGGTCTCACCCTGGGGTATTCCTTCAAGGGATGGTGAGAAATTGCCGCTCAACGTCAGCGTGACGCGCGTTTCATCAGTCCGCGTGAAACCCGCTTCTTGCGCTCGACCGTTTGCTTTGCCGCGGGCTTCCGGGGGTCCGCGGACGCTGCCTCTGGCGACCCCGTAGTCCAGACAGAGCCATCCAGCCCCAAATACCGTCCCACGAGCGCCTTAAGGTTTGCAATCGCAAGGTCCATGTCGAAAGCCTCTCGGATCGACGATGCGACCGTCACGCCGTCGAGGTGAATTGAGATCAGCGTAGCCAATTGATCGGCATCGGTGGGTCGAAAGATCCCGTCGCTTACTCCACGACGGATGCTCTCCACCAGAATCATTCGCTCGAGTTCGTAGAATTCGCGGATGGCTGTGTCGATTTCGCGATTCCGCACGGCTGCGCTGGAATAGTCGAGCATGATCTTCACCAAGCTTCGCATCCGCTGAGCGAGCACCACGTTGATCTCCAGCCAGGCGTGGATGCGACCGAGCGGGTCATCGCTCTTCAGTGGCAACCCCAAGTATTGCCGATGAGCAACGGACACCGCTTGAACGATGGCGGCACGAAAGAGGTCCGCCTTGTCCTTGTAGTAGTAGTAGATCAGCGCGGGGTTGATACCCGCCTTCTTGGCGATGGTCTTGATGCTGGTATCGAAAAATCCTCGCTCGGCAAACAAATCGAGCGCGATCGACGCCAACTCTTCGTGCCGCGCTTCATGCTTGCTCGTGCGGGTCTTTTTTTCCATTGCGCTGTTCACCGGCGACTACTTAGAAGGCGCTGCGTCGCTCCCTGATTACATCGTTCTACCAGTTATGGGCGCGATTTGCGACTCCCTCAGCACAGGTTCAACGTCCCGCTCTGTCTCGCAGAGAAGCCGCCTCAACCCGGACTTTCGATGCTTGGATCTCCGCTGCGGGACAGAGCACTGAAATGGCGAATGTTTATCGTGTAGAGGGTCGTCGCATTCGATTTGCGTGCGGCATTCAAATGCAGAAAATCGAATATAGCTCCGCCGCGAACTCCCGTCGACGCGCACGCGCGCAGCACTTCTATTGTGTCGGCAGCGGTAAGCTCAATCAACCGAAGTCTCGGCACCAACGACTCTTCAATCAGCCGAGCGGCAATCGCGGGAGCCACTCTAATTCCAAGACGGCCCCCTGTAAGCGTTGCGAACGTCTCTGTCAGGGCGTGCGTCCACACAACGGCATTTTTTTTCCTCAGCAGCTGAAGGCAGGCTTCATGACTAGCTTCGTCCTCAACGAGCGCCGAGACGAGTACAGAAGAGTCGAGGTAGAGTGTCATCGGCGCAAGCCGCGTTCCTCCTGCGCCTCTCGCTCGGCAGCTACAGCTGCGGCAGCATCGACTTTTTTCCCGGTACGCTTGAGAACCACAATGCCCGCCTTGCGACCGAGCACATCTGCCCCCGCGTTTTCGACAGGAGTGAGCTCGATACGACCGGCTACCACGTCAACTCGTAGACTCGTGCTGCTCGTCAGGTTCAGACGATCACGCAGAGCTTTCGGCAAAACCAATCGGCCATTTTCATCCATTTTTATGGTAGCGCTCATGGTAACCATTCTGCCATTTATGCTGCCATAAATAAAGCCGTAAACGTGCAAGTCGTGGACTTACCATTAATCCGGCTTCGAACGACGGAACAGAAAGCTCAGCAGGAAGGGAATCAGCGACCATTTCAGCAATTTGAACACGCGCCGCGCCTGCTCCGGGCGCAGCGTCGCCGACAGCGGCATCGTGCCGTAGGCCTGCCCCTTCACGACCACGCTATTGCCCTCGCGCTCGATCGCGCGGATTACCAGCAAGTCTTCGTTGGCGGGGCCATAGAGCGTAACGCTATCGTCCGCCGCAGCGGCAAGGGCACCGCCGCCGCCACTACCGCTGATGCCGGTCGTCTTCGCGGTGCTCCTCTCGGGAGCCGCGCCGACCAGTTTGTCGAAATCCATGCCGAGATGCTCGAACATGCGGATGGCGGTGGCACGGCCAGCGCCATACACGCCGCCGCCCGGATGTTGGAACGGCCCCACCAAATAGAATCGATCGACGCCGGGTACGGTGTATTGCGCCAGCTCCGGTGTCGGGCGATGGCCGCCGGTTTGATAGAAATAGGGTGCAACACCGTGTACATCACCGCCCACCATGCTGTTCGGCATATGGCGCGCATGGTCGAGCGGCGTGACGATCGTACGCTTGACGATATTGTCGCTGGTGAGGTTCTTGATGAACTTGCGGTAGGCCGCGAGGCTGCGATCACCCATCTGTTCCGCGATCTCATCCCAACGTGCAGGCCCTCCGTCCTCGAGGTTGTAGGGTGCGAAAGTGATTCCATGGAACATGCCGCGGCCGGCCGGCACGCGGCTCGGATCGTTGATGCTTTCGTCGCCGCCCGCGGCCAGCACCCGTTCGGAAATGCGCCCGCGCTTGAGCGCGTCGAAGTCGTCCAGCATTTCGCTTAACGTGTTGGAGCTCATGAACTCGAGCATGATCGCCCGGCCCACGTCTTCGCCGGCGTAATACTGCGCCTGTTGCTTGAGGTCGTAGTGGCTGACCATGATGCTGAAGGCGGCCAATGTGGCGCGCTCGGCACGATCCAGAACGGGCTCCGGAACACCCTCGAGGAAGGCACGCAGACGGTGCGGATGGATCGCGCCGATGACGCCATCGGCCGCCTTGAATTCCTCCCCGGTCGATAAGCGCACGCCGGTGGCGCGGCCGCCGGAGGTGAGGATTTTCGTGACCTCGCTATTGCAGCGCACTTCCCCGCCGTGGTGTTCGATGCAGCGGACCAGCGACTCGGACAGCTTGCCGCTGCCGCCGACCGGTTGCGATACGCCGTAGCCGTGCATCAGCCCCGGCATCAAGTACAGGCCGAAGCCCGTGCCGAGTTCATCCGGTAGTTGCAGATTCTCCGAGACCAGGCGTAGCAGCCAGATCTTGACCTTTTCGCTTTCGAACGACTGGTTGGCGATTTCGAGCGAGCTGCGCTGCATCGCCTCGAGCACGTCACGCCCCTGCTCGCTGCCGTCCAGCATGGTCACGAACGCACCCATGGGCGTCGGCGGAACGTAGAGGCCGGCACCGAACATCGGCAGCATGGCAATGGCCCGCTTCGCAAAGCGCCGATAAGTCTCGGCATCCCGGCGCGAAATTCTCGCAATGCCCTCGCAGGTTTTGTCGAGGTCTTGATGCGCGATCAAGCTGGTTTGGTCGGGAAAGATCATCGCGTAGGGGGTGCCGTAATGATATTTGAGCCCGAATTTGCTCTGCAGGCCCAACTCGTCCTGCCGGATCATCGGATTTCCCTGGATCATGATATGCACGCTGGAGTGCTCGTCATGCCAGTAGCCCGGCGTATTGATCTCGCGCGTCACCACACCCCCGCCGGGCCACGCCTTGCGCTCGAGCACCAGCACTTTCTTGCCGGCCTTCGCGAGGTATGCCGCCGCCACCAGACCGTTGTGCCCGGCTCCCATGGCGACCACATCGTAATTGTTCGTCATTCCCTCTCCGACAACCGCATTTCAGCCCACGATCGCGACGGCGGCGTTCTCGTGCCTGCGCCAGATGACTCCCATCACTGCGGCGATCACCGCAAAGACCAGAATCGCCTTGCCCATCACCGCCAGCGTGGGCAGCAGTCCGCCCAGTTGTTTGCTGAGCAGCGTGACGACCATCCCGCTCAGAAACTGCCCGATGGCAAAGGCCGCCTGCCACATGCCGTTGACCCGCCCGCGGATTCCATACGCGAGGCCCCGCGTCGCCCATACCAGCATGGTCGGCAGCACCAGACCGCAGCCGATCTGATTGATGAACGATCCCCACACATAGGTGTCGGGATCCTGCGCTCGTCCCATCCAGGCAAAACCGGTGCCGACCAGTGCGAAGTCGATGCACAGCAGCCAACCGATCGGAAGTCGCGACAAAGCCCAGAAGATGAATGTGCCCAGGGGAACGCCGATGCTGGCGAGCGCCGTGAACCGTGTGATTTGCGCCGTATCACTCACACCGAGAACGATCAAGGCCTCGGCGTTCTTGGTGATGACGGTGTAGAAGCTTATCGAGGCGAGCAAAGTGATCGCGCAAATGCTCAAGATTCGCGCCCACGGAAACTCTTCATAGTGAGCCTCGCCGGCCGCCGCCCCGTCGGTGCGCGTCTCCGATGCCGATGGCTCCCAGATCCACGCAAACACGCAGAGCGCCAGCGGCAGGCTGTAGGCATAGAGATAGAAGGGTCCTCGCCAGCCGTAGACGGCCCCGAATTGACCGCCGAGATAAATGATTCCCAGCGCCGAAACGGAAGCGACGGCGGTTTGACTCGCCAACCACCGCTCGCGGGCGTGGCCCTTGAAGTAATCGCTGATCAACGTGGTCGAAACGGTCATCACGATCGATTCGCAAATGCCGACGGCCACGCGCGAAGCGATGATGGCATACAGGTTGTCCAGGAAGACCGGGGCGACTCCGACGAATGCGTAGGCGATCATCGATACAACGAGCAGATTGCGGCGGCCAAACCGGTCGGCCATCCAGCCCGCGGCCGGAGAAAACAGCAACACCCAAATGGCCGGCATGGTTAGGATGCCGCCCATGACCAGGTACTCGTGGTACGGGGCGTCCTTGAACTGACGGAGCAGCAACGGCACCACCGGCGCGAGCACCGAAATCCCCATCACCGCCAGGGTGATCGGCAGGAGCAGCATGATGCCCTGCAGGAATCCCGGACGGCGCTGCGGCGTCGGCATCGTTGGCATTTCAGTGTGCGCCGAACAGCTCGCCCAGCCGATTCCGCCGCCCGCACCTGTCACGATCGCAACCTTATTGTCCAATTCACGATGGTCCGATTCGCGCATGTCGCCCCTCCCGTGGTTTCGGTGCCGACACCTCAGGTCTCGTCCGCCACACAGACATTGCGCTGTGTGCCAAGCCCGGCTATGGAACCCTCCAATACATCGCCGTCCCGCAGGAAGCGATTGGTATGCGAACCATTGCCCGACGGCGATCCGGTCAGCAGAACATCGCCGGGCCAGAGCCGTACGCGGCTGGTGAGATACTCGATCAAGCGCGGAATGCCGAAGATCATGTCGGCGGTGCTCTCGCTCTGCTTGACTTCGCCATTGAGCTTGAGCGTGATATGTACGTCTTGCGGCGTCGGCACGAGCGCGGCCGGCACCAGATACGGACCCATCGGCAGGTACCCCGGCATGCACTTGCCCATCACCCAGTCGCTGCCCAGAGCTTTCAAGTCCTGACGGTGCACGAGCTCCCGGTTGGTAATGTCGTTGGCGATCGTATAGCCGGCGACATAATCGAATGCCGCGGCCTGCGACACGTGAAATGCCGGCTTGCCGATCACCACGGCCAGTTCCAACTCCCAGTCTGGTTGCTCCACATTCGCCGGCAGCGGAATCGGGTCGAACGGTCCGGTGATCGACGACCAGGTCTTCGAGAATATGTACGGCGTGCCGTTCGCACCGCGTTCATCCATGAGGTTTACCGCGTACTTAAGCCGCTGTTCCCGGGTCATGCCTTGCACTTCCGGATCGCGCGCCTGATCGACGATCAAGTCGATGACATGCTTGCGGTAGTTGGCGCCGGAACAAAATATCTGCCGCGGCTGCTCCAAGGGAGCGTGAATTCTCAATATCCCTACGGGCACGGACAGAGCGGCGAACGCTTCCGTATGGCCCTGCAGATAGGCCGCCGCCTGGGCCAGCGCCCTGTCATTGAGTGCCCACTCGTCGAGCACCGACAGCAGCGAGCCCGCACCGCGCAGTTCGCCGCCGAGTCGTTTGCACAATGGCACCAGTGCGTTCAGCGCGACGACGCGTTCGGCTATGATGAGACCGGGGAACGGCGGCGCGCCGGCGACTGAAAACGTACCGAGGGCGAAGCGGGTCGCAGTGGTCGAATCACTCATGGCTACCTCGTTAATTGAGCGGCCGGCCGCCGTCGACTGCAAGGATGCAGCCGGTGGTGAACGTCAGATCCCGTACGGCTGCAATCACCATTGCGGCAACCTCCTCAGGCATCGCGAGCCTTCCTAAGGGCGTGCGTGCTGCCTGCTCGTCGCGCCATTTCGGGTCGAGCGATTTGACGAACTCCGTATCGACCAGTCCCGGCGACACCGAAATGACGCGCACCGCCGGTGCCAATGCGCGCGCCAGCGACTGCGTCATATTGTCGAGTGCAGCCTTCGACGCACAGTACATGATATTGCTGCCCATCGCGGTGCGCGCGGCGATGGAGGAGATGTTGACGACCACGGCGCCGCCCGGTTGCGTACTTGCCTTGAGGAGGGGCAGCAGCGCACGTAGCGCGGCGAAGCTGCCGCGCACATTCGTCGCCAGGATGTCGTCGATCAGCGCGTCGTCGAGGCCGTCGAGATCGGCATGCGGTACGAAGCGGGTGACCCCCGCACAATTCACCAGCACGTCGCATCGGGCGTAGCGCTCCTCAACCAACGCGGCCAGGGCCCGCAGTGCGGTGCTGTCGGTCACCGGCGCGCTGGCAGCGCAATGGCCGTCGCCCGGAAGACTCGATGCCAGAACTTCGGCATCCCTGGCCGACTTGCGATAGCCGACCACGACGTTGAAGCCGGCGGCGGCCAGACCCCGGCAGATCGCCCCGCCGATGCCGCCGGTGGCGCCCGTGACAACGGATAGCGGATTAGCCGGGCGCATTGCTTGGCGTTTTGCCCTTGCCATAACGGCGCACCCGCAGGTCCGCTTGTTCCTTATGGCCGGCAAACCCTTCCAGTTCGCACAGCCGCGAACCATAGCCGCCGATCAGGGCGCTGGCCTCGTCGGTGGTCACTCGCTGGTAGGTACAGGTCTTGATGAACTTCCCCACCCACAGGCCGCCGGTATAGCGGGCTGCGCGCATCGTCGGCAGGGTGTGGTTGGTGCCGATGACCTTGTCGCCGAACGAAACGTTGGTGCGCGGTCCCAAGAACAGGGCGCCGAAATTGGTCAGGCGCTCGAGAAAATAATCCGGATCGCGCGTCAGCACCTCGACGTGCTCGGAGGCGATTCGATCGCCCTCCTCCACCAGCTCGTCGACGCTATCCACCAGAATGATCTCGCCGCAATTCTCCCACGCTTGGCGCGCGACGTCGGCGGTGGGCAGCCACGCCAGCAACGTCTCGACGGCGCGCGGTACCTCGTCCGCCAGCCGCGCGGAGTTGGTGAGCAGTACCGCCGGTGAACCCGGTCCGTGCTCGGCCTGGCCGATCAAATCCACCGCGGCCATCTCGGCATCACAGCTGTCATCCGCGATGATCAACGTTTCGGTGGGGCCGGCCAGCAAATCGATGCCGACGCGGCCGAACAATTGGCGCTTGGCCTCCGCCACGTAGGCGTTGCCGGGCCCCACGATCATGTCGACCGGAGCCACTTCCTCGGTCCCCAAAGCCATTGCGCCAATCGCCTGCACGCCGCCGAAAGCGTAGATCTCATCGGCGCCGCCGAGATGCATGGCGGTGACGATTGCCGGGTGCGGCTTTCCGCCGAACGGCGGTGCGCAGGCAATGATCCGTTTGACGCCGGCCGCCTTGGCGGTCACCACGCTCATGTGCGCGGATGCGACCATGGGATAGCGGCCGCCGGGAATGTAGCAACCCACACTGCCCACGGGCACGTTGCGATGCCCGAGCACCACCCCCGGCAGGGTCTCGATTTCCAAGTCCCTGAGGCAGTCGCGCTGGGCCAGTGCGAAATTGCGGATTTGGGTCTGGGCGAACTTGATATCGTCGATGGTTCCGGCCGGTATGCTGCGCACGCAGTCGGCGATCTCGTCGGAAGTCAGGCGAAATTGCCGCGGCGACCATTTGTCGAATTTCTGGGAAAACTCGCGCACGGCCGCGCCGCCGCGCGCCGCGATGTCGCCGAGGATTCCTTCGACGGTGTTGCGTACCTGGACGCTGGTCTCAGCCCGGGTCTCGGCGCTCAAGCCTGTCTTGATTCGACGGATCATCGTGCCTCTCCTAGTACTTCACATAACGCTGGTCGATCGCCCCGAAGATCGAGCGCCCCGCGGCATCGAACATTTCGATTCGAACGCTTTCGCCGAACCGCAGGAACGGGGTCTTCGCACCGCCCTGATCGAGGGTCTCGATGGCGCGTCGTTCGGCGATGCAGGCCGAACCCGCGCTGCGTGAGGCATTGGACATCGTACCGGAGCCGATGATGGTGCCCGGACGCAGACAGCGCGAATATGCCGTGTGCGCGATCAATCGATGGAAGTTGAAAGTCATCTCCTTGCCGTTCGGCTGTCCGAACCATTCGCCGTTGCGCTCTACCCGCAAGGGCAGCTCCACGCGGCCATCGACCCAGGCCGGCCCAAGTTCGTCCGGCGTCACGGCCACGGGTGAAAAGCTGGTGGACGGCTTGGCCTGAACCCAGCCGAAACCGGTCTTCATCTCGCGTCCCGCGAGTGCGCGCAAACTGACGTCGTTGACCAGCATCAGCAGCTTGATGTGCGGCGCGACCCGTTCGGCGGACGTACCCATCGGCACATCGTCCACGATGACGGCCACCTCGCCCTCGAAGTCCATATTGTCCGACTCGCTGGGCAGCCTTACATCGTCGCGCGGCCCGATGAAATCATCGGATGCGCCCTGATAAACGAGCGGGTGGCGTTCGTATTCGTTCTTGATGCCGTTATCGAAGGCGCGCTCCATCAAGGCGCCATGATTGGCGAATGTCGAGCCGTCGAGCCATTGGTAGCAACGCGGCAGCGGCGACATGGCATGTGCCGGATCGAACGAGAATGAGCCCTGCGCGCCGGCCTCGAGCTCTTGGTATCGTTCGCGCAGAGAATTTTCCACTTCCGGCCAGCGTTCGATCGCATCGAGCAACGTCGGCGCAATGGAGTCGGCAAAGACGGCCTTCGTCAGATCCTTGGAGACGATGGCGAGACGGCCATCGCGGCCGCTTTTCATGGTGGCGAGCTTCACGGTTTCTCCTTGAGCCTGTTCCAATGCGCCATCGGCGAGCCGGCGACGGGCGCATGGAAGTACGGAATCGACGTGCCCAGCAGACTGCCAAGATATACCGTCCGCAGGTCCGGTCCGCCAAATGTCAGGCTCGCCATCCATGGTGCGATACTGCCCTTGGTCGCTGCCATCACCTCCGGCGTCAAAGTGCCCGCGTAGAAGTGCCGGTCATAGACGCTCGCCTGAACCGGATCGCAGTCATCCAGCAATGTCAATACGTCGCCTTGCGGGGTCAGCGCGATTAGTCGGTCGGTCTGGACAATCGTAATCCAGAGATTGCCGTATGCGTCGAATGCGAAGCCATCGGGAGTGCCGCGCAGATCGCTCGGTCCGAATATTTCGCGGCCGCTGAGAGTGCCGTCGGGGTGGGCGCGCAATCGGGAGATGCGGCGGGCATTGGACTCGACCACGTACAGCCATTCTTCCCGGGCGTCAAAGCGGATCTCATTGGTGCCCACGAAGCCTTCGGCAACGATGCGGATACCGCGCTCGTCGATCAGGCCAACATAGCCATCCGGCGGCTTTTCGCTGATCGAGCGAGTCCACGGCACCAGGCGCGTGGTCACCGTGAACCAAACACGATCCCGCGAGTCGCACAGCACGAAATTGGTCTTGCCCAACGGCTGCCCATCGACGTGAGTGTACAATGCGCGTGAATTGCCGTCGCGCCGCATCAGTTCGATCGCATCGGTACCGAAATTGGCGATCAGGAAATCACCTTCGCGGTTCATTGCGATGCCGTTGGGCAAGGTGGCGCCGCCGAGAATGTACGACGCGGGATCATTGACATCAATCCCCCGATGGCCGGTCTGCGCGATGAGCTGCTGAGCTCCATCCGGGCGGATACACATCACGCCGCCGCGCGCATCGGCGCTCCACAGAGTCCCGTCACGTTCCGCCAGGATGCACTCCGGACGCTGCAAACCCTGTCCAATGGTCTTGATCGAGTTGCGGTCCACGGTCCAGCCGATGAGAGGGTTACTTGATTTCTTCATGATCCTGGAAATGCCGCTTGGGCTCATGTGACCGGAAGCAGCGCCCGCCGCACCAATGTGGGCATGTCGCCGTCGTGTCGAAATCCGGCGAGCTCGGCCGCCGCCGTGACCAGCGGCGGATAGCGGCCGAAATTCGCTTCAAGTGCGGGATTGGAGCGGTAGCTCACCCGCTTGAGGACGTCGGGCCCGTGAACCTCCGCGATGGCCTGTACGAGAGCGGTCATCGATGTGCGCAATGCCGGCAGAGTCCACACGCGAGTGTTCTCGCAGGCTGCGGCCGACAGTGCCGCCGCGTGCAATAGATTGTCTACAATGCAATGCACGGACATCAGCCACGTGGTGGAGTCCGCGGACACGGGGCACTCAAAGGAACGGCCTTCGGCAAGTTCGCGGAAAATGTCGCTCAGGAATGCCGATAGCTGTCCGGTGCGTTGCGGGGGACGCGCGACAATGCCGGGAAGGCGCACCGCGCGCGCGGCCACCCAGCCGCGGCGATGGAAATCCTCGAGCAGGATTTCACCGATCAGTTTATGCGCGCCATAGCTCAACTTCGGGTGCAGCGGGGACGCATCGTCCACCGTCGCCGGCAACGGCGAACCCAAGACGGCGATCGAGCTGGCGAATACGAACACCGGGGGTCTTGCCAATGCCACCGATTGGGCGCGCGCGGCTTCGAGTAATTTGATCGTCGCATCGATATTGACCTGCCGGCCCAATTCATAGTTTTGCTCCGCCATGCCGCCGGGAATGCTGGCGAGATGGAACACGACATCGACCGGCGTATCAAACGCCCTTGCCAATAACGCGGGATCGGCGATGCTGCCGGAAAGCCGCCGCACGCGGGGCATCTCCGGGCCCTCAAAGCCCATATCCATCAGCGTCAGGCGGCCGATGGGCCCTACGCCCGCAGGCAAACGGGCGGCATCGCTCAGCAGGCGGCTACTCAACGCCCTACCGATAAAACCGTTCGCACCGGTAATCAGCAGATTCATGTTCCCCACGCCATAAGATTGTCCGCCACATGATGGAGAGATGTGATCTGCGGCGGAAATCGAACCTTTCGATGCCGGCCATCACGTTCAGCCATGCGCTACAATTCGAGACCCTATGCGCTACCACAAACTCGATCTCAATCTACTGACGGCATTGAAGGCGCTGCTGGCGGAAAAGAACGTCACCCGCGCCGGCGAAAGCGTGCATGTCACCCAATCGGCGATGAGCGGCATTCTGGCCCGCCTGCGCGATTATTTCGGCGATCCGTTGATCGTCCAGGTCGGCCGGAAAATGGAGCTGACTCCGCTTGCCGAGAGCCTGGTGGAACCCGTTACCGACGTTCTGCTGCGCATTGACGCAACCATTGCGACTCGGCCGGAATTCAACCCATTGACCACGCGCCGGCATTTTTCGGTGGTCGCCTCCGACTACTCGATCAACGTACTGCTGCTCGACGTGCTGCGCCATGTGCATCGGGACGCTCCCGGCATGTCGTTGGAATTCCGTACGCCGAGCGAGAGTGCGCCGGCCGAACTCGAAGCGGGCGAAGTGGATTTCATCGTCAACCCGGAAAGCCAGAATTCCCCGCAGCAATCGGGCGTCGTGTTATTCGAGGATTCATATACCGTCGTTGTCGATGCCGACAACTCGGAAGTCGGCGACTCGATCACGATAGATCAATACCTTGCGTTGCGCCATGTCGCTTTCAAAAGCGGCAGGCACGGTCTGCCGCATTTCGAATCCTGGATGGCAAACCGCTACGGCGATGAACGGCGGGTCGAAGTGGTTGCGCATAGTTTTTATCTCCTGCCGCAGTTGGTTTTAGGCACCGCTCGCGTCGCCACGATGCACACGAGAATGGCGAGTCAGATCGCGGGCAGCTTGAGGGTTCGCCTGGTCAAGCCTGCATTCGAAATTCCCCGCCTCATCGAAGTGTTGCAGTGGCACAAATATCGCGACCTGGACCCCGGAAGCATGTGGCTACGCGACATGATCCTGGCCGGAGCTCGCGCCCTCCCGCCTCTCGCGGCACTGGAAAAGACCGATCCCTAGCGCGTCAGCGGGGAAAGCTCGGCGTAACCGTGCGCCGGTTTGGGCGACTCCACGAACTCGACCAGGTTGCCGGCATTGTCGCGAATGAAGATGTTGGCCCCCTGCTCCATCTGCTTGACCCAGACGATATCGGCGCCGCGCACCTTCAGTTGCACGGCGAATTCGCGCACGCTTTCAACCGCGAACGAGACATGCTTGTTGCCGTGGGTGTAGACGTCGGTGTCGGGCTCGCGCCGCTCGTCAGGCAGCGATTTTGCCCCTTCGACTTGAAACAGCTCGATGTGCAGCGGACCATTCTTCAAGATCACCACTTGAGCGGGGATGGCCGGGATGGGGAAGCGCCGCTCGACCTCGAAACCCAACACCTCGCGCCACCAGGCAATCGCGGTCTCGAGATCCGGCACGCTGATCCCGCCATGGTGATGCCAAAATTCGAATTTCTTGCCCATCTTATCGGGCCACCTGCAACAGGCGCTGCGCGTTGCCGCCCAATATCGCCTCGCGCTGCGCGTCGCTCAAACCGGGAGTATTGCCGATGACCGCATGGACGTCGTAGTGGCCCATGTCAAAGGGATAGTCAGTGCCGACCACGACCTGGGTCGCACCGACCTCATCGATGAGCTTGCGCAACGCCTGCGGCGAATAGACCAGGCTGTCGAACCACATGCGGCGCAGGTACGCACTCGGGGGCCGGCTCATGGTACGGGCGTCGGGGCGGGTATGGAATGCATGATCGGCGCGCCCGATATAGGTCGGCAGATAGCCGCCGCCATGGGCGGCGCAAATCTTGAGATTGGGATATCGGTCAAGTACTCCGCCGAAGATCACATGCGACAACGCCACGGCGGTCTCGACCGGCTGACCCACGCTGTTCGACAAATACGCGAGCGACAGCCGCTCCCCCAGCGAGCAGCCGAGCGGATGAATGAACACGACGCAGCCCAGCTCCTGTGCCTTGGCCCATACGGATTCGAGCGACGCGTGCGACAGGTCGCGATCATTGACGGCGGTGGAAAGCTCGAATCCGCGCAGGCCGAGCTTCCCCACGGCATGTTCCAACTGCGCTACCGCGAGTTGCGGGTGCTGCAAAGCCAGGGTACCCAACCCCACCAGGCGCTCCGGACATTGCGCGCAGAACTCCGCCACATTCTCGTTCTGCAAACTTACGATGCGACTCGCAAGATCCGGGTCGGCCCAGTAGTAATACTGCGTTGGCGACGGACTGACCACCTGCACGTCGACGCCCATGCGATCCATATCCGCCAATCTCACGGACAGATCGGTCAATGCCGTCGCGCATCCCGGCAGCATGACCAGGTTATTGTGATCCACGGAAGCGCTTCCCATGGTGCGGATCCGGATTTCCGGTTCGGACTTCTTCTGCGGGCACTCGGCAACCAGCCGCTCCACCGCCGGCGTGAGTAGATGGGCATGCAGATCCACGGTACGCAGTTTGCGGCCGTGCGCATCCCTGATCCAGGTCTTGGGATCCGTGCGAAAGCGATGGTCGGGGTGTGGAGTGTCCATAACCATTGACTTAAGCTTACCTCAACTTACTTGAGTCGATCCTTGATCTTGTTGATGCCGACGAGTCCGCATTCCTCGTCCTTGGCGCTCGGTTCGGCGCCGCTGACACCGATCGCACCGACGACTTCGTCGCCGGCCATGAGCAGCATGCCGCCGGCGAAGGTGAGCAAGTTGGTGTCCGCCTTGATCCTTTCAGCCACGCTCGGATCGGTCTTCGTCAAGGGACCCACCTGCGACGTCGGCATCTTGAAGGTGAGGGCCGTATAGGCCTTGCGAAATCCCGTATAGGCGTGGGATCCATCGGTGCCATCGGGAACGTAGTACAGCTTGGGAGTGCCCGCCGAATCGATGATGCTGACGCTGATGTGATAACCCTTGCAGGCCGCGACCGTGGCCTTCGCCGCCTCCACGGCGAGATCGAGCGAAGGCGCCCGGGGGATCGGTCGCTGTGGCGGCCGCGGCGGCAGCGGGCCCGGGGGAAACGGCAACCCGTCCCCCGGCCTGCCGATGTCTCCCGGAAACCCGGAGCCCGCGGGGGGCGCCGCGCCGGCGCTCGCGCAGGCAGTGATCATGCCTAGGACGATGACGAGGTTTTTCATATGCAGATCCGCGAAGGAATATGACTCGATACTCTAGAAACTCACCGTCAATTTCAAACCCGCGTAACGCTCCGAGTCGCGCGCCGGTTGGCCGATGACCGCGTTGCCGTTCCAGGGACCGCTCCAGAAGTCCTCGACATCGGTGAAGTAGTGATGATTGGCGACGTTGTTGACAAAGACCCTTGCGGAGAACTTGCCATCGCTCCGCTGAATTGCCGCATTTAGGTTGAGCAAGCCAAACCCGGACTGGATCGCGAAGGGATTCTGATCGGGCAGCATCTGCGCCTTGGATCGGTAAGTATAAGTTCCGCCGAACGCCAGTTCGTAGGGAGCGACGGGCAGCGGCACGCGCTGTTCGGCTCCGAACGTGGCCTTGAACTTCGGGGAATTGGGCATCGCGTCGCCGGAAACGTTCTGGCTCGGGCTCGCGCCATTCGCCGGAGTCACACAACCTTCGGCGGCAGTCTGCAGACCATAGCAGGGCGCATTGCTATAGGTCACAAACTTGGCGTCGATATAGGCGGCGCTAAAATTGATCCTCGTAAGAGGTGTTGCCAGCCACTCGCTGGTGATCTCCGCACCACGAGTTTGGGCCTTACCCACGGACGTCAAGTCGAGCGGAGGAGTAAGTTGCCCGGGTTGGTAGGCATAGCTCTGAATCTGATAGTCGGTGTATACGGTGTCGAAAACATCCGCATTCAGGGTCAGCGTGCGATCGAGGTACGTACCCTTGACGCCGATTTCGTAGCTGTTGATGGATTCTTTGCCCACGGGCGTCTGCGGGTCATTGCTGGTCAACACGGCGGAGGTGTTGTAGGCCGCCGGCGAATAACCGCGCGAGTAGCTCAAATACCCCATGACATTGTCGGCGAACTGCTGCTTCAGAGCGATATCGCCAACCACCGTATTGGAGGAGTCGCTGCCGATGCTGGTGAATACGGGCGGCGAGACTCCCACCGACACATATTGGTTGTACCTGTTGCCGATCACATCGTGATTGAATCGCAGACCGGTCACCAGTGAAGTCGCAGCGGCGAATTTCCAGGTCGAACGGGCGTACGCATCGTAGGTCTTGGTGTCCGGCACCACGTGAACATCAAGGCCCGCGGGCGGCAGCGAGCGGATGTAGACCTCATCCACGTTGACGTCGGAATAGTACACACCCGCCAGCCAGCTGACTGTCTGGTCAGCGGGCGATACGATCTTGATCTCTTGGCTCTGCTGCTTGACCGTCGAAACCTGCGATTGGGTATTGAAGAATACGGTCTGTCCGGTCAGGCTCTGCCAAAAGAAATTATCGACGGCGAATAGATCTTGAGTCTGGTTCTGCCGCTCTTCGCTGAACGCGGTCGTCGAGACCAATGTATAGCCGCCCGGCAGGCGATCACGTATCGTCAGGCTATAGTCGCCGTCCCGGTGAGTGGCACCCGCGGTGGTGACCGGACTCTTGTAGAACAGATTGTTCCACGAGGGCGTGATACCGGGCAGCAGGACCGCCGGCTTCAGGAACGGAGGCTCGCACGCCGGCGGGCAGGGGGCCCCGGGTGGGATCGTGAACAGCAAATCGTGGCCCGGCGTAATGTAGGCGTACACGAAATTGAAACCTTTTCCCTGGGTAAGCTCGCTGTGCGCCATGAGTGTTACATCGAGATCATCGGTAATTTCCCATAGCAATTTCGCACGGGCACCGGACACATCCTGTGTGGTCTTGTCGCCGGTGGCCAGGTTCGTCACCGGGTAAGGTACGGTGGATTTGTAGGCCGAGAGGCTGGCTTTGAAATGATCCGAGAGCGGACCGGACAGAAATCCCTCAAATCGATATTCACGGTCGTCGGTCACCGTCGTCGTGGCGAAACCCTCGAGCGTATCGCTTGGTCCGCGGGTGGTCAGATTGATGAGACCTGACGCAGCCGTTCGTCCGCCTAAAGTCGACTGTGGACCCAACAGTACCTCGATGCTTTGTATGCCTGCCACATTGTTGGCGGCGAAGGAATCCGAAGGCACCGGTACCCCGTCGACGTTGATGGCTACGCCCGAAGAGATCCCCACGGTCTGTTCATTCGATACGCTCGAGATGCCGCGGACACCGGTCGGCACGCGGCCATTGATGGTTCCATTGAGCTGTACCGAGGGCACCAGATTGTTCAAATCCGACAGGTCAGCGACATTGGCGTTGGCAAGCGCCTGTGACGACACCACCGCGGCGGAAACCGGCACGTCCTGCAATTTCTCCGTGCGTTTTTGGGCCGTAATCACAATTTCTTCGAGTTCCGTGACATTGGCCGCCGGACTGTCGCCCAGCGCCTCTGCCCATCTCGACGTGCCGGCAAGCACGAACACGACACTTGCCGCAATCAGATAACCATTACGCATGCCACCCCCCGTTGTGCGATCTCAAGCCTCAGATGCCTATTGTGTTTTCCATACCGCCCGCCGCGTCGGGCAGGAACATCTGATACGTGGCAGCCTACGAGTAGATGAGTTCGCTTGTACAAGCGATTGTGATGATTCCCGCCATCGTCATCCGCGATAGATGCGCATCAATCGGCAATCGAGATGGCACGGATTGCAACAAACGATTGCCCCGGCCGGACCGCTGTGTCTACCTTAGCGCGTTAAGAAATCGCGAGTTCGGGGAGTCCCAGTGACCAAAGTCGACAAGGTGTTGATCGTTGGCGGTGGCGTGGCGGGCATGTCCTGCGCCATTCAAATGCGCAAAACGGGCATCGCCGTCGATCTGGTCGAAATCGATCCCGGCTGGCGTGTCTATGGTGCAGGAATCACCATGACCGGACCCACTCTACGGGCACTCCAAACACTCGGCGTATTGGATCAGGTCGTTGCACAGTGTGCGACTTGGAATGGCGCCAAGGTGCACAGCAAGGCCGGCGAGCTGCTCGAGGAAGTCACCTTTCCGGCGCTGGCCGCGGGGCTACCGACCAGCGGCGGCATCATGCGGCCCGCGCTGCATAGGATTCTGTCGGGCAAGACGCTGGCGCTGGGAACCAATGTCCGTCTGGGTACCACGGTGGCGCAATTGGCTGACAGTAGCGCGCAGGTCGACGTGACATTGACGGACGATACCCGCGGCAACTACGACTTGGTGGTCGGCGCGGACGGCATTTTCTCGAAATTGCGCGAACGCGTTTTACCCGAAGCGGCCAAGCCTAAGTTCACCGGCCAAGTCATCTATCGTCTCGTTGCGGAGCGTCCTCCGGCAGTCGACCGCAGCTATTTCTTCATGGGCGAGGACTACAAGGTTGGATTCAGCCCGGTCTCCGCAACGCATATGTACATGTTCCTGCTGCATCCGGCGGCGGAAAATCCCTGGATCGAAGTGCGCGATCAGCCGCAGAGGCTGTACGAAGCCATGGAGGGCTTCGGCGGCTTGGTGCGCCAGGTCCGCGAAACCGTGCGGACGACCAACGCCGACAGCGTCAACTATCGGCCCCTGGAAATCCTGCTGCAGCCGGCACCATGGCACCGGGGCCACGTGGTGCTGATCGGCGACGCGGCGCACGCCACGACTCCGCACCTGGCTTCCGGTGCAGGCATGGCCATCGAGGACGGTATCGTGTTGGCCGAGGAGATTGCGGCGCAGCCTGACCTGGAACGCGCCTTGGAGCGATTCATGGCGCGCCGCTTCGAGCGATGCCGCTTGGTCGTCGAGAACTCGGTGAAGCTGGGGCAAATCGAAATGAGCCACGGCCCGCCCGCCGAACACACAAGACTCATGTCGGAGGCCCTCGGAGTCTTGCGCCAGCCGATCTGACTACGGTTTCTTCGGCACCTAGCACCAACATTGCCCCTGCGGCTTGCCTAACTGCATCGGTGGACAGACCACCGTTCCGTACGAACAGAATACACAGCAATCACCCGGTTTAGGGCGCAGGAGCACCTTGCAATGTGTGCACTCGTAGTAATACTGGCAAGCATCCGTGGGCATCCGTTCGGCTTTCTCGACGCCGCAAGCGGGGCACTTGAGAACTGAATCCAAAATCAATGTGGCTTCAGACGTACTCATATCCGCCAACCCATAACACGATCCCAATGAGAAGACCAATGACGGTCACGACTTTGACCCACGGGCGGCTGCACCACGTCTCAGGATCGCAGCGCGCGCGCCACTGACGAAAAAACAGAATCGCCCCGGCCAGGAGCGCGATCAATGCAACGCCGAGCAGTATTGTTCGGTGCGGAGCAGCCCATACCGCCAGGTGAAAGAGCCATGCCGTGCTGAGACCCAGCCCACCGAGGACGATCGGCAATGCACAGCACGAAGCGACGGCGAATGCCGAACCGAATCCCGCCGCGATCAGAGCAAGACTACTCGAACCCGCGGCCGGTCCGAATCGACGCCGCCCTCGGGATGGAGAATCGGTCATTGCCCACGTCCTTGGAACTTGAGACAGGCGAGTATAGCTTCACTGAACTGCCACCGCGCCGCTCAACGCGGATTCCCCTTTGGGCTTTTAGGCGCCCGCCGCCTCAATGGGGAGAGCGGATCTCCGCCGGCAATTCGACTGCCGCCGCCGCATCGGTGAATAGGAACGCCGATTCGCGCACGACGCGCCCGGCAGGCACCGAAGCGTCGCCGACCCACAATTTCCGCAGCGCCGCCGCCTTGTCGGCGCCGGTGACGAGCCACAAGCGGTGCCGCGCCGCATCGAGCACTCGCAGGGTCAGCGTCATCCTCACTACTCCCTTATAGGGAACGCTGATTCCAACGTCGCGGTCGTGCGCGTCGAGGAGCCGATCCCCCGGCACCAGCGAAGCCGTATGGCCGTCGTCGCCGAGTCCAAGCTGGACCACATCGAGTACCGGCGGCGTTCCGCCGTGTTCGCTCAGCAGCTGAGCGTAGTCCTCGGCGCCCGCTCCGAGATTGCTCCGCTCGACCGGCATCGCATGGAACTGCGCGGCGCGCAGCATCGAAGGTCCGACGAGCAGATCGGCGATCTGGCGCGCGTTGCGTCGTTCATCGTTCTCGGGCACGACCCGTTCATCCACCTGAAACACCTGCAGGTCGTGCCAATGGACGCGCAGGCGGCGCAGATCGCGGAGCATCCGCCACGGTGTGCGGCCGCCGCTCAGGGCAAGGAGGCAGCGACCGCGCTGCGCGCATGCACGCCCTATCTCGGTGCGTAGCCAGTCGGCTGCACGCTCAGCGGCCATTTCGGGGGTCGGTAGGACATGGATGCGCATGCTGCAGAGAGTAACGAAAATGACGGGTGCGAGCCGCGAATTTTTTTAGACCGGCAATACACCAGGCAGCCGAGCCGCCTTGGCATCAAATGTTGCCGTAGCGCGGCACTTGTAATCCCGACTCCGGCGGTCGCCCAGCACCGGGCAGGAGGGCTCCGGCCGGAAGCGGCGTTAGGCGATTTCCCCGCTCATATATGCTCGAGCGCGAGTCCGCGCGTCCGGGGCCCGAACAGACCGACAGTCAGTGCTACGACAACCATTGCCATCGAGATGAGGACGAACACTCCGACGCTGCCCGCACGATCGAGCGTTGCGGCAATGAGGTAGCTGGTGAATATCGCCGAAAGCCGGCTGAACGAATAGACGAACCCAACCGCCCGGGCGCGCATAGGGGTGGGAAACAGCTCGCTCTGGTACGTGTGATAGGACAGCGACATCAGAGAGTTGCCGATTGCGACGCCGGCTCCAATGACCGTGAACATGGCAAAGTCCGAGTGCTGCGTGATGCGCGATAGCAGCAGGCCGGCGATGGCGGCCAACAGGGCGCCGGCGGCGACCATCCACTTTCGTTCCACCTTATCGACAAATAGGCTGAACGCGAGCGGCGCGATCGGCGGCACTAATGCCAGCACCGCGCTGTATGCCAACGATTTGCCAATTTCGATGCCCTGCGCCACCAGCAGGGTGGGAAGCCAGTTTGCGAAACCAAAGTAGCCGATGGTTTGAAAGAGGTGAAATACGATCAGCACGATGGTTCGCCGCCTGTAGGGTGGCCTCCAAAGGGACGTCGTTTTGGCCGGCCCGCGCATCGGTGCGTCCGCCGGAGCGAGCACTTCAGGGACTTGATATCCGAGGTCGCGGGCCACGCGTTGTTCGATACTCGAGGTCACCTGGTGAGCTTCGGCGGCTCGTCCATGCGCCTCGAGCCAGCGCGGCGACTCCGGCAGTGCTCTGCGAACTTGCCAGACCAGCAGCGCGCCGACAGCGGGAACGAATGCGAGCCAACGCCATCCGTCGATACCAAGATGCGTTCCCGGGATCAACAGCCATGCGAGCACCGAGACCAAGGGGACCGAGAGAAATTGCAGCGACGCGCTAACCGCAAATGCGCGCCCACGAACGGTCTTCGGCATGAGTTCCGCCAGATAGCAATCGATTGCCACCAATTCCAGGCCGACGCCCATGCTCGCGACGAACCGGCATAGGTCGATGGCGATCGCGCTGTTCTGCAGACCCATCACCACCGTCGCCGTCGCGTACCAGAGTAGCGCGAATGTGAAGACCGGCCGTCGACCCAGGCGGTCTGCCACCGCGGAAAACCCCAGCGTTCCCAGATAGAGGCCCGCAAAGGTGGCGGCAGCGAACGTTGCCTGGTCTGTGATGCCGAATAGTCCCTCCGCTCCGCGATGAAACACCCCGGCGACAAGAAGGCCGAGACTCAACGGCGCCGTCAGGACCAAATCATAAATCTCAAAAAACGCGCCGAAGGACACCAATCCGACCAGATACCATATGTACCGGGTCGGAGGCAGCCGATCGAGCCGCGCGCCGACGTCGGGACCGCGTAGATCGGTCATTGAATCTCGATGTCCATCAGAGGAATGAATTGCTGGCCGCCGTGCATATCCCCGTCGCCAAGATTACCCTGCACGATGGGTCGCGGGATACTGAATTTGAAGGCTCGGGCGTTATCGCACTCGAAGAACTGGACATGCTTCTCCTGGCATCGGAATAGTTCGGCGAAGCGGGCGATGGTCAGCACGCCGGACCGTTTGGCTCGAAGATAGCTTTCGTCGTCGGCGAACATGATGTCGAATGTCAGGATGAAAGGTCCGGCGTTTTTGCTGCGAATCAGGCTCGCGAGTTCGGCAAGCTTCATCGCGGCGCTCTCCCGAGTTGGACGAATTCGGTTCTGAACATTTCCGTCTTGGTTCGCGGCACCGCGACGTGGTTCAGATTGAAGCGATACACAGCGCCTCGGTCGATGTGCGCGGGATTGTGCAGGCATGCGAAACTCGTGGTCCCGCTCGTCCACTCGGGCACACCGTGATGCAAAAACGGTTGACGCGAAAGTTGAGCGGCCTTGGTCGCGAGTTCTTGGGTGGCTGCGGTTGTCTCGACGACGATGCCGACCTCATGCGCCATCTCGGACGGGTTCGGTTCGAGGGCGCCGCTATCGGCGTGTCCTGGAGCTTGGATTCGCGCCTCTCCGCGGTGACTAAGACCTCCTCCAGTTGAGGGTTCGGCACTCCCGCCTGCGGCGCCGCATCTTCCGCGAGCGCGAAAGGCATGTATGCCGCGACAGCCAGAGCTATCCCTAGCGCCGGTCGCAGCCGACTTCCATTCCTCAGCATTCCAAACTTGATCGATGGCGCCGACATAACTCCCCCTTATATTGATCATATTCGTCAACATGTATGTTTTATCTAGATCGATGGTGGGACAATCGGTTATTATCGTCAATCTTGATTATATTCGTACATGCTTAGGGTTCCCATGCAAGATGACCTCTATGTTTCTGCCGAGGCGGCCGCCGAGATGCTTTCCGTAAGCCTCCCAACGCTGTACGCCTATGTCAGCAGGAAGAAGATCCGTTCACAGCCGGTCCCCGGGACTCGCCGCAACCGATATTGGAGAGCCGATATCGAACGGGTCGCGAGCGGCGGCGAAGCGCCGGCCGCCGAGCACCCCGGCGGCCTGCGTCGCGAGACCGACATCACCCTGGTTACCGAGGACGGGCCGCACTATCGCGGCCAGAACGCGGTGCGTTTGTCGGAGTCCCAAAGCGTCGAGGACGTCGCCGCGTTGCTTTGGCAGGCCGAACGGTCTTCGGTCTTCACCAGCGCATTGCCGAATGCGCCCGCCGAACTACCGGACATGCTGCGGCTTTTCGCTGCGGCCAGCGCCGCGGACCGAGCGACGGCACTGTTCCCGTTCATAGAGATTGCGAATCCGCGTGCCTATGACCTCTCTCGCCAGGGCATGTGCCAGACCGGCGTTGACGTGCTTCGTTGGCTGGCGGCGTTCCTGGTCAAGGCGCAATCCCCCAGCAGTGATCCACTGCATGAGACTGTCGCGCGCGGACTCGGCGCCTCCGAGGAGATGGCCGACCTCATCCGCCGCGTCATGGTCCTGTCCGCCGACCACGGATTCGAGCCGGGTACCTATGCGGTGCGCGCCGTGGCAAGCACCGGTGTTACGCCCTATCGTTCCGTTCTCACCGGACTTTCAGTCTCGATGGGGCGCAGAACCAAGATCGGCAGGCACGAAGGGCTTGCACGCCTGCTCAACGAAGTGGCCGCCTCGCGCGAACCGCAGGACCCGGTTGTGCGACGGATGCGCGAGGGCGAGGAGATACTGGGGTTCGGATCCACGCTGTATAAAAACGGCGACCCGCGCGCCCGGGCAGTGCTTCAGCGCCTGAACGAGATTCTCCCCGACGATGCCGACTTCCGAAAACTCCAGCGCGCCATTGCCGTCGTCCACGAAGCCAAGGGACTGGAGCCCGACTTTGCCCTGGCCAACGTCTACCTCGCACGACGCCTGGGCCTGGATGCCAAGGACTCGCTGTTCATCTTGGGACGAGCGGCTGGATGGATTGCCCACTCGATCGAACAGTACGAAGTCGGCGGGGTCATTCGAGAACCAGCCATGTACACGGGTCCATTGCCTGTCTGAGGTGCGAGTTGCGGTACGCTACATTGTATCCAAGTTGACACAAAGGCTTCGTATCCGGACATCACGCGGCTATCAGCGCGTGTTGTCCTTGGAGAATGCTTTCCATGCCCCATCTGCTGCTGGTCGATGATGACGAGGACATCCTGTCCTTGTTGACGAGCTTCTTCCGCAAGCACTCGCACGGCGTATCGGTTGCGGAGAACGGAGCTGCGATGTTCGCCGCGTTGGAAAAGCAGCCGATCGATCTCGTGATTCTCGACGTCATGCTGCGGGAGGAGGACGGCTTCGACCTGTGCCGCCGGCTGCGCGCACAGTCTCAAGTGCCGGTCATCATGCTCACCGCCGTTGCGGACCATACGGATCGCGTCGTCGGCCTCGAACTTGGGGCCGACGACTACCTGACGAAGCCATTCGATCAGCGCGAGCTGCTGGCTCGAGTCAAGGCGGTGCTGCGGCGAACCGCAGAGAAAGCCGCGGCACCGACGCGCAGCGAAACTCGGCCGGTACTGCGCTTCGCCGACTGGCGCCTTGACGTCGCCCGGCGCGAACTGCGCTCGGCGGACAATACGCTGGTGCTGCTATCCGGCGGCGAATTCGACCTGTTGCTGGCCTTTGCCGAACATCCGCAGCGGGTTTTGACGCGCGATCAGTTGATCGATTTCGCGCGTGGATCATCGCATGTCGCGTACGACAGAAGCATCGACGTCCAGGTGAGCCGTCTTCGCTACAAGCTCGAGGCAGACCCGAAGAATCCGATGCTGATCCGCACCGTCCGCAATGGCGGCTACCTATTTGCTCCGGCGGTGAGCCGCGGATGAAGTACTCAACCTGGTTGTCAGATACCATCGCGCGCCGCTTCGCCGTGACGGAGGTGCTGGCCGTGGCCGTGACGCTTGCGCTGGTCGGTCTGTTCAGGACCTTCAGCGGCGCGTGGTCGAATGAACCATTGGAGCGCTCGAGCCTGCTCAACGAAGCCGCCGACATCGTGCGCATGATCGAGGCGGCTCCGCCATCGATGCGGCAGGCAATTGCGGCGGCCGCGGCGCCCGGTGAATTTCGCACCGACTGGTACGCCGCGGCATCCCGTGCGTCGGCGTCGCTCGAAGCTGCGCCGCGCGGCGAGGACCAACGAGCACAGGGAACGATCAGCGCCCACCTGCAGCGAGCCGTTGCCATTCTGAGGCCCGGCAGTACCGGATCCGTGCCGCCGGGAATCGTCTACGATCAGAGTAAATCCCCCATACCGTACATGCTGGCGGTGCAATTGCATGATGGAAGCTGGCTTGTCTTTAGTGTGATGAAACGGACCTGGGGAATACCCTGGGCCGATCGCTGGGCGATTTGGCTGTGCCTTCTGGCGGTATCGATAACCATCGTCACCGCATTTGCCGCGCGCCGGTTCGCAAGGCCCATTGAGCAACTCGCGGCGGCGGTCCGCCAATTCGGACTCAACCCGCGAGCCCCGCCCATCGCCGAAACCGGGCCCAGAGAGTTGCAGCAGGTCATCAAGACATTCAACGCCATGCAGGCGCAGATTCAGAAATTCGTGGCCTACCGGACCATGATGTTGGCGGCGATTTCCCATGATTTGCGAACCCCGTTGACCCGGATGCGTTTGCGGGGCGAATTCATCGATGACCAGGAGCAGCAGGCGCGCTTGTTCAGGGATGTCGATGAGATGCAGAACATGGTCGATGAAGCTCTGGCCTTCTTTCGCGACGATGCGACCGCCGAGGAGCCGACCAGTTTCGATCTCCCGCACGTTCTTCTGACCATAGCGAATGACTACGCCGATCAAGACGTCCATATCGGCTATGCCGGGCCCGCACACGCCGTGTATCGGGGCCGACCGCTCACCCTGAAGCGCGCCTTCACCAATTTGATCGACAACGCCGCAAAGTATGGGAAGACCGCGGATATCGAACTGAGCTTAGAAGAGACGGCATTGGTCGTGGCTATCAGGGACCGCGGACCCGGCATACCTCCGGATGCTCTCGACAACGTCTTCCGTCCTTACTATCGGCTTGATAAATCGCGCAACCGCACCACCGGCGGCGTCGGCTTAGGGTTAACGGTGGCCCAGGCCATTATTCAGGGGCACGGCGGCGAGATTGTTCTCGAGAATCGACCGGAGGGCGGCTTGGAGGCCCGCGTCGTATTGCCCGTGCTCAGCACGCCGACGGGTACGCTGGCGTAATCGAGGAGACAATACGTTCAGAAGTCTCCCAAAGGCGCCTGGTGAGACCCGCATCCGCCAGGAGCGGATTGCCCTGGGCAATTTGGCAGTCCGACCAATACTCGCCTGTGATGCCTCCAACGCACGGACTCGCTGCCAGCAGGGTTTGAGTCGCTGCGCCTTGGGCGGGGGACTTCATGAACAATCGCGCGACCCGATGCCTCAAGCGCCGCGTGAAGTTCCGGTATCTGTCGAAACCGGTTCCTCGAGTGGAACCGGGATGCAACGAATTGACCGACACGCCGCGCGGGGCCAGACGATACGACAGTTCCCTGGCATAAAGTGCCGCCGCCAATTTCGCCTGGCCGTAAAATGCGAATGGGTCATAGAAGCGTTGACCGTCGAGATTGTCGAACAAAACTCCCTCGGCCGGCGCTTGCTTGATGCTCGCGTCGCTGCTCACGATCACGATGCGTCCGGTACCGCTGCGAACCGAATCGGCGAGGCGATTGACAAGTGCGAAATGCGCGATGTGATTGACGAGGAACTGTAGTTCGATACCGTAACGTGTCTGCAGGGTGGGTAGATTCGCGATCCCCGCATTCGCGATGACCGCATCCAGCGGACCGGATAGACGGAGTATTGAGTCCGCCGCGGCCTCGACCGATTCAAGATCCGCCATATCGCAGGCGATCGGTGTTGCCGAAGCACCCGCCGACTTGCACGCCGCCCGGGCGCTGTCATGCGTCCGCGCCAGCCCGATGACGTGCGCGCCGTTGGCGACGAGCGCGTTCATCGTTTCGAATCCAATGCCCGAGCTGCATCCGGTTACCACGATTTTCTTGCGAGTCAGGTCGATGCCGGCCAGCACCTGATCGGCCGTGGAGTGAGCGCCAAAGGGAATTGATTGAGCCATGCGAGATACTCATGAGACCAAAACGCGCATGCTAATGGGACGGCTTGTTCTCTTGATATGAGATTTATTTCGCTTTACACATATTATGCAAGCGCGACTGTAATCCGAACATCAGCCAGCTAAGCCGCTTCCGTAGAGTTCCCGGTTTTCCGCCGGGACGACGTTAGCGTGAGATCAACCGCCGAATTTGCCGCGCAAAGACTGCATCCCGTCGCCACGAGGTGGCTGACCGCACTTGTGATCGGGGTGGTCGCACTCTATGCGCTCTTTTTCATCGTCTTCTTTCGTCAATCGGGGCCGAGAGACGGGGATCAATACCTGGTCTTCCACAGCCTGCAATACTGGAACGCCGCATTGTTCGGGATTGCGAAGCAATGGACTCCACTCATGTGCTCCGGGTTGTCGTTGGCGGGAGAGCCGCAGGTTCCATTCATGTCGCTCAGCATGGCGTTGAGCTATGTATGGGGTCCATTGTGGGGAGTTCGGCTGGCCACTGCCACGTACCTGGTGGCGGGGTGGTTTGGGGCCTATCTCTACGCGGGGTTATGGCTGCGGATTCGCCTGCAACGTGCGCTGGCGGCATCTCTGTTTATCGGCAATGGATTCTTTTTCTGTCGATTGGGATTCGGGCACTTCGACTTTATTCCGTTCTTGATACTGCCCTTGATTCTTTGGGCATTGCATCGTGGAGCAGAGTGGACCAGAGACCCCTTCGGCATTGGCAGCGCACTGCGTTTGCTCTTCACCGTTTTAGTTCTGGGTGCAACGGTCGCCCTGGTCATCGATGGATCTCCCGTCGCCATCATCCATCTGCTGCTCTGGATCGGGATTTACGCCGGAACACTGGCAATTTCAGTCCGTCGCACGGCGCCGGCGGCGATCTTTGGATTGGCGGTCCTTTTGGCCGCCTTTTTGGACGCGGGCTATCTCTGGCCCATGCTGCAATCACAAGCTGTCTTTCCACGTGTGACCGCGGACCAATTTACCAGCGCTCTGTCGCTTATATGGTTCGCGATATTGCCGCTTCGCGGGAAGGTTCTTCCGGCGAACGGAAACGGCCATGAACTGAGCGTATATATAGGCCCTGCCTTGATCTATTGTCTGTGGCGATATCGATCCTGGCTTGCCGCCGAACTGCCGGCGGCACTGGGCCGACCGTTGCTGGTCGTGAGTGTCGCGAGCATTGTCCTTGGAATGGGCAGCCTCAAGGGGCTTCTGGTCCCGGCCTGGTTGAGTCCCTTTGACCTGTTGCGTCCCTTGCCCGGCTTCCGTTCGATCGGCGTCACCGGACGGTATTGGGGATTCCTGGCGCTGCCGCTCAGTCTCATGGCTGCCGCCGCCTTGTGGAGGTTCGCATCGGAGTTGCGCTCCGGCTGGCGGATGCATGTCTGCTTCGCGTCCGTGCTGATCTTTCAACTGGGCTTTCAAGCGGAAACGCTGACGTCGCAATGGCTTCATTCGCCGCCCTTCCTGGCGGCATCGCTGGCGGCTCCCTTCAAGCATGGGCCTGAAACCGTCGAATACGTTGCGATCGCCGACGAGCATTTTCAAGGCCAAATTCTTACGCCCACCCGTGGCGTCTGCAATTGTTACGACATGGATGACTTCACTCGCGCGCAAAACGGACCGGGGAGTACGCTGATTGCTCAAGTCATGGTGAACGGAAATGCCCTGATCTTCGCACCGCCCTTCGACGCTCAATTTGTGACCTGGAGTCATATTCGTCTTGCTGGCGGCTGTGCGACCGGCAGCGAGCCCGCTTGCGCGCTATCGCCGAGCACGCGGATTCAGTTCACTCTCAGCCAGGCGTATCATCAAGCCTGGAGAGCCCCTGGCTGCGCCACATCCGCGAACCCTCGAGGTAATTTGGTTATCGATTGTCCCGCGGAATATTTGCGCGCCACGAATCTCGAGGTGGTGTTTGACGACCCCTCGAGCGATTGGGGAGCACGTATCTCGCTGACGCTTTGGGCGGCATGGCTGAATGCGATGGCCTCTTTGTTGGTCACCCTGGCTGCCCTGATGATGTTCCCCGGCGGTCGGCGCCGTCTGGCGCGCCGCATCGCCCTCTGCGATCCGTCCCATCGAACCTAGCATCGCGATTCTCTCAGGGTACCGCCCGCCCGCTGTCGTCCTCGGGCGGCTTCCGCCCGCTGTCTTCCTCGGGCTGCACCGCTTCCGGCGCATTTCCGCCGTGCTCCTTGCACTCGCGCCGCTGCAGCCAGGTATTGCGCACAAAGGCGTAGAGGTCGTACGCCGAATCGATCCCGACGGACGCCTGCGCGCGCGAGCCGCGCGCTGTCGCACTAGTTGCGAGGAATGAATACGGCGACGCGTGGATTGACGACCAGGCCGGCGTATCCGACGTAGAGCGTGTGCGTCGTAAAATCCACCGTCAGCGTGTGCGCCCCATAATGCAGATGGACGGTGTCGAGTATGCTGTATTTGTTCGGCTCGTCCTGCTGAATGACGATGAGAACCCCGGATTTTCCAGTCGTATAGATGCGATGCAATGGGGGATCAAACGCCACGGAGTCGGGCGCCATGCCGATCGGCACGGTCGCAATGACGCGGTGCTCGTCCAGATCGAAGATTGCCAGCACGGCATTCGCACCGCATCCGATGAACAACCGGCGATGAATCTCATCGATGGCCATCCCGGTAGGCGCCTCGCATCCTTGCAGCGGCCAACGCTGCGCAACGGCACGCTTGGTGACGTCCACCGCTACTACGGCATTGGTATCATGCAGATTCTGGTATAGAAGTTTCGTCGCGGTATCGAGTGTCGCGTATTCCGGCGCCCCGCCCAGCGGGATGGTCGCGAGCGTTGTCTGAGTCGACGGGTCGATCAACGTCGCGAGATGCGAATCACCGCTCGCGACATAGACGAGCTTGTCGAACGCATCGTAAAAGATCGCATCCGGATCATCCGCCACCGGTATCCGCTTGATCAATGTCATTTTCGCCGGTTCGAAGATATCGACGGTGTTCGCTTCGCTGCGCGTCACATAGGCAAGATGACTCGAGGGCTCGATCACGACTCCATGTGCCGCGGGCTCCCCGTGCAATTTCGCTACATCGGCGGCCGTCGGCAATGAGTCCTTACGAATTTGGACTCGGTACACATCGCCGGTACTTTCACCGGTGACGAACAGCTTGTCATCCATCACAGTCAAATAATCGAGTACCGAGAGCACCTTTTCGGATGGTAGCGGCACATAACCCTGAAATACCAGGCTGGAGGCGTGGCTCGGCGTCCCCGGATAGATCAAGTAGCCAACCACCGCGACGGCCGCAATCACCACGACACCAAGCCCTGCCAGCGAAATCTTGACCAGCGTTTTCATCGTATTTTTCATGTGATCCTCCCGTTGTGTCGGACGCGCAGCCAAACCCTGCTGCTGCGTCCAGACGCTTGCCGTTCTTTAGAATTTGTAAATCGCACCGATCGCAAAATCCACGCCGAACGTGCGCTCGGTCAAAGGACTGTCTTTTGCGGGGGAGCCGATGAGGTCTCTGAGTCCGAGACGCGTCACGAAACCCCAGTGCTCCGTCATCGCATACACGCTGGTTGCGGTCATTCCGACCGTGCCAAGACCCGATCCGGGTACGTAAGCGGTCATCGAGTTTCCCATCGCGGTCGCCTGCGCGGCCTCGGCCGCCGTCACGCCAAAGTATTTCTGGTTGAACTTGGCATCATGCCAGTTGAGCTGCGCGCCGACCGAGACATGCCATCGCGGGTTCGGCGCCATCGCGAAGGAAGCCCCCACCTCAGCCTCTGTTCCTGGTCGAGATCCCAACTCTCGTTGAACCTTGAACTCGAAAGCGAAGGGCTTCACCGAGTAGGTCATGAATCCCGCTACAGAGGCTGCGGAGCCAATATCGGGTAAACCTCGCAGGCGCGGGCTGTCGGAACTCGTGCGGCCGCCGCGGTCGTTGAATGCCACGCCTGCCCGGAAGGCGCCGGCATCGACGATATTGATGCCAAGCCCTCGGATGTCCGATATGAAGACCCGATCGTGAAACAATCCATGAATATCGATATACGGGAACGGGCTCACCTTGGTGGTTTTCGACCCCTCGTACACGGGCGCCACCCGGGCAGCCCCTCCGATGACGATCGAAGTTCTACCTCCGACCGACGGCTCAGCGTCAGGAGTATCAGATAGGCTGATGGCTTCTGCGTCCAGCGCGCTTTGCTTGCGGGACGTCACATCCACTTCCTCGATTTGCAATTCGGGCTGCGCCGCCGAATCGACCTGTTGCGCCACTGAGAGGTTGCACAGGCCGATCGTTAGCATGAAAGCGCTGAGACCACCCCGATGGGTCGTCGAAGCGAGGGCTATATCTTTCGCGGGACGATTGCTCATTGAAATTCCTGGTAATGGAGATTGAGGCCGTGCGATCACGGTCTGCAGGCATGGTGCTGGCAGGTTTTGTCCGCCTAATGTCGGCTTTGCGAGCTCTTCGGTACAATGTGTAGGCGTTGTAGCAATTGAAGATCACTTGGCTGGAGGGGCGCCAAGGACCTCCAGACGCCCGGTCATGCCCATGACGGGAGCGGCGAGGACCGACAGGGCTAAGAATTTGAAGACAGTGCGGCGAGCTATGCGGAGCGCGCTCGGCAGGCGGCGATCGGCCGCGTATTCAGATAGGAGCACCACCGCGTAATATCTTCGCAAGACGAGATTGCGGACCGATATCTACGTTGTGCGATTTCCGACTCATTGTGTCCGGCCTGACGCGATAGGCGCGGCGACTTGGACCGGTCGGGAACGACAGCATCGATTGATCCGAATCACCCGGTGACCGCCGGAGGCGGCGTTGAGGAGCGCAGCTTTCTGCGCCAGTAGCCTCCTAACCCTAGCGCCTTCCATGCGATCGGCAGCCAGCGCACCAGCGCAAAGGCCAGCCACAGCGCCCACAACAACATGGCTGCCTTGTACCACCACAACGACACCGACAAGACCCAAGGAATCGGCAATTCGCCCGGCGCCTGATCGTTGAACCAACTCAATTCGTTGGCCTGCTGGCCGGAACCGGCAACCCGCATATCGGGATTTCCCAGCAACCCAAACGGAATCGCCGCAACCAGCGAAACGACGGCAGTAAGCGATAAAATGATCAAGCCAACCTGCAGCAGGTTGAATTTTCGCGCACTTAACTGCTCCACGGCAATTTCTTCGCGCCAGCGCATGGCGAAAATCCAGACAGCAAAAAGAAGCAACGCCGACCAGGAAAACGTGCTCAGCCCCAAGCCAAGAATCAACCATTCGTAGGTGTGCAATGGGGTGCGGCGCGTTCGTCCCAAGGCAACTGCGAGCAAGAAGAAAACGATCAACTCACCCCAGTACAAGATTGCCGGACCAATACCGCTCCCGCCGGCGTACAGCACCCATCGGTCACCAGGGACGCGCACCAGGGTGCCGACGTTGCTGCTGGGCACTTCCAGGTCGACGCGCGGTAGCCGTGTGACCACCGTTGTCCCCTCGTCGGATTGCCAATTGATCTGGACCCGATGTGCCCCTGGCAATAGCGCAAGCGGTAGTTCGCCATTCTCCATTCGGACAGGGATATTCTCTCCGTCGGCGGTGACGGCCGTGACCCGCGCCCCTGCCGGCAATTTCACGCTGTGGCGATCGCCTCGAGTACTGCGGTAGCTGAACTTCAGGCTCGCATTTGTCGAGCGCTTGCCCACATCATAATCAAGCCCGACATCGTCGATCGCAAGCGTGCCGCCCTTCGCGGCGGATGGGCGCGAGATCTTGAGGGTCAACGTCTCCCCGGCGCGCGGAAAGTATTCAAAAGTCCAATCCCCGGAACGAAGATTCTCCGGCATCACCGCCGGCACGCCGGCAAATTCAACCTGCCAGGTAGGGCTTACACTGAATATCCAGACTTCGCTCCATGGCTTGTCCTTGGCGGCAGTCAGCGTCAAGGTGTCGTTGTGCGAAAGCCCCGAACGCCAGCTAAATTCGTCAGCGTCTGAATCGAAGCCCACCAATACTTTGGTTCCTCCGTTGGTCTCGATCCCACTGGTGAGCACGGACTCGCCCGTGAGCACTGGAACTTCAAGCGTGAATCCACCTTTTTCAGGCGCGAGCCGCTCTACCGTCGTTTCGACCGACCAATCCAACTCAAGCGCGAACTCGCGGCGCACCTGAACATAGGGTGGGAATTGTGCAGCGCCTTGCGGTGTGTCCGCGTCATGACCCGCCACGCGGCGGCGCAGCAGTTCGATCGTATTTCCAAGCAGCCTACCCGCATTGACGCCCGATACCTCCCACCCTTCGCCGTTCACGGCGATCACGCGAGGCACTTGCGGGAACAGCAATTGAATCGAGTCGGCCGCCGGCAAGTGACCGATCAGCTTGACTGTGTGCGCGCCGGGCTTCAACGCGATCCAAATCTGCCGATCGCCGTCCCGATACACTCCTGGGACCGCGACGCCGTCCACACTGATTGCATCCGGGTCGAATCGCTGTCCCGCACTGGGTACTGCGACCGCCACCGAACTCAACGCGGCAACGTCAAAGGACACATCGAGACTGGCCGGCGTAAGCACCACCCGCGCCGCCATGATCTCGGCGCACGTCGGAACGCATTTGGGAGGACGCGACAATCGGGTCTTCAACTCCTTGAGCAAATCCATATCCGGCGTGCTGTAGGCACGACTCGGAGTGCAAAACATCGTGCAAGCGAGTATCAGAAGCACCGACGAGGCGGCGGCGCCTCGGCGCGACGAGAACAATCGTTGCCGGGCGGCTTTTAAGTCCAAGTTGTCGCGTATCAAACGCACCAAGAGTGCAATGAGCAGCACAACGGAGAGCACACGCCAGACCCCAACGAGCCACGGCGACAAAATGACGAAATGCACCGTTTGTGCGGCATCGACCGGGCCGCTCCAATTGAACGAATAGGCGGCATAACGCCAGTGCGGAACGCCGGGCCCTGCCTGCACCAATGTTCCTGGGGCAAAGCGCTGTGGAGACATCCGGATTGAACTGTCCAATTCCGCAGGCCGTTTGTCCGCAGTCTTCTTGCCGCTTGTCACTATCACTTCCTCGAGTCTCGGCGGCGGTACGAAGCTCGGCGCCGGCTGCGGCGGTGCGTAGTTCGAAGGCGCCACAGCGGCCATGCGACCCGTCACCGTCGCACCCAACCCCGCCACGGTTGCTGGTTCATTGACCACAAGGCCGCCGGGGTCTGCAAGTTGGGGGTATAGCGCGAAGCGTAGTTGCGTGATCGCAAAAGGCACCGAGGTCAGGAGCAGCGCGCCGAACAAGACGTTTCGCGCCCACGTCGCCAGCGATCGCGGCCAACCCGCAGGCACCGCCCGCATGGACACGATGGCCAACATAACCAACAGAATCAACCACACCAGCAGCTGATTGTCTTGATGCACCAAGATGACCGCGGCGAATGTGACGGCCGCATAAATCCATCCGAAGAGCCGCAGGGCGATCACCGTAACGAACGACAACAAGAACAGATCAAGCAATCCCCATCGTTCGACCCACGACTCCGGCGTATTGTCGGCGCCAAACGCCGCAAGCAGTCGGTGACCTGGCGGCAGATTCACCACACCCGCCACATGGTCAAAACGCTCGTTCCAGCCGCTCGCGGGCATGGCGCCGCCGGGCATCGCGATGCGCGCCACGGTCATGAGCCTCAATGTGGGTGTGCGCACCTCCACCCCCGTCAGTGCCCCGTTGGCCTCGGTCTCGGTCACCAGCAAATTGTCCGCACCGCTCGCAGCGCGCATCAGCCGATAAGGTGATCGCATATCCAGACGCCAGCCGTTGCGCATCTGCCCCGAGATCTGGTCAATGACCGTAAACCCTCGGCGTGCAAAGTCCAAATACAGCTCGCGTTGCAAGCTTAGGTGGTTGACTTCCTGGGGCGATATACCGCGACTGCGTTCATTGATCTGCAGAACGTCGCCCGATGCGAGCCGGTAACTCGGGTATCGCCGCCACTCCTCCGGCACGTTTGCCTGGGCCGGATCGATACCCTCGCCGCCTTCGAACGCCGCAACTCTCAACCGATCGTTGGCCGCGTAACTCCAGACCTCCTGCTTCGGCCACACGCCCTGCGCATCCGGGATGGTGACTTTTCCCAAGTCCGTCTGGGCTCGCGCCACTACCGTGACCGTCCAGCTGCCCGCGCGCACTTGTACGCGCAGCCTGCCGTCCGCACGGATCTGCGCGGGCAGTTCACTTTCAAGCGACATCGCTTCAAAACCTTTCGGCAAAACCCTGGACAATGTCTCCTCGCGAGCATCGCCGGCCACCTGCAGATTCAGGAGGGTGCTCAGGGTCGCGGGGATCCCGTCGCTGAGCAGTCGATAGACCTGTATTTCCAACAGTTGAGCCACCTCGGCTGCGCGTCGCTTGCCGAGCCAAACTGCGTCATCGGGTCGATCCGCTTGCTCCACCTTGCGGCCGTCGAGAGTTAGCGAAACCAAGCCGGTTTGGGTCGGAATGGGCAAGGACTCGGGTCGCTTCGCCCAGGCAAAGCTCCCGGAAACGTTGAAGGCACCTTCCGATGCCCGAATCTGCGGGATGCCATCGCGCGCAACGACCGCCGCAACAGCGCCATTGACAGTCACTGCGCTCGGCCAATATTCCAGGTTGCCCGGCAGAGGCACCCATCCTTCGGAGTAGCTCTCCCAGGTCTGCGTAAAGCGGCCGCCGCGTTGATTGAGTTCCAGGGTTAGCCGCCCCGGCCAAGCACAAATTCGATTGCTCTTGCTGCTCCCATCGGTGTTGGCAAAGAATGGGCAGCGTCTAAACTCCTGACCGTCCTGCACCCAATTTTGCCAACCCTCGATCTCTTTCGGGATCGGCGATTGTGCCTGCGCAACAGCGCTGCACGAGAGCGCCAATACCGCCGTTTGCATCCATGCCATTATTCTCACTGTGCACTCCAGTCGCCGCGCGATTGCAATCCACAGGCCGGTGCAAAAGGATGCACGAGGGCCCCTTAGTCGAGTATATCTTGTCTTTCCATCAATTGAGCCCGTCCCATCGCTTCACGAGTGAGCAGGCAAGTGTAGCCCCAGCGTACGAACCAGTGCTCGTCTGGCGGAATCGCTTCGAGCCGGCTCAACGGTTCGCCACCGTTCTTTCGGTATGTACGTTGCCGCACATACGATCCACCTCTGTTGCGTGAGAATTGGGCCCCAATAGATGAATTCACAGCTGCAACACGTCCTGTGATCGAGGTTGACGGATCGTCGTGGAAAAACAGCAGAACAATCTTCTACTTGCCGCGCTGCCGCCCGACGAGTCGCAGCGCTGGCTGCCGCTCATGGAGGCCGTCGACCTGCCCCTGGGGGCTGTGCTGTATGAGCCGGATGTCACGCTCGCCCACGTGTATTTTCCTACCACCGCAATTGTCTCGCTGCTCTATGTGATGGAAAACGGCAGCTCAGCCGAGATTGCCGTCGTCGGCAATGAGGGTATCGTCGGAGTATCCTTGTTCATGGGAGGCGAATCGACCCCCAGTCGGGCCGTGGTACAAAGCGCCGGCATGGGATTTCGCTTAAAAGCGCAGATCATGAAAAACGAGTTCTACCGCGCCGGTCCCGTGCTGCATCTGTTGCTGCGCTATACCCAGGCGCTGATTACGCAGATGTCGCAGACAGCGGTATGCAACCGCCACCACACGCTTGACCAGCAACTCTGCCGCTGGCTGCTGCTGAGCTTGGATCGGCTGCAGGGCAATGAATTGGTGATGACGCAGGAACTGATCGCCAACATGCTGGGAGTGCGCCGCGAAGGCGTGACCGAGGGCGCGCTCAAATTGCAACAAGCCGGATTAATTCGATACGCGCGCGGTCACATCACCGTGACCGACCGTCCGGGGTTGGAAAAACGCAGCTGCGAATGCTACTTGGTGGTAAAAAAGGAATACGACCGGCTGCTTCCCGCGGAGTGGGCGCTTTGAGCATCGCCGCGCGCTAGCGCGCCACCGGGCGCCCGCCATGTCACGACTGCGCCGCGCGACAAATAAATAGATGCGCGGGCAGCACGTTGAGAAATTCAAATCGTCGCCGCACATCGCGAAAGATGCGCCGCAAATCACGCAGTACGCGCGTGGAGAATTGAAAGACGAGAAATGCGCCGCCGGGCGCCAATGCAAGATATGTATCGCGCAGCGTGCGCTCCCGCACGTCAGGTGCCATGGTGCTGAAAGGAATACCGGAGATGATGTAGTTGGCCCCCGTGTACCCGGATTCACGCAGAATCTCGACGACATTGGCCGCGGACCCCTGGACCACTTTCAGGCGCACATCGGCAATCGCCGACCGGAGAAACGCAACGAACTCCGGATTCGTCTCAATCACTATTAGTTCCGCATCTGAACGCATATGATGCAATATTTGCCGGGTGACGACACCGACGCCGGGGCCATATTCGACGATTACGCGTGCCTGCGACCAGTCGATCGGCGCGAGAAGCCGCCTGACCAGGAAGCGAGAACTTGGCACTATTGAACCTAACATGACAGGGTGACGTAGAAAATTACGCGCAAATAACAGAGCCGCGCCGCCCGGCTTTTTTGAATCTTGGACTTTCATTGCGCGGGCATTAACGTCATGCGTTGTTGGTAGCGCGGAACCATTCGTGGACATATTATGTGATAGCCGGCGGCAGTTCTCAGATCAGTGTTTTTCCGAGTTGCGTGTCGGAAGAATGCGCCGATACAACACTGCTTGTCAAAGGCGGGTGCTACCCCGCTTAGGAGGCGCTTCGATAGGTGGTCGCAACTGCCCGTCCACTGCGCGAACTGCGATATAGGCTCCTCGCCAGCAGGAAGAAGCGCAAGGCAAAGCGATGACGCAGCAACATTTGCGCTCGCGCGCTTGAGGTACATGCGGCCACGACCTTCACCTCGCCGCCAACGCGGTGGAGGCGCTGACGCATCAGGAAGGGACGCAATAATCAACGAAGCGTATTGTCCCAGCCGCCGCCGAGCGCGCGGATAAGGTCTACGCTGGCAGTGAGCTGGAGGGTATCGAGATTGAGTGCCTGCAGCTGCGCCTGCAGGAGCGCGGTCTGCGAGGTGACAACGGTAAGGTAGTCGGTCGCACCCTGTTTGTAGAGCACCAGGGAAAAGTCCAGAGTGCGCTGCGCGGCGTCGACGGCAGCCTTTTCATCGACGCTGGCGTCGTGGTAGTGATTGAGTGTGGCGAGACTGTCTTCGACCTGCTGAAACGCGCCGACGACGGTGCCGCGATAATTCGCGGCGGAGGCATCGAATTCGGCGCGCGCTTGGGCGACCTGCGCCCGGCGGAGGCCGCCATCGAACACGCTGAGCAGGGCGTTGGGCCCGACAGCCCAAAATGAGCTCGGCGCGCTCAGCCAGTTCGAGAAGGCGGTACTTTGGAGGCCCCCCTGAGCGCCGAGCGTGAGGGACGGAAAATACGCCGCGCGCGCGACCCGATGTTGGCATTGGCCGCAATCATGCGCCGCTGTGCGCCCGCGATATCCGGGCGGCGCTCGAGCAAGGTGGAGGGGACGCCGGTGGGAATCGGCGGAAGCTTGAGGTCGACGATCTGGGGCCTGATTGAGAACGTCGAGGCCGAAACGCCGAGCAGCGCCGCAATCGCGTGCTCCATCAGCGCGCGCTGAGCGAGGGTCTGCGCGGCTTGGGAGCGTGCGGCATTGAGCTGAGTCTACGCCTGCGCGACGTCGAGGCCCGGTGCGATGCCGGCGTCGTGGCGCTGCTCGGTGAGCTTAAGCGCACGCGCATAGGTCTCCACCGTCTCATCAAGAATCGCGCTGTCGCGATCCAGGGTGCGCAGCTGAATGTAATCGTCGACCAGCTGCGCGATCAGCGAAAGGCGAGCATTCTCAAGATCCGCGGCGGACGCTGCTGCATTGGCCTCGCCGGCGGCGACCTCGTTGCGAATCTGCCCCCACAGATCGAGCTCGTAGCTGACGCTGCCGCCCACCGTGTTGGCATCGTAGTAGGTCCGCGTGGTGGAACTTCTCAGCGGCGCGTGGACCGATTCGCGATCGCGCGTGACGCTGGCGCTGAGACCCAGCGTGGGAAACAGGCCTGCGCGCGCCTGATCGCTCAGCGCTCTGGCTTGGGCGTAATTGGCCAGCGCGGCGGCGAGCGTCGGGTTCCCGGCGATCAGCTTCATCTCCAGCGCGTTGAGCTCCGCGTTGTCGTAGAGCGTCCACCAGCTGTCGCGGGGCAGGCGGTCGGCCGGCTGCGCCTGCGTCCAGGGCCCGATTTCCTTATAGGCGGCCGCGGTTGGAATGTCGGGGGTTTTCAGCGGCGGCGCGAGCGAACAGGCACCGAGCAGCAGCGTCAGCGATGCGCCGGAGCACGCAATGCCCTTAACCCTTTTCATTTTTATTCTTCGCCCTGCCGGCGAGCGCGCCGCCCGGCGCCGCGCCGGCGAGGCGCACCTCGGTGCCATTGCCGATTCCATCGGGCGGGTTTTGGATCACGCGATCGTTCGGCGCGAGACCAGAGGCGAGTTCGACGACCGCACCCAAGTCGCGTTCGATCGCCACTGGCTTGAGCAGTACCCGATTGCCTAAGTCCACGGTGGCGACGGAGAGCCCCTTGGCGTCGAAAATCAGCGCGCTCGACGGCACGCTGAGCACTTTGGCGGCGGAGGAGATCTGCAGATGGATGCTGGCGTAGTCGCCCGGCATCATCTCACCCGCGCTGTTGTCGACGATGAGCTCCATCAGGGTCGTGCCGGTGCTCGGGTCGACGGCCTGGGCCGAAGCCTCGACCGTTCCGCTATAGGTGTTTTCGGGATGTTCGGGCACGATGATTGTGGCCTTGGTGCCCGGCGGCACGCTAGGCACATAGTTCTGCGGCACGTTGAGATAGACGCGCAGCTTGCTCGTTTCAGAGATCACGAACAGCTGCGCGCCGCCGGCCGCCCCCACATTGATCAGTGCGCCGATGTCGGTCTCGCGCGCGGTGACGATGCCGTCAAACGGCGCGATCAAGCGTTTGAAGCCTTCCTCGGCGACCAGGCGGTCGACGTTCGCCTGCGCTGCCTTGACCTGCGCGACATTGGCGTTCAAGGTGAAGGTGCGCGTGTCGATGTCTTGCTTGGCGACGGCGTCGGTGCCGGCCAGCGACTGCCAGCGCTGTGCGCTGATTTGCGCGAGCTTGGCGTTGGCCTGGGCGACGCTCAAGTCGGCGCGCGCCTGCATGAGCTGCTGGTCGAGATCGGGCGTGTCGATTTCGGCGAGCACGTCGCCGGCCATCACCTTGCCGCCGATATCGTGCTTCCAGCTTTTCAGGTAGCCCGGGACGCGCGCGTAGATGGGCGCACGGATGTAGGCTTCCAGCCGCCCCGGCAAGTCCAAGCCCGCATGATTTTCCGCATGGGTCGGCGCCACGACAGCCACGCTCGGCACGCCCTGCGCTTCGGTCAAATCGTGCAGGCGCGAGTTTTCCGCCGCGCGGGAGATCAGGCCGTTCGCGACGATAGCAATGGCGAGGAGCGTGAATACCCCGCCGGCCAGGCGCAGCCGGCGCGGTACGCGGTGGCCGGGATCTCGATCAGGCTGGGACATCGGTTCCTCCGAAGTTGGCTTGCGGCTCCGGTTTTGGGCCGTCGTGCCGGTGAATGAGGCCGAACACCACGGGGACGAAGAAAAGCGTGGAGACGGTGGCGAAGATCAGGCCGCCGATCACGGCGCGGCCGAGCGGCGCATTCTGCTCGCCGCCTTCACCCAGGCCGAGCGCCATCGGCAGCATGCCGATCACCATCGCCAGCGCCGTCATCAACACCGGGCGCAGGCGCACATATCCGGCCTCGAGCGCGGCTTGCGTCGCATCGCCGAGTTCGGTGAGCTTCTCGCGCGCGAAACTGATGACCAGCACGCTGTTTGCCGTAGCCACGCCCATGCACATGATAGCGCCGGTCAGCGCCGGCACCGACAGCGTGGTATGCGTCGCAAACAGCATCCAGATGATGCCGGCGAGCGCCGCCGGCAGCGCAGTGATGATGACGAAGGGATCGCCCCAGGACTGGAAGTTGATCACGATCAGCAAATAGACCAGCACGATGGCGCCGAGCAGACCGAACAGCAGGCCTGAGTAGGCGCTGTTCATGGTCGCCGTCTGGCCGACCAGGGCGACGATCGCGCCTTTGGGCTTATCCTTATCGTTCCGGGCGATGACCTTCTGGATGTCGGCGGAGACCGCGCCGAGATCGCGTCCTTGGGTCGTTGCGTAGATCTGCACCATCGGAGAGATGTCGTACTGCGAAACCACGGCGTTGCTGTGCGTGCGGCTGATGTTGGCGATGCCCCCGAGTACCGTGGTCGGCGCACCGGTGGCGTTGATCGGCAGATTCTGCAGCGCCGGCAGCGTGTCGATCTGGTATTGCGGCGTCTGCAGCGCGATCGGAAGGTGACGCCGTTCTTCTCGTTGAGCCAGTAGACGGGCGCAACCTGGCTGGAACTGGCCAGATTGACGACCAAGCTGTCGGTCACGTTGGCCGCCGTCACGCCGGTATATTGCGCGCGCGTGCGGTCGATGTTGACATTGAGCGTCGGCTGCCCGGCCGACTGCTGGATGCGCGCATCGGCCACGCCGGTAATCTGGCGGACCTGCGCCAGCAGCTTGTTGGCGTAGGCATAGTCCGCGCCGAGATCGTTGCCGCGTATCTGCAGATCGATCGGTGCCGGCGCGCCGAAATTGAGGATCTGGCTGACGATATCGGCGGGTAGAAACGAAAAGCTCATGCCGGGGAAGCGGCGCGGTAGCTGGTCGCGCAGGCGGCTGACGTAATCGGCGGTCGGCGCGTGTCCCTCGTTGAGCGAGATCTGGATGTCTCCGTCCGACTCGCCGATCGTGCCGGTATTGTTGTAGATCGTATTGATCGACGAAAGATAAGTGCCGATGTTGTCCACTATCGCCCCCACTTCGACCGGCGGAATTACCTCGCGGATCGCTCTCTCCACATCGGCGAAACGCGCAGCGGTTCCCTCGATGCGCATGCCGACCGGCGCCCGCACATGCAGCAGCATCTGACCGCCGTCGACCTCCGGGAAGAAATTACGGCCGAGAAACGGCGCGAGCAGAAACGAAACGACGATGACGCCGAGAAAGCCCCCGACGAACAGCCGACGATGCTCGATCGCGAGCGCCAGCAGATCGTGATACCCGGCGCGCAGCCGCACGAAGAGTGCCTCGAAGCCGTGCTGAAAGCGCACCAGCGGGTTCTTCGACGGCGGCGGCCCGTTGACATTGTCGTGGTCGGCGTGGGCCACGTGCGCGCGCAGCAGATATTTCGCCATCGTCGGAACCAGCGTGCGCGAAAGCAAGAATGAGCAGACCATGGCGAATATCACGCTCTCCGCCATCGGCACGAACAGGAAGCGCGCCACGCCGCTCAGGAAGAACATCGGAATGAACACGATGCAGATACACAGTAAGGACACGAAAGCCGGGACGACGATCTGTGAGGCGCCGTCTAGGATCGCGGTTTCCACCGCCTTGCCCTGTTCGAGGTGGTAGTTGATGCTCTCGATCGTCACCGTCGCCTCGTCTACGAGTATGCCCACGGCTAGCGCCAGGCCGCCCAGGGTCATGATATTGAGCGTTTCACCGATCGCCGAAAGCGCGCCGATCGCCCCGAGGATCGACAACGGAATCGAGGTGGTCACGATCAGGGTCGAGCGCCAGCTGCCGAGAAAGAGCAGGATCATCAGGCTGGTCAGCGCCGCGGCGATCACGCCCTCGCGGATCACGCCATCGATCGAGGCGCGCACGAACACCGACTGATCGCCGATCGGCTTGATGTCGAGTTCATCCGGCAGCGAGGGCTTGATGATTGTCAGCATCTTCTTGATGCCACTGACGATGTCGAGCGTCGAGGTCATACCGTTCTTGAACACGCTGAGCAGCACCGAGCGATTGCCGTCAACGTGGACCACATTGACCTGCACCGCACTGCCGTTGTGCACATGCGCGACATCGTTCATGTACACCATCGCGCCCCCCACGCTCTTGATCGGCAGGTCGCCGAGTTCGGAAACTTTCGATGGCGCGCTGTTGAGGCGCCGCGGGTCTTCGGCATTCGCACCGGCGTGCACTTTTGAGCAGCGCCTTAGCGGCGGAGCGCGAGGTCCGCCGAGTAATCGGCGATCGCCAGCGCCGCGGTCAGGCCGGGCGATTCGATGCCATACAGATTCACGAGGCCTTGGACGCCATGCACCTCGGGGCCCTGGATCAAGAAGTCGGCCGCCGGGTCCTGCGGCCCGTGCAATTTGGGCCGAATACCGGCATAGCCGGGTTGCAGCGACCCGTCGGGCAAGCCGGGCCAGTAACGGCGAATGGCTGCGTAGAACCGGCCCGCCCGGCCCGGATCGACGGTGTAGTCCAGTCGGGTCACCCATTCCACGTCCGGCCCGAACCGCGCTTGACCGGCCAGATCGAGCGTTAGGTGCACGCCCAAACCGCCAGCCTCCGGCACGGGATAGATCAGCTGCCTGAACGGCACCCTCCCCTGCAGCACGTAGTAATTCCCCTTGGCAAAGTAGGCCCCAGGGATACTCGACGCCGGCAGGCCCTGGAAGCGATGCGCCACGGTCTGAGCGTGCAGCCCTGCGCAGTTGATGACGACGGAGGCCGTCAGCTCGATCGGCTCCTCGATCCCAGCTTCTAGATGTATGGCGTTGCCGTCGCAGCGTCCGCGCTGCACCGGCGAGCGAAATGCAATGACGCCGCCGGCTCGTTCGAAATCTCCCTGCAGCGCCAGCATGAAACCATGACTGTCGACGATGCCGGTCGACGGGGACGACAGAGCGGTGACCGCGTGCAGCTCAGGCTCGAGCGCGTGCACCTCGTCGGCGGTGAGCCAGGCGAGGTCGGTCACGCCGTTCACGACGGCCGTGCGCTCGATGGATTGGAGCGTCGAGACCTGTCCCTCGTGCGCCGCCACGATCAGCTTGCCGCAGCGACGGTACTCGATGCCGCGCGCCTCGCAGAAATCATAGAGGAGACGTTTGCCGGCCACGCAAAAGCGCGCTTTGGCTGATCGTGCCGGGTAGTAGATGCCGGCATGGATCACCTCGCTGTTGCGCGAGCTCGTCTCCATGCCGATCGCGGTCGCCGCTTCCAGTATCAACGTATCGCGGCCCCGCAGCGCCAGGGCCCGCGCCACCGCCAAGCCCACGACGCCCGCCCCGATGACGACGCACTCGATCGATTCGGCCATCAATGCGCCACGATATATCCGGCTCGACGCCGTCGCGCGCTGATGGTCGTGGCACCGAGCACGCCGATGCCGTAGATCAAAAGGATTGATCCCCAGGAGCCTTGATGGTCGTTGTTCTCGGCTCCACACATAAGAATTTCCCCCGTCGTTCTAGACGTCGCCGCGTGCGACCCGGGATCGGCACTGCACCCCGTCGCAAGCTACTGTAGCCGAATCTCTCCCCGGCTCCTGCACCCAAATGCAAACGTTATGTTTCGGATAATTGACCAATGCGGTGCCAGATCTCGACCTGCGCGGGGTTATTCCTCGTCCGTGATCGTCTCGTGCGTACCCACGGCACCGCGGCGCCAGTAACCGGCCGCCTTGATCCAGCGCTTGTCGATGCCGCGCTCGTTCATGAGATAGCGGCGGATGGCGCGAGCCACGTGCGACTCGGCGGCGACCCAGGTAAAGCAGGATCCGGTGGGATAGTGGAGGTTGCGCAGCACCTCGATGATGCGATCGGCCCGGCTCGCAGAATCGCCGGGCGGCACCTTCACGACCTCGAGCTGCGCAGGGCTCGCCAGCGGGTACCCGTGCGCCTCCTCCTCGGTGTCGAGCACGACGAGCGCGCGCACCTGCGGGGGCAGCTCCTCGAGCCGTCGGCCGATGGCGGGCAGCGCCGTCTCGTCGCCCACCAGCACATGCACATCGATGCCCTCGAGCGAGATCATCGAGGATCCGCGAGGGCCGCCGACGGCGAGATCCTGGCCGACCGCAACCCGCGACGCCCAGCCGGCCGCGGGGCCTGCCTCGTGCAGATAGAAATCGATCCACAGCTCGCCGGCGTCGGCATCGTACCGTCGAGGAGTGAAGTCGCGCATCGCCGGCTCCGGCAGCCGGCCGCCGGGTTCGGACGAGAAGAAGAGTTTGACGTGGTCATCGAAACCAAGCGACGTGAATCCCGGCAGGTCCTCGCCCCGCAGAACGACCCGCACCATCTTGGGTGCCAGTCGATCGACACGGGCGACAGTCAAACGGCGGCGCTTTGTGTCATGGCGAACACGCGTGACGTGGGGGAGATCACTCATGACCAGACCCCTTGGAAATGGCCGCCGCCGCCTCTTCGATGATCTTGCGGACCCGCTCGGTCTCGCCGGCATCCCAACCGGTCCGGTGAAAGCTCAATGCGGCCTTCAATGTGTGCATCGCATGATGCACGTCCTCGGGCGGCATTTCGCCGGATGCCGCGCGGGCCGCCATGGCCATGCGCGACATGGCGCTGTCGAGGGCGGCCTGATTGTCGGCCACATAGCGGCGGCCTTCGTCGGTGATCTCGACCAAACGCTTCGTGCCCTCGGAGGCAGTCGAGCGCACATGGCCCAGTTCCTCCAACAGCGTCAGCGTGGGGTAGACGGATCCGGGGCTGGGCGCATAGGCGCCGCCGAACTTGGCCTCCAGATCCTTGATGAGTTCGTAGCCATGGCGCGGCTTCTCCTCGATGAGGCCCAACAGAACCAGGCGCAAGTCGCCCGGCCCGAAGAAGCGGCCGCGGCCCCCCCGGCCACCGCCGCCAAACCCACCGCGGCCGAAACCGCCGCCGCCGTGGCGACCGCTGCGACCTTCGCCATCGACGCGACGGTGGCCGTGGCCGCCCGCGGACGCGTGATGGCCGCCTGACCGGCGTCCACCGGACATTGCTCGCTCAAACCGGCCGCCGAGGGCAGCCGAAAATCGTTTTCCAAACATATTAAACCTCAAATCGTTTAATCGAACGCGGTAACGTTATATCGTTTGTATATATCTGTCAACAGTATCTTATGACCGATCTCTAGGTTGTTCGGGACCCCGGGATCCTGCCGACCGTCGATGCCGGCGGCAACGCCAACTCTCCCCACCGCCGGCATGTGCCGTTAAAAGTGAAGCTCGCGATCGAGCACATGCAGCACGAATTCCAGAGCCGCCCGACGATGATGGCCGCTCACCTCTCAACCTGACGTTTCTGCTCACGCCGACACTCGCGCGGTCTCTATCGACAGGAGCATGACTCGATCGCCGAGGGGACAGCGAATGAATCCAAAGTGCTGATAGAAGCGAACCGCATCCTCATCTATGGCATGAGTAATGATTGCTCGAACACCAGCGATCTCCGACACCTCGAGGCATCGCCTCACGCCATCGCACAACAAATCCGCTCCCAGACCTTTACCCTGGCAATGTCGATCGACGGCCAACCGACCAATCAGCAAGAGCGGCACTTGATCTGGCATTGCCCGCCGAAGCTTCGCCGTCGGCAGAGATATTCGCTGTTCCATAGCTGTTGATATCGCGTAGTAACCGACGACGCGCCGCGGCGCGTCGCCCGCGCAAACAACATAGGTCCTGGCCGACATTCCTTCGCTCGCGAGTGCGCGACTCTTGAGCCACGCATCCAGCGAAGGATGTTTTCCGTTGTCGAAGTGTGAGACATCGTGTTGCGCATGCAGCCGCTCTGGTGCCAGGATCAGGCTTTGACTCATGCGCGGCACTTAGAGAGAGAAATCGCCGTCTCGCATTCATTTTTCCCAAGCGGGCTTGCGGGCCATTAGTGACTTGAGATGCTTACTCGGCTTCGTCGGTGCGTCGAGCAAGGCTAGAAATCTCTCGTGCGCTTGGGCATCCAAGAAAAAGATTCGCTGATCCAAGATTGCCTCTTCCGCCTGACGCCGGGCGCTGTCCAGCATGAACTCAGAGAGCTTCTGACCGCGAAGCGCTGCCGCTCGGTTTAGAACCGCCTTTGTCTCAGCGGATGCCCGAATCTGGATGACATCGTCTTTTCGTACCGGTTGCGCCATGGATATCCCTCGCGCTGTAGGTTACGCAATTGTACCGACGTTGTCAATACATTTGGGCGTTCTGGATTCGCTGTTCAAGCCGGTCGTCGCGCCAGCGACAGCCACATCCCACCGCCGATCAATGTGAGTCCGGACACACGCCCGAGTAACTTGGCTCGCGCGGGTTTCATGAACCAGGCTCGCCCCAACCCTGAGGCGATCGCCCAACATGAGTCGCTCAAGCCGGCAAGCAGCGCTGAAACCACGCACATCACCGCGATTTGATGTGCGGCCGGTCGGGCCGGATCCACGAACTGCGGCAGGAACGCAGTAAAGAATGCGATGGTCTTGGGATTCGATAGAGCGACCAAAAAGCCCCGCCAGAAATGAACGTGTTTACCACTGGGGATCAGGGCCGAGCGACCCGCATTGCGCCAGGCTTGCACGCCGAGCCAAATGAGATACGCAGCACCGATCCATCGCAGCAGTTCGAAAAGATAGACGGCATGGCTCAACACCCAGTTTAGCCCCAGGGCGATCGACGCCAGCAGCAATGCATTTCCTGTCGAGGTACCCGCGACTGTGAGAAGGCCCGCGCGCACACCTCTTGTCGCACCCGTCGAGATCACGAGCGTGACAATCGGCCCCGGGGTCAAGATCAAGACTATCGTGATGACCAGAAACCCTGCGAATAGATGCCAGTTCACTCGTACTCCCGTAGTTACATGCCAGTGCCGAAGCGATGACTATACTGTAGCGGCCTGCGTCACAGAAGCGCCAGGTGTCATAGCCACCGCCGAACCCGCTCTTGGTACTTTCTATACTCCGCGCCAAATTTTGAAGTCAACACGCGCTCCTCCGGAATGATTTGAAAGCGTGTGATGAAGAGTATGAATACCACCGGACCCACCAACACGAAGGGCACCGCGATGTGCACCGCCCAACCCACGAGCATCAGCGCGAAGCCGACATACATTGGATTTCGCGTGTATCGATATGCGCCGCTGGTAACAATGGAGGATGCCGCTCCGATATTCACAGGATTGATGGTCGTTTTGGCTCGGCGAAACGCCAACATGCCAAGCACCACGACGAGAACCCCCAAGCCGGCCAAGCCGTACGATATGGCCAGGCGCAAGGGGCTTCCACCCTCCGGCAGAGGTGACAAGCGCGCGACCGCCCACATCACCGTACCGATTAGCAGGGCAACGATGGGTGGCGGTACTTTGTTTTCCAACGCGTTCATATGCGCATGCTGTACACAGCACCTCTACTTCGATTGAACTTGCAGGCTCGGCGGCCGAGCAGTTAGTGAAATGCGGCCGCCACGGTGACGTAGGAGCCCGCGCCCGACGCGCTGAACAGACTGGACACGCTTTCGGCGCCGGTCACGCTCGCCGTCGCGAGCGTGGCGAGGTTGACGCCCCAATTCCACGACATTAGCACTTGAGTCATGCCGCTGCCGGCGGCGGGTCCGCCGAACCCGGTGCCGCCCGTATCGCTGGTGCCGCCAAAGGTATTCATGCTGAGCGCGACCAGCAAAGCCGGGGTCTGGGCCGATGACAGATCGATGGGGCCGGCGGTGACGTTGTTGGACCCCGCGCCCAGCCCAACCTGATCGTTATGGGCATGTCCCGCCAAGGGTGCGGCGGTGGTGCCTGAAATCTCCGCGATCAGTAGCCCCTTGTAGTCGTCGTTGCCCCAGGTGACGGTAATGGTATCGGGCGTCGTGCTGTCGCCAGCGATATTCGCGGCGTAGAAATGCGCCACACTCTGGGTGCCCGGTGCGCCGTCGTTCACCTGGTCGATCAGGGTGTACACATTGCGCTGGGTATCGGACACCGAGATTGTATGCACGCCCCCAAAATCACTGACGGTCGCGGCTACCCAAATGGTATCGCCGGCCTTCGTCACAGCGTTGAATCGCACCGCGGTATCGGTGGCAAAATTGCTGCCGGTCGTCTGGAAGGTATTGGTCTGAACCAAGAGGGGCACCGACGACGACTGCGGCGGGTCTTGAGACGAGCTCGCGCCCCCGCCTCCGCCGCACCCGCCGGCCAGGCCGATCACCGTCAACCCCAGAATGGCACGCCAATGCATCCGTATCGCCCCCCCTCATGCAACGCGGATAGTACTCCATGATTCGCGGCGATGCCGCCGCGTCGCCGCCTGGCGACCGCACGTGTCGGGCGGCGGTATCAAGCTCTCGAACGCCGGCCTTGGGATCTTAGTATCCGCAGGCCGGTATACTGGCCGCGTGAACGCCTCCGTACTGATCGGCATAGTCGCAGCGCTGCTCGCCGCCTTGGCGTGGTCCCTGAATTTCATCGTGCCGTTTGTAATCGGTGACTATTCGATCTTCGACATTGCGTTGTTCCGGTTCCTGATTTCCGGCCTTCTTGCATTCGCCTATCTGATGTTCAAATGGAAGAACGTTCGCAATTTAAGGCTCGGGGATTGGCTGATGTCTTTCGCCCTCGGATTGATCGGCTATCTCGTCTACTTTCAAGCTTTGGCAGCCGCTGCCGTTTATGCCGGCCCTGTGATCGCTCCGGCATTCCTCGCCCTCGTACCGGTGGTGCTGGCGATCGCAGGAAACCTGCGCCAGCCCACCATAGCTTGGCGGCATCTCGCCTTTCCGTTTAGCTTGGCGACCATCGGCCTCCTGCTGGTGAATTGGGGCAGCTTCGATCAAGCCACCATCGGCGAGGCACCGTCGCTCCTGATTGGCATTCCACTGGCGATCTTGGCGGCCGCGTGTTGGGTTTGGTTTGGCTTGCTCAACCAGAGC